>Ga0056128_1012491_pt1 | contig 10373 bp, 5 predicted proteins | sample WorMetLIZISLAND2_FD_71113 | JGI IMG/M metagenome (GOLD analysis project Ga0056128, IMG submission 71113) | Marine gutless worms symbiont microbial communities from Max Planck institute for Marine Microbiology, Germany - Olavius geniculatus... ... | reverse complement strand
TAATATTCGATTCCGATATCGATTCAATAGTCGCCTCACTAGACCGGAGCTAGCTGACTGCTGACGTGATTGGCCAGCTAATCTCCGCCCACTGAGACACTCAGAGCCCTCCCCCAACACCCCTAGCACCCAAGGTGTCCGTCTCCAAGGATGAATAGAAAAGACCCAAAGTGTCCGACTACCGTGTTAGCAGCTTTCAGCTGGAAGCCTAACCCGACCTCAAACCGTCTGATCTGACGTGAGCCGATCTACATGACCAGGCGGAACGATCGTATCTACAGTCGTTGCACGTTGGTTACGTTGAATTGTGTGACTGGCGGCAGCCAGCCAGCCTCATGCATTCGGTCACTTCCGGTAATTAATCATTGCTCGTTATTATGATGGCGTCACGACGCGACGCACGCCAACGATTATCCTATCCGACTGGCCTATAGCCCAGAGACAGCTTTCAGTCATGAAGGTTCAAATCGCAGGTTTTCACTGCATACAGAATCACATAGTTCAAGTCATTCAATATTTAGTGTTTCAGAGACAATTAGAAATAGCATGAAACTGAAGCGAAAGGCACGAAGTGTTCTTAAAGCTGTCCGCAATCTTGTTCATCTGTGATTCTGCACGCTTCGTGCACGTAGGCCTACACGGCAGGGCCTACAGCCTACACTGTAAGCCAGATGCCATGGTCACACGGGTCGCGGTTGCAACATGTATAATAAATAAATAAAATAAAGACTTTTGTGAAATTGTTTTACAGATAACATGCATCCACTTATTGAGCTGTCGCTGATACAGCTCTTTAAAACTGAGCAAATATTAGCAGAAAGCGCATGTATGTGTGTCTGTGTGTGTATCTGTCCTCTGTCCATCTCGGCGCAAGGATCGACCGATTGCTGCTATGGGACGGTCGGCAGACTTTTGGCTCGTTGCCGTGGCAATGTGACCTGGTGCTGGCAACAGCTACGAGTTGTCATTCGTCAACACTGCGGATGTTTAATACAAAGCAATGCATGCGCAGCGGGCGTCACACACCGTTCGTCGCGAAACTCCACTTGTCGTACAATTTTATTTTTATTCTGCCCGTAAACATTAGTTTTCGGAGCGAAGTGACCGACCGATGCAACGGTGTGGCTAATCTCCCACGCTTAACTGTAGCTTTTTATTGGCAATCGCACGACGCACCCTAGTCGATGCACTGTTTATTTTATATAAATCAGGAATATAACCCCTATCAGCAAACGGAGACATAGACAAAACACACAATACATGTACACACACACGCAATTTTATTGGCTCGCGACTGCCATGAGGGACCCTTATTGTCAGACACCGTCCGCAGTCGCGAGCCATGTCGACATATCGGCTTGTACAAATGTCTTGTTGCGCGGCCGTCCTAAAAAGCAGCATTACGCGTCCTGCTCGTCCGTCCGCCCGTCTGTTCGTCTCATAGGCCTACGGGCGCTGAAGGCAAAGACGAAAAAACGTCAGTAAACCAGAATTTGTGTGAGCGTTTCCCTGGGCAGTTGTAACTCGTAAACAGTATGCCAACTTTCCAATTATTAACTCAAAAATCAGACGGACGGCCGCACCCGCACATTGTGTCAGCAATGGGCCGACAGTTTCTATAATTTTACACTTAATCACAGCCGTGCGTGGTAATCTCATCGTGGTGGGTAGCGGAAGCTTATGGGATTAGTTCGCAACGGCTGATTTAGAGAGGTGGCAAGTTTTGCTCGTCCCCAGAGGTTGGCCAGTTCTCTGACATACACTAACCAATATTGCGTCGTATTTTGTGCATAAACGTGCATGAAAACTATGTCGATCCAGTGCCGACATACTGTGCAGTAGTCCGCCTGACCTTTTCAGCTTAAAAATGGCACACCGGTTATCCTGCCCCGGAGACGAACGTTCACACCGATGATGGTTTTCTGCGATTCTTCGTTTTCGAGTTAGGAGCCTATTTGTACGGCCTATTAGGACGGCGGTAGGTACGATGGAAATGCCAGAACCGGTTGCACTCGCTTATATAGCTGGGCGTCTTGATCTCAACACGTTTTTTCTACCGCGCTTCTGTGTTTCCGACTATTAATCACACAACACACCTGGTAGCACCTGGTAACAAGCATGCTGTATATGCTCGCACGTTGACAGTCAGCGTGTCTGTCTGTATATGCATTAACGTTTCAGCAAGGGCGTATGCACAAAATAAAACAAGTGAAAACCACTGCAAAACAACATACCGAGAGAGCCAAAAACTTGACACCCCCCTTTCACGTTTCAACTACGTGCCACATAAACTGCAAAGCACCTGATATTTTTAGTACTGATTGAACATAGCATTATTTTGCTATTAACTATTCACAAACTAAATGTGCGCATTTATTTAGAACATTTTCGTGAATAGATTATTCTTTCGGAATCCTAGTGTTTCTCCATATGTAGACTATGAATCAAGCAGCGTTCATCGCTATAGCTGTCAGTAGCTGATCCAACCATCGCGACAAAATTACAATTTACTTGTATAAAACGTAACTTATTTACATCGGCAGACAATGAACGACGTCACTTAATGAAAGTGGTATCATTTTAGCCTATATACTCTGTGGTACTTTGCTTTTTCGCAGTACGCCCTAACTTCTATCATAATAATACATCTGTGTGACGAACAGTAAACGCAGTCAACGGCGACCGTCTCCGGTAGCTTTGGCTTGCTTCATTGTAATTTATCTTTAATCACAACTGTGCTAGGGCCTTCAGTCGCGAGCGCCAAGTCAATATGCTGCGAAGGCGCGTCGTCCATAAATTCGTAACTCAACGAGCCGCAGCGTGCAGTTAACTCAACAATGCATATAAGCGCGCACACGCAGTACAGGCCATACGTTCACGTCACGCAATCTCGCCACAACTCATCTGTGCAAAACTAGCTTCCGACTTCGAAGATACATGTGTCGGCCCTACGCTAACGCAAAACACGTTCAAATACCGTAACCTACATGCGTATTTTCTTTTAAAAATAATAAGCTTACTACGGTACGTAGGCTGCTATACAAGGGAAACAAGAAGCCCAGCTGTCGCTAAGATAGCCGACCGTACTGGTTGTCAGTGACATTCAAGGTCGTCCAAGGTCAATGATTTCCATCTAATTTGACAGGGCGTATGCCACTTTCTATTAATGATTAATAGTAACCTAGGCTGTATCTCCTATCATTTCTGAAATATGGCCAGTTTTCCGTTGATAAACGCACATTTTCCTACCGCCTTCATTCAACCCCAAATTTGAAAATGTTTCCCTTGAAGTAGACGGCTAAAATTCTGCATGCCCGAGTTCAAGATACATAGTTAATTATTCGTGTAAAAGTTTTCCCTATGCCCTACTCGTTAGCCACAGTACGTCCATTACAGACAGACGGACGGACGGACGACAACCACGACAACAGCTCGACCGTTACTTAAGCCCGGTCGGATAATGAAACTACCGCTTGCAGTTTTCATTGAATTCGAGTACTTCGCCCAAATCTTCCAAATGTTACTGCTGTGAATGGGCTTAGTTAGAATGAGCATTTTGTGCCAGCAGCTGCATAGAGTAGCTGAGCTTATTTCAGTGTTAGCACACTTCACGTGGCGGCAAGAATTGAAGAAATGTCATCACCATAGAAATGTGCTGATACGACTTTTATTTGTTAAGCAGATGCGTCGTATCACACGGCGGTCAGTACGAATTACATGAAACGAAAGAGTTCCGGCTGTCTAACAAACGTCTTCTTGCACTGAAGCTAGACAGCACTCGAGCGAGCGCGCATATAGCTCTACCGTGCATTGATCGGTACAAGGCCGTATTTAAAGGGGAAAGAGGGTTAGCGAGTTCAACCCTCCGAAATGTTGGGAAAGTTAATGTGATAATTTTGCGTACAACAGTTCAAAATTATTTGTACCTTCACTGCTGAATTTGTTAAGCCACCCTTGCTTGCCTTTATTGTTTAAACTGCATGCGTTACATTTGGTCAGTTAATTTTGAACAAAACAATTAAAATTGTTGTCAACAGACGCCATATTTTAAGGCTAAAATGCACCAAATTCGATCTCGGCTGCGGCTCCTCTAGCTGGATTTGAGGGGTCATACTTCTAAGAGAAAGGAAGGGGATAGGGGGAGGGGAGGGAATAAAGAAGAGTGGGAAAGGGAAAGGAAGGGAAAGAGGGAAAAGGGGAGAGGGAGGAAAAGGTCAATCAAACCCCTCCCTGAACAAAAATTCTGGTCTGGTAAGAACAGGCAAACAGCAATAGTGAATACAGAATGTTGCAGAAAAAATCCTGGATCCATAGCCACCAAAATCTAATCACGTTGTCTTTGGGCATGCACGCAATGCCTATTCCTCGAAATTATCACAATTCGTTCAAAATTTGGTGAGATACTCTGCACTCAGACTGAGACTGAGACCACAACGAAAACACAACCTCCACGGCGGATATAACAACTAACAGCGAGATGATATCGCACGATATATAGAGCTGCAGCACCGAGATACACGTAACCTATAGAACCGGTAAGTCTGTATACGAAAATGAATCAGTTCGGTGTGCAGTGCCGAAGTCAGCAACAGTCGGAGATATCACGGGGAGATTCAGATTCAGTGAGTTTCTCGCTGACATTGTCACTTTATAAATTAAATTCCCGTCCTGCCCACGTCTCGACACCCACCTTTACAACTCGCGTACGATATATTATATGTTGCAGACGAATGAGACGATACGACGTTCAAGTACAGAAAGTGCAAGTTATAAACTACTCACGCCCACAACCTTGTAGACGAAAGCAGCACGCAACAAAAACTGGGAGCGAAGAGAGCGCGGGAAGAAGTATTCTTCAACCGTATAAAATTTAGGACATTTATCTACCGGGAAAATTAGAAATTTACGTGAAAAATATGGTGATTTTAGTGCATCTGTTTTGAGCATCTTTTGCAAACTGGGCAACTTAATGTTAAAGAAAGGGTGGGAGGTTGAGCACCAGTCAAATATGCGCTAAATACGTGCGCAGACAAACACACGGCTTGAACGGTCTTAAATTGAAGTGTACAACCGCAGTCAGAAACAAACAACACTGGTCCTAATCGCCCAAATTCCACTACTTTGATTTATTGTGGATTTGTCTTGCTGCTTGTTGTACAACAAATGCACAGCAAATCGAAGTGAGTGAAGTCTGGGCCTACGTCAGTACGTCGTCATGATCATAAGATGGCGGTTGTAGACATTGGCACGGCGGTCCTGCGTCCGACAGTGTTGTTGCGCTGCACGTCCAATGCGGCGTATAACGACGAGCTCTTGCCCGTTCCTACGACCGACGCTGATGCTGGTGGTAGCGACAGTGCGCTGAGCTCGGGGCGACTCTCAGGACATCGCGGTGCCGTCGGAAGTCGAGGCAAGCTGATGTGTTGGCGCGTCTTGTTCCTCGTAGCCGCGGCGCGCGGTGACAGCTGGCTGCAGAGACGGGATACGCAGCTGGTCCACGACCGAAACGTCTTGAACGAGAACATCCACAGACCGCCGGCGATGCCAACCGCCAGTGATGCGGCGACCTTCAGTGCGTACATCTCAACCGAAGCCATCGACGAGTCCAGTTCACACGCCTGCAGATACAAACAGATACATGTATTTGTCCATACAACACGCTACAGTATAACAATAACCTCATCAATGAGCAGTAACTGGGCGAGACGGTGCGACTTACACCAAATCTCTCAACGAAATACATCCCTAAGTCGCTAGGTCGTAACACCGAAGCGGCTACTAGGCCTACAGTCTGTCTCTTCATTGTGAATCACAGTTACAACTTCAGATTTGTGACAATTTCTAAGACCTCACTCGACGAAAGAGAAGTCACCCATCCAATTCGATCAACTTGATACTGCCGAACCTCAGCTAGGCCGAAGAAAATTTTTTTCGTTTTTTCCCTTTCTTAGTAAACTACTGGTCAAATTTCTAACTGTTATTTCTCTACCACTGTACGTTGATTATAAAACGAGCGTACATGTACGTAATGTAGCATTGTTGTAAGACACCAGTCTGAAAGACATACATTATAAGCAGGCAGATGAACAACGAAATGAGAGCAGAACGGAGTAATAGGCCTACCTGCTTGTAGTCGGGCTCGTTCCGGGACAGCTTCCGGCACGGTTGTTTGGCGGCTTGCAGCCACAAGTCGACGTGAAGTAACTGGTAGAACAGAGCAGCAAGCAGAGCACTCGTCGACAGAACATAAAGCACCGAGAAGAATCCAATCTTCGCCATCAGCTTCTCCAGTTTGTGCACGTCGCTGTTGCTATTGCCGCCGCTCATCAGTGACGTCGACTGATGATGATGTTGCTGCTGCTGGTGATGCTTTAGATCGCGTCTGACTGAACGCAGCGACAGAAAGCCGACGATGATGAACGCCGCTCCGACCAGCAAATACAGCGCCGTCGGAGCCACGACAAACGCCGCGAGCGCCGTCGAGTCCTGATTACCGACATAACACAACCCGGTCAACTCATCGCCGTCCACTCGACGCAGTGCCAGCGCAACGATCGTCTGGACGGCCGGCAGCGTCCACGCCACTAGGTGGAAGTAACCGGCACACGCCTGGATCGCCTCGCGACCCCAGCGCCTAGCCGACGCCAGGTACCAGGCCACAGCCAAGCCGACCCACCACGTGGCACTGGCCATGCCGAAGAAGTACAGTATCAGCGAGATGGTCATGCACCAGATGCTTTCTAGACCTTCGCGGATGACGAAAAGCGGTTGACCGACGTCGGACACGTCGCACGAGATGGTCTCTGGACCGACGACGGCACGTATCAGATAGGCCACCGACTGGCAGGCGCAGCACGCCGACAAAAAGATCACCGGACGTTGTGGGTAGTCGAACCTCGAGGTATCGATGGCAAATGTCAGCACGGCAAAAAGACTGGAGACGAGGCAGAGTAAAGCCCAGACCGTCATCCAGGTGGACACGAAGTGTTTGTCGGACTGTGTAAACAAGACGTCAATGCCGCAGCCTACAGCACAGACCACCGGCGCAGAGTTGTTACGACTCGTCGTGGCCACGAACCTATCCCAGCACACCCCGCGCCCCGTTCTCGCTGCATCCACCGGCCGCGACGTGTGCCGGTGACGGGGAGGAGGCGGAGTGCCTCGCTTACCAACCCCGCCACGGAACGCGTCCAGCAGCTTCGCCCAGCCGGGGTTGTTAGGAAGCTGCGTCCCATCGACCCCAGCATGTTCCATCTCGACGTGACTGCTGTCGACCTCTGGTGGTGGGTCAATGCACAGGTTGCTGCGGTCACTTCGCTCGGGTAGCTGGGAGCAGTCGAGCACGGCGGGCCAGCGGAAGTTGAAGCGTAGCAGGACGGGCTCACAGCGCCGTCGGACCTCCACGCACATGGACCTGCACGCCGGAATGACCATTGGCTCGTCGACCTGGACTGTACACATTGGCGCGTACAGAGAACACAGGAAGAACTTGAGCAGCGAAGAACATCCGAACTGCACGAGCGGCACGAACTCATGCACCTGTACACACGGCAACGCAGCAGCACATGATGACTGACAGACAACGTTGAGTCGTGCATGTATATAGGCTACAGAAACGATATATAGGCTACCTAAACGTAATGAAGGTTAAAGACTGTGTACTCTTTATGGGAAACCCATAGCAAAGCTACGGAACGTCACCTGCCTGTCTACCATACACCACCCGACACAGGTAAACGCGCTCTGCCTCAACTCCAGTCAGACAGGCCAGTACTCGATTTACCTACACTGGAGCGATGAAAGGCCGGGTTGACTTTGGTGTTGGTTATAGAGTATATACCTAAGTGATTTACCTGTCCCATCCAAGTAGTAATTACATGATAGCGACCCGGCTGGGAGTCGAACCTACGGCCTTTCGATCGTAGGTACGACATCTTACCGTCACGCGAACAACTTGGAAAAGTGTTGTGATTAATTCATGAATACAAAAAAACACAAGATGGCAACCGTGCAAAAACAGACCTAGTCACCTAAAGAAAATCAGTTGAACGATTAGACTGACTGGATTGGGATTGGAGGAGACTTCGAGCACAGCGGACAACAAATTTGAATGGAGGAGGATCAACCAGTGTGGTCAGCCCTCGAATCAAGGAAGACTGAGACAAAACAAGAGAACATCATATGCTATACCTGCATAGCAGCCTCGGCTTGCGTGGCGTGTCCTACAAGGTTCGGCATTCTGGTCATGTTGTACTTCATGTCAAGGCAGAGCGGTATCGTGATCCTCTCACAGCGACCTGACGACCGACCTTTGTACCCGCCCGCAGCCGCAGCAGCAGCAACCGCAGCCGCACGGCTGGCGGCGTCCGAGTCTTGCGATGCGCAGACTCTGATATGATGGCTACTCAATATACCGCACGCAATCGTCAGCAGTACGAGCACCTGCCTGCTAACTTCACAGAACGTCATGATGATGCTTGATGCTTGCTCTGCCGTTGACCAAACGATGACGTGTAGGTCTATTCTACATCACTGCGATCTCATCGGCAGACTGTGGGCCTAACAACCCGCCACTATCCATCCGATAGTCAGTACAGACTGGTACAGAGTTCATCTAAGTGCGTCGGCACAAAACTTTATACACAACGCACCGCTCGGCGACCTGCCGCTAGCAAATCTGACTGGCTGAACAGTGAACAGCGCACACCGGTCGGCTCGGCTGCACGCGGCATTAATTAGCCTCGGGCGCCAGCGATCAGTCTAGTCTCACGCGTAGACAGCGAGTCTGAGATAAAGCAACATGGCAGCCGTATAACCGTACTGCTTAGCCGCAGCCAGCCACGCCGATGCACTCGGTCTACGCTCTACAGGGTGCGGCAAAAAGTAGCCCCCTAAAGTTTTTCGCTGTTTTCTCAGCAACCGCTAGGAATTTTAATTTAAAATTTTACAGATTTACTTACTATAACCTTTTACATTTAAGTGCCAAGTAAAATGTTATTCTGCCGCTTACCGATTTTCAGCATTAAAAATGTTCAAGCTACAACAACAATTTAATAACATCGTTAAAACAACACAGTTAACGAATGATCAGATGCCAAAATTTCATTGTCACTGTGAATATTCCACCGCTAGCTTTAAGCTCTAACACAAGCCTTCAGTCGCTCAATTCGATAAGTCTTTCACAGCCTTGTCGATCGGTCCTTGTAGCAAGTTGCCCCAGATAACCTGAAGCGCTTCCTTGAGTTCGACGCTTGTTTTCGGCTTTGTTTTTAGCTTGCGGTCAGCCTACAACATTGCATCTCACACGTGATAGTCCATTGGGTTTGTATTCGGCGAATTTGGAGGCCACTGGTTCTTTGTGATGAAATCTGGACAGTTGGCCTGCAGCCAGTTCTGTGCACTGCGCGCTGTGTGTACTGTCGCGTCGTCCTGTTGGAAGATGAACCCGGTGGACAGCCGGCGATTGCTTCAAAAAGAACGATAATTTATTGATAATTTATAAACAAAATAAATTACTGCTTATCAAAATGTCACTATGACGTTATCGGCAGTAACGAGGTAACCGGTTTTTTTAAATTAAAAAGCATTTTAGCTGAAACATTTTTAATGCTAAAAATCTGTAAATGCTTCGTCATTTTTCAACAAAATTATATTTTACTTAGCAGTTAAATGTAAAAGATTTCAGTAAAAAAAATCTGTAAAATTTCAAATAATAATTCCAAACTGTTGCTGAGAGAACAGCAAAAACTTTAGGGGCTACTTTTTTGCCACACCCTGTATGACCTGCTGCACTCATATCTAGTGCAGCTATAGCCAGCGAGCTTCTAATCACTGCTAGTCAACTGCTGCAAGAGCAAGAGCGACTGCGCTGGACTGTAGTTAGAGCTGGGCCGTTGTGTAATCGAACACCATCCACTACCGATTTGTTGGCTCGCGAGTTGCAAGCCATAAGTGACCCTTAAATCCAGGCAGCGCGTCTGTGGCTGTGTCTTTGCGTCTGTCTGCTGTCTGCAAGCGGACAGACACGACAACAGCCGTGAGTAGCAGAACTGTCGCTAGAGCAGAACAAAGGTCGCTCTGCACGTCGCATGCTTGCTCGTTTTCATCATTAATCGGTTTCGATTTTTCCTTGCGAAGAATCAATACAATCGGTCCACTGTGCATGCCACAAAGGCGTGAGATTTGACTGTTTTTTTTTGTAGACCGCACTTAAATAACGGCCGAGCTTATGGTACGGTTGTCGTCTGTCGTCGTCGTCCGTAAGTAAGTAAGTAAAGTAAAATGTAAATTTATATAGCGCATATTGTTAAAATTAACCTCTAATGCGCTTGTCACACTAGTACTGACTGAACAGGATTGTTTTAAAGAACTGT
>Ga0056128_1012490_pt1 | contig 10374 bp, 5 predicted proteins | sample WorMetLIZISLAND2_FD_71113 | JGI IMG/M metagenome (GOLD analysis project Ga0056128, IMG submission 71113) | Marine gutless worms symbiont microbial communities from Max Planck institute for Marine Microbiology, Germany - Olavius geniculatus... ... | reverse complement strand
ATTTCAGATCCTGCTGAATGGTTTTCATCCATGTAATACGAGGACGTCCCAGTGGTCTCGTCCAGTTTCCTGTGGGGGAAGCTGTTAAGATCTGTTTTGCGTCTGTTTCATCAGGCATTCATGCAATGTGTCCAAACAGGGACAGACTCCTTAGTAAGTATTGTAAAAGAAGAGACCATTAGGTTTTCTTCTGTTTTAGCCCGTGTCGCAGCTGGTCGTTGTGTTGGTTGTGACAGGGAAGGGTGATGTGATAATTTCACTGGCTGATGACGACCTGCCGAAACTAATGGCAGGTCAACTTAACCCACAACAGGTTGGCGGCTTACAAGAGTCACTTCTGCTCTGTTTTGATTTTCTACTGCAGCACTGCATTGCACAGGGTTCCTTCAGGTCAGGGAAAACTGGAAAATGTCACGGAATTTGTGTTATCAGGGAAAGTCAGGGAAATGTCAGGGAAAAATATTATTTTTTTTGAAAAGTCAGGGAAAATGATCTTAGATCATGCAGACTGTAGATAGCTGTGATTTTTTACATCTCTAAATATTAAAAAGCAGGCAAATTTGCGGCTTCCATTGAATATCCAAAAGTTAGACATGTTTCAGCTTCAGGTGGGCTTTGCCCCCCTGAGCTCCCGACCAGGGCTTCTGTCGTTTGCATATTGATAATTATTGATATTGATATTAATACCGTTTCATTACTTAATACCATTTATGACATTTGTGTGATAGGGTTATTGTTTCGATAATGTCAGGGAAATTGTCATTCCATGACTGGAAAAGTCGGGGAATTTTGCTACAGAAAACCTGTAGGAACCCTGATTTCAGTAGTCAGTACTACGTTGTTCCAGCTGTTTTTGGGCTAATGCTGAAGTTACTCTAATTTCCCCCTAGATGCTGATGGCAAGATCTTAACCACGGCATAAAAAATTACTCCAAGTCCAGTTGCTGTCCGTCCCTTAAAAACTCTTGCCTAATTTTTATTGTACCTTCAGTGGTGCAGTTTTTTTGTTAACTTTCACAGTTTTAGGGAAATAAAACTGTTTGCATCCAGTCTGTTATGCTGCAATCCCCTGTTTTAGTCCCCTGGGCACTATTCAGTGTGTCGTCACTTCTGTTTTCCTGAGTTTTGTGTAATATTAAACAGAATGTCATGAAATAAAAATTTTGCCTCGATCCTTACTGATTTGATAGACTGCAACTGGAAGCACTGAAATTTTTAAAGGCTTGATTTACATTTATCATTCATGGCAGTTTTTCTGTTTTTCTGTGTTACCCGCTAGACATGAGTATATGGTTGGCCAAGGGACTCGGCATGTTGATGCCAGTAGGTTACAGAATACCTTCAGGAAACTGCCGATTGTGCAGTATAATCCTTCACTTATGTAATGGTCATGTCTCGAAGTCTGAACTACATTTTACGTCAAAAAGCTGACTAGTGAGCTGACAAAATGCATGAGCTGAGCCAGAAAAATTTGAGGGAGTGACCCCCAGGTTTACTGAATATTGTATAATATACATACATGTATTGCTGTATATTGCCAGTGTCAGAATTTTTGGCTGTTGTAGGCGTTTTTTGATGGCACACTAAAGATTTCTGGCAATGTGGGTCTGGCAGCAAAGTTAAAAGAACTTCAGTCTTCCATAGTGAAATCCAAGCTTTGAATGAAAATTGAAACTTTGAATGACTCCAGCTGTAGGCTTGTACTTTTTTTGTACACAACAAGATTATATATGTGTACAGTACATATTTTATTTTTCGAAATGTGTGAACATGCTAAGCACAACCAGGGTTGTTAGCAATACTAGTCTTGTGAAAAATATTGCCAATACCAATATCAATATAGTGTTGCATAAAAGTATTGACAATACCACTATCAATACTTTTCAGGCGCTACTTTTCTGGACTCACTCAGCAATCATGAATGGATTTAGGACGGGGCTCAGCCGGCTTTGTCTCGGCCCCCCCCGCTTTGTTGGCATGGTAATCAACTTCAACAATTGCTTTTGCATGTCGCTTATTTTCCACCCCAAGTTTTCAATACCATTGAGGGACTCCGTCTCTGTAGAACAACAGCAAAGTGGTCTCATTTTTTTCGCTCGCTATGCTTAGTATAAGCCTAGGTTGAGTTGAAAATTTGGTTCTTCTAGCTTTCACTGTTTTTGACTGATCCACCCGTGTGACGGACAGACAGATGGACGGACAGAATTGCGATGGCTAAGACACGCTACAGCAGTAGTTGCTGTCGCGTGTAAAAAAAGCTGAAAGCACTCCCTCACCAGAGGCTCTGCCCCTGGACCTCATTGGGAGCTCCATCGCCAGGCCCCCGTTATAGGCTTGTTCTTGCCCCCGATCCCTCCTTTATTAAATTTGTTGATTCACCCCTGGCAATGTTGTTTAGTTGCCTGCTGATGCAGTTATTTAGTATAGGCCTGATGTAAATCTTGTTGTCGCCATGAAATAAAGTAGGCTTTAGAATGTTACCGAGATTTGTGAGAATCGAGACTCGAGAAAAATCTTCATCTTGGAATTCTCGCCCGTCAAGAATTGAACAGTTTGATTACGACACAATAAACAGCTTTTAGTGCTCTTCGGTGAGTTGCGGTCGACAGTTGACGGCAGTAATTAAGTTGAACAAGGAGGGGGTGGGCTGTCACCCACAGCGCCAGAGTGCGAGGCGTCAGTTGGACTGTATATCATGGTCGGGTTTCAAAGCAAATGTTCCTGAGCCTGTTGTGTCTTGACACCTGTCCTTCCATCCTTGGAGCAGTTGGACCCCAGCCACGGCCTACTCAGCACACGAGTCTAGCCTACGTCCCCCTGCACCGAGGCCTAACTGCGTGCGTACCGGCTTTTTGTGCTTCAGGCGTTATTGTACAGCAGCAGCCGCAGCGGCGTTGCTTGCCGACAGAAGTATTGGTATCGAATATTGCCAAAAAATAGCCGAAGAAGTATCGCCGATATCCATTTCGATACTACGGATGAAAAGTATTGGCGATAGTCATGCCAGTACTCCAAAAGTATCGCCGATACTGCGATATTAACAACCCTGAGCACAACCCAAGCAATACTAAACAGTGCTTACTGAAGAGTTGTATTGCAGAATGTGATATGTTAACATATTGTGTCAGTTTGTTATTAAGCTTTATCTCCAATAATCACATTTTTAGTACACGCACAGCATTGCCAATTGTTTTAGTCTTGTCATTAATGTATAATCTTCAATGATCTTGTGTCTCAGTCTGTTGGTATCTAACACTGTGTTCATGTAGGTTGCATAAAGCTAGTTCACGTGCATGGGTCTTTGGAACCCAGGCATTAGCCTTCCAAGTCAGTGGCTTCGTGGTTGGGGGAAAAAGGGGACACTAAATTGTTGCATAATGCTCATTTGTTGTCTCCGTAAAAGTTCTAACAATTTAATAAAAACAAATAAACTATAATGTGATTTATTTAGCAGAATTATAAATTTTTGTAACAACTTGCTTCCAAATTACCAGAATTTATGCCCAAAGTGTACACAATGGCTTAGACGTAATGCAGGGACGTCATTTAGGGGGGGGGGCTGTCACCCCACATACATCCAGAAAACACTATGGCTTTGGTCTGTCTTTCAGACTTCTTAAGTCTTTATCTTGAAGTCTCATTGTTGCAAGTTATAACCATCATGTGGCACTACTCAAAGTATACTGACAAAACTGCTAACTGTAGGACACGAGGACTCCACAAAGAAATACAAACGTCTACCGTAAGTAAATTAAATAATGTTGTTGAGATCTGGAACTGACGGTCTCAGTCATATCTACAGATCAAAGTCTAAAATCATGCCTACATCACTGATTTGGCACAGAAAATGTTAATCAACTGTGTAATATCTTTTAGCTGAACCAGGGTTTCATTCATCACCATCTGTAGTGAGACAAACACGTGTAACCAACTCATGAAAACACACTACATTGTCAAGCTTTTTGCAACGCTAAATCTCTGTGTTAGCCACCATGGCATGCTGCAATATTTATTGCAATGGCGTCAGCATCAGCCAATAACTGTAAGCCTACAGCAGCTATTAGCAACTTGGTCCCTATTGGTCTTACCCTGCAATGGTAAAGTATCAGAAAATCCGGTCTTGTGACCTTGATTGACTTATGACCTTGTATTACAATAGCAAACAATCTAATCTAGGAGCTAATCCTGTGAACATTCTATGTAACACTCCGACAGGCCGACAACAGATAAAAACACTGCAAAGATGCAAGCAAAATGATGACGAATACAAACGAACAGCAATAAAATAACTGCAGCACCTTCAAGTTCTAGTCTACACCCAGTGATGTCATTGAATTCATTTGAGGCAATGGCTCTGGTTGAATCAATCAGGGGCATCTATTATCCTTTAAACTCTCTTGGCAACTCCCCTACTCCCCTTCCTTTTCCATTTTTTTTCTGTAAGGGGTTTTCCAAAATTCAGTTCGGGGTCTCGGAGTACCGTAAGTTCTTACTGAAGGCTGCAGCTGCTGTTGCATTTTCAGACCCAGAATATCCCAAAACCATAATCATTTGGAAGCAAGAGGGAGAGATTGATATAATTTAGATCCTTAATTATACCAAAGCTTCCCCTTGAAAAGCTGGAAAAACCTCTCCTTTTATGATGGAGCATTTGCTCCAAGGTTTATATAGCATAGACGCCCCTGGGAACAATCATACAGCAAGGTACCGTAGCAATTCTAGCGTGCGAAGACAGACAGCCTAGACTTTGTCCACAGTGACTGAGACGCCGGGATGTGACAGACAAGTGAAGAAGTACAGTGATACTTTGTCAGTGTCAGCAGCTGCACCAAGAGCACCGCCGAGACCAACTCCCGGCACACCTGCCAGACCTCCGAGGCCCGGCAAACCGGCGGCCGGTTTGACCAGTGGCAAGTTCCAGTCAAAAGTGATGACTTTTTCACACGCTTCCACCGTCACTCGTACCTTGTTGGCCGATAACAGTTCGGTCTCAAACGTTATCACTCGGCCTGATTCCAGACTCGCTGGCAAACGCGTAGTTTTCAGCTGTTTGTCGGCGTAGACTCCGCCTACGCAGCCATTCATAAATACACAGACTCTGCCCACAGCCATTCACAAACAAACTTATGATTGGCTGCTAGTGTCATAGAGTCCGCATGTAGCCATCCAAGCCATTCAGGAAAAGTGAGTGACTGAGAGAGTCAATTACAGGTCATTTTAGGGACAATTCACTCCAGGCAATAACTGGCACAGGTTAAATGACAAAGGTCAGAAGGTGATACACTGAGTAGGCCACTACAGTGAAGTAGACAGTGTTACATCATTGGTTACTCTGCCATCAAACAATGATATGTGCTATCCCGGCAACAGAAACAGCACGATCAAATCGTTATTCGCTATCATCGTCATCAATCTTCATCATCATCAACCCATAAGCCCATGATAACAGTCTGATTTGAAAATAAACCAATGCACAGTTGCACAGCGCAGAGATTGCTGAAACAACATACAGATGGGTGGACGAACATCACAAGTGGTGGCTTGGTGGCTCGGCGGTTATGGCGTTGGATACAAGACCGAAAGGTCCACGGTTCAAATCCCAGCCAGTGCACTAACAAGTAACACTCTGGGCAAATTGTTCATGCCTACGTGCCTGAGTAGGTGCAAGTGGTCTGGTGGTTAGTGTCAACTCGTAACTTTCAGGTTATGATTCGATTCTCACTGCCAGTCATTTGCAAGCAACCTTGAACAAGTTGCTAACCTACTATGTGAGTAGGAAAGTAATGTATGTTGTAATGCCAGATATCAATTGTATGTTCTACTGCCAAGAGTTCTAATTTGTCTCTCAACCCCACCCCTTTAGCTTAGCAACACCACAGCCTCTCCACCCGTTCAGCCACGTCAATTATTTCTATCGATTGCCGCTGCTGCTGCTGCGGCGGCGACGGCGTAGGTCTAATATTATAATATTCCTGATGCCATGTGTGCGACTAAACAACCGCATAGGCCTACTTAGTTGCATGTGAAACAAAGCAAACTAATCGAATATTATAATAATGCGGGTCACAGCCAAATCTCTATGTCTGCCACCACCTTCCTTTGTTAGACCTCATGGCTCTCACTTCTAGATATTTTCGTCACAAAGAGAAATAATAATAATATTATAATTCCTGAGTTCTAAATGCCATGACTCACTCTGGACAAAGAGTAGGTTGACCCATAAATACGATGTGTGTGCCCCTGGTGTGTGTCATTGTCTACTAGTTATTTCTATCGATTGCCGCTGCTGCTGCTGCTGCTGCAACGGCGGCGTAATATTATAATATTCCTGATGCCATGTCTGCGACTCAACAATCGCAAAGGCCTACATAGTTGCATGTGAAACAAAGCAAGCTAATTTAATATTATAATAAAGCAGGTCACTGCCAAATCTCTGTGTTTGCAACCACCTTCCTTTGTTAGATCATGTAGCTCTCCGAAAGGAATGTATGTTGTAATGCCAGATATCAATTGCATGTTCTACTTCCAAGAGTTCTAATTTGTCTGTCATCCCCACCCCTTTAGCTTAGCAATGCCACGGCCTCTCCACCCAGCCAGTCTACTACCGACCAGTCTGTTTGAGAGTTCTAACGCCACAAAGCCTTCTCCACCTACGTAGGCTACCTAGTCCGTACCAACAGCCTACGCAAGCCCCACCCCTGTAGGCTAGTCAGTTTTGTCATATATAAACCAGGCCTTTCTCGTCCATTCGCTTTCAGTCTACTAGCAACCATCCAACGAACATCATGAAGCCGTATCAGCTTAGTGCCGATAGAGTAGTGTCAGTCAAGAAGAAGGAAGGACAGCCAACGGTGACCATCAAGCATAAGGACTCTGTGGACAAATTCATCGAGTTTTCACCTAACAAGTAAGAATATTGCCGTTATTTACCATCTTAGTCGTTAGTTTGTTTGTTTATTTGTTCAAAGAATCATTTAATAAAACAGTAACAATGTTCAGCAGAACTGAAGCACGCAAGGTATAAAAATTCGCTAACTGCGGCCCAAAAACCGTCAAGGCACAAACACATGGTTGCGAATTTTCTCGTACGCCTTCCGTAAAGTAAATTTTACCGAACGCCACCTAATAATTTCCTTTGCGTTTGTGCTGACGTTGTAGATGGGCTCAGTTTCGCCTCGGCTTTGACGAGATCGAAGCTCAAGTCATCACAGCACACAAGAACGCTAACGCCAACGATCCACCCGTCAACTATCGCCAGCATATCGGCGGTGGATGTTACGTGTCGGTCACCACGGGCTTCAAGTGCGTCGATTTTCGGCAGTTCTACATGCCCTACGGCGAGACCGAAGTCAAGCCAACGCGAAAGGGTATCGCTCTGCGTCTGGGGGAGTGGGACCAGATGAAGAAGGTGGTGGAGCTCATCAACAATGCCTATCCAGCGCTGGCCACTGCTACTCCCTGCTACTTCGGAGACGATCACCTGAATCAGCTCTGAATCATTCTGCAGAGAATGCAATCCCTTCATGCTGTAAGCTGCGTCAGCCCGGCGTCATCTATCGGCGAACGTTCCGGCTATAATACGCTGAACATATCACTCATACTCGTCACTCGCTCGGTCTTCGTCCTACAGTTCGCATCGCTCATCGCCAAGTATGGACGATCGTGATAGTCAGCACTACGATCCTAAAATTCACCGTAAAATGCATCAGAACGCTAATCCTTTCGTTCTGCGAAGATACGATGGCAGAATGAAAAAGTGTCGCAGGTGCAGGACTGCGTTCAAGGACGTTAGACCTCAGTTCGTCATCGTCCACCCGGAGTTGTACATCTACAAGCGCGTAAAGGGCACCAAGCGTATCCTCGTGACGCAAGCGACATCTTCTATCATTGCGATCCGGACTGTATACAGCCCCGACATCCGTACTTCCACATGTGCGACATCGTGACGAATCCTGCGGTGACACGTCATCTCAACGAGAACGATATCGAACATTTGCATTCGCTGGGCATTTTTCCATAGTTGTGACATTTCTAGCTTTAGATTGTAGAGTAGAATATGTGTTTGCGTATGTGTGCATGTTCTCGTATTCGTTCTTATTCATACATATTATTATCGTTCGCTTATTGCTTAGTTTATCGCAATTTATAATTACTAATCATTGGTGCAATACTTTAATACTGTGGACATTGACTGACTTTTTCTGTTGTGTAGCCGGTTAGACGCTTCTTTTCTTCATTTTCTTTTTTTCCCTTTTTTTAGCTTAACGTTTCTGTGTTTTGTGTATGTGTTCTTGTGTTTTTGGGTCATGCTGCCTGAGTCAAATAAAATGAATGAATGAATGAATGAATGAATCGGTTAGCTCTTTTCGTCGTAATAACTTGTACTTTTTCAAATTAACAGTATACGCTAGTAATGTTGTACATAATCTACTACTACTACTATTGGTGTATGCATATGCATGTTTGTGAAGAAATAAAACACGAGTTTGTCGTACTCCATCATTCACTTATTCAACACATGACACACAAATTTATGAGCTAACGCATCGTTTAGTACAGTGTCAGTAGTAAAACGGTTCACAATCTTAGGCATATCGATACCTCTACTTCTAAGTACACAATAGCAAATACAATAGTGTCCACACAATCTACTAATTACACTCTGCAATTGTCTACTGTTAAAAGTCCACGATGACGGGCAGTGAAAGTTCATATAGCGTTCAAAATTCGCAGTAGGCGGTTGTCCCAGCGAGTCAAAATATTCTCCACATCCATCCTTCACCCACATGCAGACCCAGTGACTACCGGGTTTATGCGACTCATCCATGTTGACGACCAGTAGATGAGGTTTCGATGGTCAGGTGTCGGCACTGAATACACCGTCAAAGTCTTTGACACCTGCGTGTCTCAGCACACCTCCGATCTCTTTCATGTTCATACTCCAAAGTCGAAGACGACGTTCCTGTTGCGATCGATCTCGACGACGTTTTCAAATTCAAATTCCGTGTAGGCGATCACGGTCTCCGTGGTCTGCAGGGCTTGGCTGAATTTCAACGCCAAGCGTACACTTCCCTGTCTCACTAGGCTGAAGTGGTCGTCTTCACCCAGATCGGCCGTCAGATCGAATGCGTACAGACTGTATCCGTTTGCGTATTCGTCGCGAGTAATGAACAGTCCTTCGTCGGCACCCAGTTTGCCCGTTCCGGCAAAGACGGTGTTGTACGCTCTTATATACTCTCCAGTTGCAAAGTTTGGTTGGATTGGTCTCAGGGCGTGTTGCTGCTGACCGTTCAGGTATAGTCCGATCTCGTGCAGGTTGAAATGAGCAAAGTTGAACGGATTTCGATCTCTGCTGCCGTTAAATGCTCTGTTGTCGACCAAACCGATCATGATGCGCATGGGTAATTGCCTGGAAAACAGTTTCTCGTGGTTCATATCCAGGTAATTCTGCGGAATCGTGAACGATTTGCACACCACGTGGCGAATGGGATACTTTGCCATTCCACGCTCTATAGCTTTAGCGTGAGCCAGGAATACCAAAGGCATAACCTTCACTTTTCGAACAAACAGCGATGCGTGCATGATCTTCGCTTTGTAATTAGCGTCTCCCATCAGACAAAATGCGTCTTTGCTGCGAATCAGTTTGATCTTTACGCCGACCTCGTTCAACATGTATCTATCCTGAAAGAAGATGTCTGCATGAAGACGACCCATCATATCGATCACTCGACTTTCTCGCGCCATACGGCGTCGTGCAGCCAGCCCTTTGTTAACCTCGTTTTCGTTTTCGAAATCCATACTATCCATATTGCCAGCGGTGTCTTTGCAGTAGAGAGCGGATGTCAGCTGGGACGTTTTGGCGTCCATGCTGTAACTCAGCAGCGTCTCGATCATAGCCCGGTACGGATACGTGTTCGTCGAGGAAGTAATTAGAGTGCCGTTGAGTGAAATGTCCACCTGCGAAAACAGACTGTGCAGAAACAGATTGACGGGACCCACTGCAGAGCCGGCAGCGAGGTCTGTGTCATTTCCATGAGTCACTATGGCTTTCACATGCAGCATCGTGTTTGCAAAGTCAACGTAGTCGTCTCCCGAACCGCTCACATCGAACTCGATGGGTGAACCATCTGTTACCGTCGTCAGAGGATGATACTCCACCCAGCTACCGTGCTCCATGCTGGCTTGCGTAGGTGGAACGGAAAACAGATCCAATTCCGACTTTGTACATTCGCAGGACATGTCGTGCACAAAAGCCATCATGCAAAGATGTCTTTCGAATGCTTTCTTCTTCTCTTGCGTCGTTTCAAACGAACGCCTGATCCAGACTGAGCGACCAGACTCTGTGCAGAGCGTTTTATACCTTCCGGCACGCGT
>Ga0056128_1012486_pt1 | contig 10376 bp, 6 predicted proteins | sample WorMetLIZISLAND2_FD_71113 | JGI IMG/M metagenome (GOLD analysis project Ga0056128, IMG submission 71113) | Marine gutless worms symbiont microbial communities from Max Planck institute for Marine Microbiology, Germany - Olavius geniculatus... ... | reverse complement strand
GTTCGCTAGGTGGCAGCACCATCTTCGGTTTTGCAGCGGTTTCCCTTATGCCCCATTGAAAGCAATGGTAACGAAAATTTCAAAGTGATCCAGAATCCAGGATTCCTTCCGGATCACCCCAAAATCGAATCATTGGTAGTTTGTGCCATTCCCGACATACCCTCAAAATTTCAGAAAGATACGTCCATAACTTTTTGAGTCATCTTGCTAACACACAGACAGACAAACAGACAGACAAACAAACAGACAAACAAAGTCCGGCAAAAACATTACCTCCTTGGCGGAGGTAATTAACGCACTGAACACCAATGCTATCTACCGCACTGTTCACACACACTGGCATATGCTCAAACAAAAAGACCAGCCTTTGCTGGGGTGGGCCTACCACTGTGCCTATATCCGAAAAACAGTGTCCAACTTCTGGTCGCGAAAAGAAAGTGTATATCTGGTACCCAAAGTGACTACGCTGCATACATAATACGCTAATGCTGCCATCAAATGCTACAATCAATGCTAAAATACAATACGGTAACTTGGAGCACACATGGATGATGGCTGCAGGCAGCAACTTTGCATTAAAAACTGCAGCCAAACCGCTGCAGATAGCGACATGGTTATGGTTACAGACAGATAGACAACCGAAAGATACATCATGCCCAAGGCTCGAACTAAAACCAGGGGGGTTTTATACAGCTTATTGGGTAACCACACAGAACCTACCCGAAAACTCAAGCCAAGTTACGTTTCTTGTTCCGGTAATAACGAAACACTTTATTACTGTGTGTTTTGTTTTTAAGTTAAGAGCCTGTACCAGACAAACAGGAAAACAGGCAAAACATGTAATACTGCCTGTATTAAAAAAAGCTGCACAATAAGGCAATACAGCTGACACAAAGTGAGCAAAGATAAAAATAACTAAGCAAATAAGAGTGTGACTAAGAGAAGATATGATACATGGACTAGCCTGTTGCTGGTGTGTTGAAGTCGTTGGCAGCAGTGCTGCAGCCTGTGTGCTCCGTCTTCTGTATTATATCACACATTCATCACGAGCATCAAAATCACAATCTCACTGATTCACATTAATAGCAGAATGCTACAGTATATCACCACCCACCTAGCTGTGCCACGCATTCATACAATAATCACCTCTTCCGCCAGTCGTTTCTGGACTAATTCGCGAACTGCTGCTGACACATCATGCTAAGATGACAGCACCATAAACATTGTCGAGGCTATTACTATATTACTATTATGGTCAACTCAGCCTTCCATCAGTCTGGAGTAGGTAAATCAAGTATCGGTAGTAGCCTGACAGACTGCGTGGCTATGGTTAATTTAAGGCATAACATGTTCACCTGTGCCAGGTGTCACGTAACAGTGTGTGATCCCGTATGACAGGTGATGCTCTGTAGCTCCGAGAAACTGAAGACGGGTTCACACATAAAGAGCAATCACACTGTTAATCTTTTTATAACCCTTTATAACCTTTTTTATAATCTTTACAACCTTTGATACCGATACGCCACACCGAGTAGTAAGGTATATAAGCTGTAACCTGATGCAGAGTATTTAACTGCAACGTTAGCTGTAATATTACAAACTTACAAAGCACATCAAAGATTAAATCACAAAACTACTACTGTAGCAACTGTAGTCAGAAAAAAAGGCTGAACTTGATTAATTCATAGAACATATTTAGCAGCAGAGTATAGAGATTCTAAGATACCCATCTTGAGTAACAACACTGTTAGCCTCTTCCACATCGTCATCATCTGACACCACAATGTGCATCTCTTCCTGTTCATTTTGTCTACAATACAAACACTAAAGCTTTAAATAAACTATTTATAACAATTTCTGAAATCAGAGCCTTTATTACTGCTTGTGAAAGCAATGGTAGTATTGTTCTCAGCATTGTAACTAATGTTTTTTCTGTCAGTGGCTTGGTAGTGAAGTGGTAGCATGTCGAACTGGTGACCCGGAGGTCCCCAGTTCGATTCCAGCCCGGTGCAATGCCAAGTAACGACCTTGGGCAAGTTGTTCACACACCATGTGCCTCTGTCATCAAGCAGTATAATTTGGTACCGGCCTTACTGCTGGGAAGGTAACGGCAGTATATGGGAGAGGTGTGGCCACCAGGTAACTGAGTTTTGTCTGCACTCACTGCTGGCTCAGGGCCTAGAGACAGAGACAACCACCAACCCAAAGCTCGCAGAGCTGTGAGAAAGCGATGCTGACTACGGGGCAAGTTACGTTATGTTTCTCTGTCAACAAAATAACTCCAAAACCACTTCACTTAATGAAAATATAGCCTTTATTATATATAGCTGGCTACAGCATTGTTGCTAAGTTTTTCCTCTCTCAACAAGATAATTCATGAACAGTAAAACTTCTGCATAAAAATCTGCACAAACATATACCTTAACAAAAGTCTAAAAGCCTACTGAATATCAAAATCATAGATCAAGGTCACATGGATTTTTCATATGTGGTTACCACGCCAGACAATGAGGAACCATGCAAGAAATGCATTCATTTGGTAGCACTAGCAGAAATTGTGTTCCTGTAATGTAAATTTGGCTGGATTCATGGAATATTGCACAGGCATGGCATGCAGGCAGTACTTAGCCGTGAACAAGGCTTAGTGATCTTGTTTAACAAGTTGTTATGCTATGGCCCAACCCAAAACCAAAGAACACCGCTCTAGAACATGAAGTAATTAACATGTAACAAATTTGCAGGTTTGTTATACAGCAAAGTTTTAGACTGATGCAAAATATGCTATGAATTATCAGATATTTGGGATGGGGCCCCAACCTGAAAATGCCCAGCGCCTTAAGTCTTGTCTTAGTCAACGGCTGCTGATTTGTCAAGCTGTGCATTATAAATCTGGTAAAATGCACATTCCTCCAAAACCCTTCAACAGACATCACTGAAATTCCTCAATTTCCTCAATTCTTTCCGGGTAAGAATCATCCTTCCCTCAAATTTGGTCATGGTCCACTATCCAGTTTTGGAAGAAAAGTAAAAAAAAAACAAAGTGAAAACATAACGCCTGCCATTAATAAGTATGGATGGCCTAAAAACACTACAGACTTCAGTGTACCTAGCAAGGGCATCATTCATAGACTGCTCCAGTTCAATTGCCATGGCCTGTACGGTGGCCCATGTTTGATCAGTTTCCTCCTGCTGTCCTAAAAAAACAAAAACACATTGGACACCATCAGTGACAAACAACTAGTGATGACTCGATATATCGAAAATATTGATATATTATTTTTGATATTGATATATCGTAACATATCGTATCATTGAAAAAATTACATTTTTCAATATATCATGCTGTCTTCTAAATATCGCGATATTCTATGCCAAATATTTATATTTTTATTACCACATTACGTAAATAACGACAATAAACAAAAAAAACAACAAACTTAACAAAGCAAACTAACTGTGTAGTGTCGTAATTTAACGACACTTATGACAGTTTAGTTAATTAAGTTTACTGACACATTTTTAGTAGCAACGTAAAGCATATATTGCCTTGCTCAATGTTCACGTCTTGTTTCTGTGCTTGTATAAGACTTATGTACTTTTTTGAAAATACTGATATCGATATCGCGATATTTTGTAAAATATCGTATCGATATCATATCAAAACTGTAATCCTGATATCGAAGATGTCAGTACTGCTGTGGCCATCCAATACACTCTAGTCCTAACCCTAACCCTAACCCTAAGCCAGACTTGTTCAGCTTAACATTGGCATGCTAATTTTCATTCTCAAGTCAGGAGCCCATATGGAACAGACGAACAAGCAAGACCCATAACATGGCTAATTACAATGATTGCATAATCATAAAGTACAGACTTGCATGAAGTCACCATTCATATGCGTGCTTTGGAAGCAGTTATAGAAGATATCATGCGAAAAAGTAGATTTCTGACAATCTTGTGCATTTCTTAAAGGGACATCAAGCAGTACATTTTGTAAATAAACTAAGATATGTATTTCACAGCAACCGCAATACAGGGTCCACTTCTATATATCATAACGACAGATATACAATCTAAAATAAAACCAATCAATCAAACAGTCACTCAACATTTATTATGGTGTTGCAGCCAAGACCAAATTATGATCACACGAAATATGAAAGAGAGTCAACAAAATCAATAAGCTACAAACTTCTTATATCTTCGAGAGCTTGAAAGTATTCACGAAGAGCATTGGCGACTTCCTGATCAAAGCCGAGTTCAACAATGCGCTTCTGCATGTAAGCCTGCATCTCGAATCGATCTTTGAAGGACAACATCTCATCCTCACTGCTCTCATCATCACCACCAGCACCACTCGTAGCACTCGCCATTGTCTGGATCACATGTGCTGCCACATCTTAGCTAGAAACTCTCCTGTCTAACACGCCAATAATTCATACGGTTAGTTCATACGGCTATGGTACACAAATAATACTGCTGAACCGGTATCGTGAGACGACAATGCTAAACTATGCGATTCCCTGTCGAAACCTGGACCGACAAAACAGGGAATGTCAAAATTATCCTACTACATGTACCCTAACCCTAACCTTATACCAATCCCTAGCCCTATCCCGACCCTTAATCCCTAACCCTATCCCTAACCCTAACCGTTCCCGGTTTTGTCAGCCCATGTTTCGTTGGTACAACTATGCATACAAGACTAGTGAGGCAAGCAAGAATGGTGACGTCGCGCAGCACAAAAGTGGATACCTCGATTAAAACAATATGACATACCTTAGCAGACTCCTAAATGATGTTTCTCAGTTGATTTCATGTGTTTTGCTACAGTTAGGGATAAGGTTCTAGGTTAGGCCTGAAATTAAAGCTAGCCATAGCATTCAGGCGAGAGAAAATAACTAAATGGCAACATTGGCATTACGGGTTAAAGTTGGGGTCAGCTAGTATGGCTAGGGGGTTATGTGACTGGTAATGGGCCACTATAGCGAAGGGTCGCCATAGCGAGGGGCCGCCATAGCGAAGGGCCACCATAGTAAAGTTTTGACTAAAATTCACGTCGACAGATGTGTCATTGCGCATTACATTCACATTCACCAGGGGGCGAGAATTTCACGTAATTTAGTATGATTTTGTGTTTAATATTAAAATTACGGTTTTCGCCTCCAGTTACGGTTAACATTAGGCGTAGGGTTTGGGTTTAGGGTTACGGTTAAGGATCAGGTTAGGGTTAGCATTTTTCAAAGATTTATGTGGCAAAACTGCACATCATAAATTAGTGTGCAATATGGACAGACAAATCATTACGCAACACTCACATTCACATTCACCAGGGGCCGACAATTTCACGTGTAATATAGTATGATTTTGTGCTTAATATTGAAATTACGGCTTTCGCTTACAAAGATAAAGGTTAGGGTTAGGGTTTAGGATTGGGGTTAGGGTTAGTGTTAGGGTTAGTGATAGGGTTATGGTTAGCATTTTTGAAAGATTGATATGACAATAATGCACACCATAAATTAGTGCACAATATAGGTAATAAGTTCGATGGTCGTGCATGTGCAATGCATCGCCGTGCACCATGGCTAAGTCACTATACACCTTCAATAACACTAGTTTGCACGCTCCAACAATCAGCACTTAGGGCCCATTGCACCAATGTCGTTCATCTTTGAACCCGGGTCAAATCTGAATTTGAACCTAGTTCGTAAATTGCGTTACACCAAAGCGATTCAAGCACTGATCTCCGTTCAATTCTGAACTGCCATCTGACCACCGATTAAATTTTGACCTCGGTTCAACTCGCAGTTACGCATGCGCACTAGGCAATGAATGTTCTCCAGGATACTATTGCTGTAAAAAATTGTCCGATTCGAATCCGATCCTGCCCTAAAAACTTCTTTGTATCGAATAATAAGACCTCTAATGCAATTATAATGATGGTCTAGATATGCTAGATTTATACCATATTCGTTTTACGTTCTCTTTGTGCTCGATAAATTAACAAATAGATGAATAAATCGCATTTTCGGTGGCGATGTTTCGTTGTTACAGTAAACGTACGAACGAACCCTAACCACATCAACAAAAACTCATTCGTATCAATTTATAAGACGTCCAATTCAATTATGCTTGTGATCTGTATATGCTAGATTTGTGCTATATCGGTTTTCTGAGGCGTTTTTACTGGATAAATTAAGTAATGGATAAATAAACAGCTTTCTAGAGTGCCGATGCGCCATTGCTATGTCGTACCTATGGTAAACATATTATCTTGACAACGGACGTGGAATAATTACTAATGAATAACTATTGGAATACAAAAGGCGTATTTTCAGAACTTTGTCATGCAACTGCTGATGCAAAAATTGTGTGAAACTTCAGAAAAGCTTAAAATTCGAACAAATTACTGCCAATCGGTACTGGATTGTTTCGTAAGCATTGCGTGTGTCTGTGACGCCACAGCAGTTGGCCCGTAGGCCAAGCTTGGTTGACCAATCAGAATCGTCCATGATATAACCACAGCCGTCTAACTCAGGGGTGGACAACATACGGCCCGCGGGCAGCATGCGGCACGACGAGACCCAAGATGCGGCCCGCCTCGCCTGCTGTAGAATAAGGAAAATTACCCCCTACTGAGTGAGTGCACTACATGTAACATTATTGCGATGAAAAACTTGAGAAGCACGAATTATTTTAGTTTACTAGAGTAGATTGTTGCATGTTGTGACTGCTTTTTGATCACCATTATCGACATTATTTTTGGATTGACCCAAAAAGTGGCATTATGGCCTACAAGCCCTACAATACAGCCAGATAACTGATCATATTTATGAAGCATTCATGATGGCCTGGGGTCGTACGGCCCGCCAGCTTACAATCTACCTCCAGTGTGGCCCAGATGCCCAGAGAAGTTGTGCAGCCCTGGTCTAACTGAACGGATCAGCTGCTCCGAGTTCAACTTGGTGCAACGTAATACTGCGTATACTTAGTTCAACTTTTGATCTAGTTTCAGCTGAACCGAGATCATGAACGACGTTCGTGCAACGCGCCCTTAATCGAACAAATAATAATTCACGCTAAATTTCATACCAAACGATAAAAAGAACAATGATACTTACATTTCTCTGTACGGCCTAAATTCTAAAAATTGGTTACCGTGCACTTCGGTCCTGAAACATTCTGACCGTGGCGAAAAATACACAGAACATTTTGTTTCGTACCTATACTGTGTCCCCCTTTCCACTGCCATTTGTCCCTATCTTTGCTAGATCGATTTTCACAATTCTTTCACTAGCGCATGCATTTTGCGTATGCAACAAAACTTCAGTTCAGAAAGTTCAGCTCAGGTTCAGCTGGCACCCGGCCTAGAGATGGCAACCGAAACCGAAGCCGAAGCCGCAAAATATTCTGAGTCACTCGAGTCGTAAAATTTTCCGGTTCTTAACTTCTTATTTTTCAACTGCCCGCAATAGGCCTACCGGTAGATCTACTTGTTTTTTTTTCATTTAGGCTCAGTTTTATCGCGATGTTGCATGCAGAAAAATCATTAAAATCGGCCAATATGTTTTACAGAACGAGATCGAGCTGTTCGAAATAAAAGTAGTTTGGTTCCTAACGGTTGAGCTATTGTCTGTCTGTCTGTCTGTCTGTCTGTCTGTCCGTCTGTCCGTAACGCGTGTATTGTCATTAACCGTTAAATCGTAGGGGGAAAATTTTTTAGGGGCCTACACCAATAATTAGCCATGGGCCTTAAACTAGGGCATGCAAAGTTCAAGGGAAACATTTTCAAATTAAAGTTGAATAGACGGAAGGAGTTAAAAATTATGGAAAATTGGCCATATCTCGTTAACGGTGAGAAGTAATTATATAAGGCCATGCAGCTATAGGGTTACTATATTAATCACTAGCCTAATAGGAAGTGGCATACGCCCTTTCAGAGTACGAGAATCATTGACCTTGGATGACCTTGAAGGGTCATAATGCACTATGGTATGCCAATCGTGCCGAATTGTGGCTAAACGATTCGTCGAAGAGGGTTGGCGATGGTACCATCGGATATAGAGCGCTGAAAATTGTGGCCAAGCAGTTATAAAATGAACACAGGGTTGGCCTGTTGACAGCCGTTGAAAATGTTTCCCTTGCACTGCATGACTGAGACTTTGCATCATTTTGCATGCCCGAGTTTCAAACAGGTGGCTAATAATTTTATTCGTGCAAAAAGTTTTCCCTAGGCTTATCACGTAAAGCTTAGCCACAATATATCCGTTACACACAGACAAACAGACGGACGAACGGACGGACGACAAACTCATACCAATAGCTCGACCGTTAGGGAAGTAGGCCCTACGCGGTCGGCTAAAATTATTCGGCGACAGCGGTTGTGGCGGCGGCTTAAAAGCTAGCATTTCGCGGCAGTCGGCCGACCGCGAGCTTAGATATCTTGAAGAAATCAATAAATGAATAAATAAGACATCTGCAGTAGACTAACCTATTCCTGGCCACATCTTCAGCATAACAGTAAATTTCCGTAAAGCAGAGCACACACGGAAAACATCTATGTTGTATTTAACTATGGGGCCCCGAGATCTTTCTGAATTGCAATTAATTTATATTTTGAACTATAGAAGGCGCTCGTGAGAGTGCATATCTCCGCCAAGTGAAGTGATTTAAACATTACTACTGTAAAATGTAAAAGTACTCACAAAAGGTGCCACCACTCCTGAGTCACGTGATTCGGGGTCACGTGACGTCATCGGTCACATGACCATTCGACTCGCGGTGGTCGACTTCCTATGGGTGGTCCATTGCGACCATGTGTCTATCTGGCACCGTTATGGAGATATAGCGCCTCGAATCAAAGACATGTACTCAGATACACACACACACACGGAACGACGGACAAAACGACCAATCTCAATCTTCCCCAATGTTCACTGCGTTCACATCTGGCAGAGATAATAAGCCGACATGTGGATAATATAGGCCTAGCCTAAAACAGAAGTCCGCCGGAAACTAGGCCTACCGTTTTGGGCGACTTATAAAAATCTTGGTCTTAACCATCTTTCGCCATGGTCTTAACCTTGAAAAAAAGTCGTGATTCTTTTTTTCTTGGCCTGAGCGGTTTCGCTGGCAGTCTGTTCACGAGTCGTTTACTGCGAACTACAACTATAGGCCTATAGGTCAGATAACTTCCAAAGTTAATATTTTAAAATAAACTATCCTGAGACTGATCTTTATAAGTTTTGATATGAAAAATCAATGTATTTATTTATTTATACTATCAATAATAACAAGATGTCTTTGGCCTAATATACTTGAGCCGAAATCAAGATGCATATCGCTTATCTTGTTTATTAATAAATAATGTATTTGGTGGGTTTGATTTAGAAAAAAAATAATAAAATTTTTCTTATTGTCTTCAGCAATATGTTTTGGAAAAGTAAACTATTTTATTTATATGTATAACAGAATAGAAGTGAGAATAACTCTTGTAATTAATGTATTTAATAAATTTTTTTGTGCAAAGGTTAATAAGAATATATATGTATTTCTTAAATTTGAGGTTATGAAAGATAATCTAGAACTTGTTATTTTTTCTAGTCATGATTGATCTAAGTATTTATATAATTTTAAGGAAATATTTATAAAGACAGGCAGTAACAATTGTGTTGATAAGGGAGTTAAAAATCTAATAGATGAAAAAAATTTATTTTTGAAGGGTTTAGGTAAAATCTGAAAATTAAAGATAATGAACAATAATGATATCATTACTAGATAACTAGGTAAAGAGGATTGTATGTTGTTAGTTATGCAAGTTTTTATTAAAGAACAGGGTATTAATCATTGGATAATAGTTCCTCTGATAATTCTTATAATTGATATAAGTAACAAAGTATGATCGTTATTTTTAGGTGTAGAGTGAAGATGTAGTATTTGGTTTGGAGGAGTAATTGTTATAAATTTTATTAAACGAATAGAGTATAAGGATGTTAATAAAATGGCAATAAATATTAGTATATAGATTATTATGTTAATGGATAAATTATTTGATCAGTCTATAATTGCATGTTTTGAGTAAAATCCAGCTATAAATGGGATTCCAATTAATGATATTCTAGAAATAAATATAGAAGAAGTTGTAATAATGGAATATGTTGAAAATTGGCCGTATATGCGTAGATCTTGATTATGGTTATTGAATAGAATCAAGCATCCTGCTGAAATAAATAATAAAGCTTTAAATATTGCGTGAGCAGATATGTGAAAAAATGCTAAGTTTGGTATATTTACGCCTAAACATACTACTATTAGACCTAGTTGTCTTAATGTAGATAAAGCAATAATTTTTTTTATATCATTTTCATATATTGCTC
>Ga0056128_1012485_pt1 | contig 10377 bp, 6 predicted proteins | sample WorMetLIZISLAND2_FD_71113 | JGI IMG/M metagenome (GOLD analysis project Ga0056128, IMG submission 71113) | Marine gutless worms symbiont microbial communities from Max Planck institute for Marine Microbiology, Germany - Olavius geniculatus... ... | reverse complement strand
GAATTGCGACGAAATGGATGGAGATAGACTACGATTACCTGCGAACAGGAACTGCTATAGGCTTTCGCGCGTCTCATGAGCTTTGCTCAAATTACTTGTAAGGCTTTCCCAGATTCACTAACTGGAATTTAAGGCTTTTTTACTTTTGACAGAAGAGACAGGGGGCGGGGAAAGGAAAAGAGAAAAAAGAACAAGTAAGGGAAAAAAGAAATGAAAAATACGAGAGATAAGAAAAGGGAGGGAATTTCCCTCCCTTCTCTTATTTCCCGAGGTCCTCCAATTCACGTCATTTCTGGCTAGGCCAGTGCATGGTGTGTAAGGTCGATTGTTTGAGGACCCGCTGTACCTGATGCAGTACAACCTCAACTGGGAGGAGACGAAGATTGGCGGACCTCAGCAGTCGCCGGAGAATGACGCTTTTATCAACGCCGAAAACGAAGTTTACCTCAGAAAGGTTGCTCACTCACTCGATGTTCTTCGTATATGCTCGTTCAGTTAGTATAACGTTGTGTCAGGGGCGTCTACAGGCAGGGAGAAGTAGACGCAACTTGCGTCCAATTTGACTCAGGGGGGAATTCCCCCCCCCTTAGCTGGCTGGCAGTCTGGTGTATTACAAATTCTACGATATGTTCCGCTTCTAGACGCATTTTTTGCGCTATGGATGCTTTCAAAATGCGTTTGTGCTCGGCGCTCGCCGACTCTGTCCAAGAACCCCAATTTCGCTTTCGGCCGTTGGCCTCGCATTTCTACACTTCAGGCCTCATTTGCAGCTCCAGAGGCTTTGAAGTTTTAGGGCAGTGATTCCCTTTCGGTCGTTGGGGAAATCAATGTCCTTGCTTTGTCGTATTGGCGGGCAGTGGCGTCGTAGCGAAAAATTTTGTTTCAAAAATGCAATATTTCGAGCTGGAAATTCCCCATTTTGGAGGAATTTTGGGAAAAAATTGATTTTTTGAGCACTCGTACTCTCCTCTGTCAGAAATCTGCAACACTGCTGTCCGTCTGCAGTAAAAATTGCAACATTCTGACACTCCAACTTTTTACCGACGACGCCACTGTCGCAAGAGTGTAATGTAAACGCCGACCTCCACTTTTCCCAGGGAGGAAACGTTTTTAGCTTCTGATATTTACCTCCGCCAAGGAGGTAATGTTTTTGCTGGTTTTTGTCTGTTTGTCTGTTTGTCTGTCTGTTAGCAAGATAACTCAAAAAGTTATGGACGGATCTTTCTGAAATTTTGCGGATATGTCGGGCATGGCAACAGCTACAAGTGGTTCATTTTTGGGGGTGATCCGGCAGGAATCCTGGATTCTGCATCACTTTGAAATTTTCGTTACCATTGCGTTAAAGGGGGCATAAGGAAACCGCTGCAAAACCGAAGGTGGTGACGCCATCTGGCGAATAGCTTTGCCTTGGCGGAAGTACCTGCGGACTATGACTGCTTTCTAGTTTTATTCTGCAGACAACTTCATCAACATTATCCATTCCCGGCATTGTGGGAAATTTCCAAAAAGTTCATTGTTTTCAACGCTGTTATCTGTTTTCTTGTTCCGTTCTGGAGATATTTGCAATCAGATTATAAAGTTTTGTTAGAATGTTGCAGTGTTTAAAAAGTGTTCGCCATGCATACTGGAAGTTTGATCAGTGAATAGTCAACTCAGCCTTTCATCTTTACAGTGTAAGTAAATTAAGCACCGATCTGATGTGTTGACTTGAGTATAAGGCACGGCACGTTCACCTGGTTTGTGTGGCGGATAATACGGTGTGTGATCTCTTATGGCAGGCAACGCTCCGTAGCTGTGGGAGTGCGGTTCAGACAGAAAGAAAAAGAGATATAGGCCTAATTTAATGTTCAAAACACACAATTTACAGCAAGGATCAATACCTGGCAACATAAGAAAGTAGCCAGAAATGTACATGCCTATCATCAATGCTGGCCACCTATTGTTATACACAAAATAAGTTTTATACTTTTACATAGTCCAAAAGTAAAAGTTTAAAAGAAAAAAGTTAAGTGCATTCATAACGAAGGCAGTGACATATGATAACACACAGCCTGGCAATAAACTAATGAACTAACACATACGCTCACACATACAAATCTTCACCTTTTTACGCGCGAAGGCAGGTAATGCTGTAGCGCGTCTTAGCCATCGCAATTCTGTCCGTCCATCTGTCCGTCCGTCACACAGGTGGATCAGTCAAAAACTGCAAACTAGGATCGCCAAATCTTCACCGTCGGCTGTCTGGAAAACTCTAGTTCTAGGATCCGTAAAACTTTTCTATAAATTTGAAAGGGGTTACACTGAGCGAGGACCCCGGCGAGACGGTAGGGAAAATTTGCGATTTTTAGCCAATAAGTCGCTGTATCTCAAAAACAGTGAGAGATAGGGCCTAGGTTACTATTCGTCACTAATAAAAAGTCATATATAAACGGGCTTTTGATTGGCACCGCAAGCAATGACCTTGGATGACCTAGAACACCAAAATAAAGGTTTTTTATGGATTTTTGGCGATTTTGGGCTGCGAGGCACATTTCAAGAGCGAATTGCACCGAAATCAATGGAGATAGACAAGGACAAGCTGCGTATGAAATTTTTAGCATTGAACTCTAATTTCAACAATCCTATAGTCTCGATTTTCTAGGTTTTAGGAAACCTGCGCACGGTGGCTAAAGAGGTACTTCTTAAAAGCCGTTTTTTCGCTGTTGGTCAGTCTTTCGTGAAAACGATTGCAGACAGACATGGGCGTGCTGCCTATCACAAAAAGCAATAGTGACGAGTTTTTTAGTCGTGTCAACATCGATGGCTTTGAAAGACCCTGAACTCCCAAAATAAGGGGTTTTATTGATTTTTGCGATCTTTGGCTGTGGCGCACACTTTAAGAGTGAATTGCGACGAAATGGCTGGAGATAGACTAAAGCAATTTGCGACCAGGAACTGTTAAAGACTTTCGCGCGTCTTGTGAGCATTGGCTTAAATTTTTTTGCCAACCTTTAGAGTAGTAAAAACGTATTGTTCTCGTTTGCTTGCATGTGTCTTCAGTTCACGAAGGACGTCGTGAAAGACACGAGGGATCTGGTATACGCGTTCTTCATGGACCCGTTCCGGACGCCGCGGTTGGCGGATCGCTTAGAGGAGGATCTTATACACCACGCCAGCGTGCTCAGCCGATGCAACGCGCGTAATGTCTCGTTCAAGATCGCTCCGTCCGAAATGCAGTCCAGGACCAACCTGACCAGCTCCTTCGTCATCACAGGTAGGCTTATTTATTCACATGTAACCTACTATTTCATTCACTCTGCAGGGACGTCAAGAGCCACGCGGGGCCCGGTGCATACATTCTCGTGGGGCCCGTCTGGGAGAAAATTTTTGAATTTTGCTTTTCAAAATGGCTCATTATGGTGTGCTTTTTATTTCAGAGCGACGGTGGGGCCCCCAAACGTCGTGGGGCCCGGGGAAAACTTCCTCCATTCCTCTTCTTCTCGACGGGCCAGTCGCTCTGACATGATCAAATACAGAACAGTAACATATATCAAGCAGGCTAAGCCGGACACCGGACAGCAAGGGTCTACAGACACTGACAGCTTCCAGGCCCGTCGAGAGCCACAACGGGGCTCGGGGGAAACATTCTCATGGGGCCCCCAAACATTTTCATTTTCACATTTTCCCCAGAGGGAAAAATTTATAATTTTTTAAAAAATAATCAGCGGTTGGTTCGAGTTCCCATACACTGATGACAAAATCTGTGAAGAAACCTCACTTTTCCGCTAGATTGCAAGACGCCACTCACGGGAATGTTTCAGGCCTGAATAACGTAATATGCTACTAAACTATCACGAGCAATCATTTGTTGACAGTCAACTCGTTACATTCCAACGTGGTGATTGCAATTGTAGACAGTGGCGTATTCAGAAGGGGAGGGGTAGGGGCGGCAAGCGGCCCTCTACACCCCTATTGACTGGATGCACTTTATAACCTAGTGAACATTTTGCACCAAATGTATTATTTCTGCCTAACATTCTAAAAAATTTTACTGGGCAAAGGGCACAACCCTTTCCTTGTGCCCCACTTTTTACCTTTAACCCCCCCCCCTCTATTGCAATATTCTGCATCCACCAATGATTGTAGACTATTGTCAATTTCACAAAATGTCATTCGATTACACGCCAATCAGCTGTCACTTTATTCCAAAACTTACATAGGTTTACCGATATGCCTATATTTTGTGCTTTATTTATTATTTAATTCTACCAAGAATGTTAACCGCGCACAATCGCCGCCGAATGTTTTTCGTAATACGTTGGTATAAACTGATAGACAATCGGAAGCAATCTTTGAAAGTATGGATAGTAGACGGCACGGTATCGAAGGGCAGCGCCTCGCACGATAGCGTATGCCACGTCCTCGGCCGACGCCGCTGTTCGGTTGTAAGAGGCAAGAATTCGTTTTGCGCCGAACTCTTGAAGCGATCGTAAGGAACTCGCCGTATCTGCAATTATTACTGCTGCAATCTAGTACACACATTCATCAAACTACGCCTTATGCAAGTGCAGCAAATGTCAGAATGTTATTAGTACAGTGACTCAGTTTCCAGGCAATACCAACCTCAGTAAGTTTTCCTGCTAAAATTCCCAGCTAGGCCCCATTTCAAACTGACTTCACACGAGCTGCATTTCCGCAGGCGAAGCGTTTGTCAAATGAAAGGCAAGAGTACGAGACCTGACCATTGACCAGTTTGTCGTATTACAATCCGGACAGGAGTTTTGAACTGCTGGGTTGAGTCGGTGTTTATGTGAGTTCAGCCGGGCATAGTAATCAGATCTTAACCACATTGACGTACAACATTCTCAACTCCTCTCAACCTGCTTATCTACGTTCTCTGCTCAATTATCACACTCCCACACGTTCTCTGCGTTCTGCCAACACCAATTTTTTGTCGGTTCCCCGTGTTCATACAACCTTTGCCTCCCGCGGTTTTAGCATTGCAGCCCCCACAGTCTGGAACTCACTACCCTCTAGCATTCGCAGTTCTACCTCTGCAGACACTTTCCGTCGCCTCCTTAAACTCACTGCTTCCAGCAGGCCTACTGCTCCCCCTAGCGGCTCAGCCAAGTGCCTCAGATTCGGCCACTGGCTGACATTGTGCACTCTAAATATGCACTTACTTACTTACTTAGGCCTACTTAACTGTGCAAGGAAAGTGCTAGCCTTCCTTGGGAGCTCGATTTCTGACGAGTCAATTTCTGGTGCTGTGGTGTTCAGCACTTTGTTGTGCTCATAGTCCGCAACCATCTGTGCCACGCAGGTGGTATGTAGGGCCCTGAGACAACTTTTGTATTCCTTTATTGTAGAACACTTCTCGGCGTAGCTCGCTAATTCACCAGACTGATGCTGTTTGTCAGGTACATTAATTTTGTGGGGTTCATTGACACATTGTGTTAGGCTTAGATGTGATCTGTCTTATCCTCCAAAGAAAGATGAGAGATTTGGGGTCGAACCCAAAGCATCGTAAAGAGAAACAATAATCATAAAAAATTAAAATGTTGCCTACTTTACATGGCTGCTGTTATTCGCTGTCGAATACACTTTCGCATGTTCAGAGCATATGAGTAAGTACATTTGTAGGCTTACATTACATTAGGGGTTTAATTTTCAAAACATCGTTAAATGTTCGTAAAATCTCCATAAAATCTCCGCAACATTCTCATAAGCTTATTTCACCATGTTATGTAAATTAGGCCCCAGATGAAAATTTCAGTTCTTTTCAGTTTAAACGCTAGATTAAACTGACAGCTTTCCTGTCATTTTTCGAGTGCAAACTCAGTACTGTAATTTTAGGCCTATTTGTATTGTAATGAATAACACAAGCCTGTTAGGCCGATGTAGCACATCGTAACTGAAACGTCGATATCATCTGTCGCCAATTCTTGTCGCAATGCGGAGAAAAATCCGTCAAGTGCAAACTTAGCCGTTGAATACGGAGCAAAACAAGGATAAGCTATTCTACCTGTCAAGCACGGCGAAACAAACGAGTTTACACTTTGCACAACCTGACCTAAGCAACTAGCATTTTAACACAACGTAAAGGAAAAAACAAAGACTGGTCAACAGGGGCGTCATTTAGGGGGGGGGCTGAAGAGGTCCACATACCCCAAGGATTTACGATTTTAGTTTTTTCCCTGTAAATCGTAGCTTTGAAACAGTGTTACTGCTGCAAAAACAATACGTAACGTAGACTTAGACCCTCCAACGATCATTGAGACCCCCAACGATTTAATGAAATGATGCCACTGTTGGTCAACAGCAGAGAACGCACTTCGAGAAAATTAATAAAATTTTGACGTAAAGAGCTACATAATCAATAAACATATCCTGTCCACATTTTTGCCAATTTTGATAAATTTTCAGAATTATTTTACTGGCATATTCTCTAGAAAGTTCGCAACAAAGCGACGGTTCTAAATAAAGCCACAGGATATTTATCCGGCATCGATAAATAGCTGTTTTAGTCGGTTTGGCTATTTATCCGGCAGCCATCTTGAGCGGCCTTAGCTTCCAATTAAACTTTGCCACCTACCCTCAACGGGAACTCTTTTTACAGTCTTGTAGCTCCAGTTTCCGCTGAGGACATGAGATTGAGTTTAACTGGAAAAAAGTCAAGCGAATTAGGGAAAAAATCAAAATTATTCCAGTAAAGTTGGAAGATACGGCCGCCACCGTAAGAATAGTCTACGCATTGCCAGTTTATGGCAAAAACCGGCAAGATACAAAGGACTGCACAAAAATTTCATCACCCATAAGTGACGAAACGACGACGATACTTCCATTGCTTTTCTGCAGCAGCTGCAATGCATTGGATGCCAGACGTACGTATGCCATAAAATTAACATTCATCGTTTTTTCCAAGACCGTCACATTGTCAGCAGTTGACAGCCACGGCCCAATAGAAACCCGTTTGACGTGGTTCAGCACGAGATAATCAATGCCACCGAGGCCACGTTCAGCTGCCTGTAATCACACAGACACAACAGGCTAGGTTATGCGTAAGGCCTAATTGTGACAATCACAAAAAATCCCTTGCCGCCACAGCGGCCGCTGGCGCGGGAAAACCAATGCCATGGCATACATGTATACTTGGCATGTCAGGTAATCCGACCCTGGCAATCCCGAGGTCATATCAGGATCCCGAACGTTTTCGTTAATCCCCAATCCTGGAATTAACAACAACCAAATCCTGGGATTCGGGATTACAAAATGCATTAAAATAATTCTTCGTTGTCTGTTAAATGATGAAATAACAATTTGAACGTTTTAACCGTATAATATATTAAAGTCTTTGCTTTCTGTGCACTGTAAGTAGGCCTAATATTTTGACAGACACAGTCGGCACGCTCTACACTTCTACAGTTCGGATATACCTACTGGTAGAGATGATTTACTGTATAGTATGAATGAAATGCCTAGTAGAGCTACTACATTCTGATGATACTAAATAACGACCAAAGTAATCCTATAATCCCGAAAATGGGATCCCGGGATTCCGGTATTACAACTTCTTAATCCCGGATCCCGGAATTGCAATTACTACTCAACACACAATGATTAACTAGGCCTACCTGGATTAGCTCGATGGTAGACTGTGGATCGGACATATCAGCAACATGATACAAATAGACACCATCAGGACTTCCTTCTTCCCGGCATCGCTCAACCACCTGTGCATGTATGCATGCCAGTATAGGCCTGGTGTCATTAGATTTATGCTTAATATTAGGGTCTAGGCAACACTATAGCCAGTATTCTTACTGCCTGCACTGATTGGCGTTGGTTATTGCAGCCATCCAGAAATGAATGACTAATTATACAAGCAAGATGTTAGTTGATGGAAAGCTTACTGCGATCACAGATCACTCCCGCCGATGAGCGGCGACAATCTGTACTGTGCGAACTGCACGAGATTTGGTCAGTTTGATTCTTAGGAAATTCATTTTAATTGTTGCCATTAAATGTCACATTTTAAGGCTGAAATGCGTTAAGTTCGATTTCGGCTGGGGCTCTGCCTCAGACCCCGCTGTGGGAGCTGAGTTAACTTACAGTTCCCTAGCTGGATTGAAGGGGCCCTACTTCTAAAGGGAGGGGAAGGTAGTTGAGAAGACAAGAGGGGATAGAAAGAGGAAATGAGGGAATGGAAAGGGAACGGGAGGGTCCGGCTAGGGGGAAAAAGAGCGAGGAGAAGGGAACGGGAGAAAGTAAGACCCCTTGTGATTTACTGAGATGACCCCGATCTAAGTAAAAAATACGTTTCGAGTCAAAAACAGCTCCAGTAGTCACAAGTAGGCTACGAAATATTAAACATATACTTGCCAGTAAAAAATTAAACGAAGAATAAAGTTACTTTTTTGAGGTCGGCCTCTGTGCGCGAAGTGATAAGAACTCGTGCTCCCATTCGTGCATAATGATATGCCAGCTGTTGACCAATGCCTGCAGATCCACCAGTGATAACCACGTTTTTACCGTTCAACATGCCTGTCAAGTTAATTAAACAAAACAGTGTAGTGATAGTCGATGATAATGATTTGTCAACAGTTTTTACATTTAATGTCGAAATCCGCAGATTTTGGATGCTTAATAATACCAAAAAATCTTAAACCGCCGCTTTTATTTACTAACAAAAGCCTGGTCACAGAAAATTTCAAAAACACGAAAAATGTGTGACTGATGTTTATTGCTTATGCAGAATATTTCGGATCCATTTTACGTGTCTGACTTATAACTTTTTGCATGGTGCAGGTATTAGCTTACTAGGCAGCAACTAGCTTTTCTCTTACTTTCATCGGCGATATTCGTTAGAGTTAGGCTAACAGCTAGAAATATTCTACCATTAGGCCTATACAAACTGACAATATGTCGACTGATATTGACAGTTAATTTGTAGAAAAAATAAGCTACCTGGATTGAATTCATCATAAACGCAGTAGCCAGCCAGCACAGACGCAACTAAGGCGATCAGCGTCCATTTCAGCCAAATCTTGTAAGCCTGAATATTCGCATCCACAGAGCATATCAAATAAGTTTCTGTCATCCAAAATACTGTAAATTTTACTTGATAGGTTTTGTTGCAAGAAGCTCAGTCACAGGCTGTTCAGTGGCGCAGCACTGTTGTAAGAGTGACCAACCAATTCAATGGGAAAACCCAAACTTTGACCCGCCATACATCCCACGCCTGTCATTTTTACACTAAAATTTGCACACACGATTACGTTTACCGATATGCAAAATTCGGTGAAATATAACGCCTGCGTGACTTTGTGCCTTTCCTTTGCTTTTTGGGCCGTCATTTTAGCTGTAAGCTTAAAGGTCTGCTTCTTTGCTATATACGAGGTGTCTGTCAGTTGTCTCTCTGTTTGTCTGTTTCTCTGCCACAGATGTATCGTGGCTAAATTGTAGGTCGCACCGAAAAGCTTTTTACACGAATAACTAGCTTGGTTTGGTGGGTTTTCGCTTGCAAAATTTTAGCGATCTAATGCAAAAGAAACATTTTTAGATTTGGGGTGGAATGAAGGGGAGTAGGCCTAGAAAATGTCGGTTTTTCAACCGAAAACTGTCTCATATTTCGTTGCCGTGGCGACCAGGATTGGTTGAGGTAGAATTTGACTGACACTATGTAATAACCATACCCCCTCCCCCCCGAAAACTTGCTGTTAGATGCAAAGATATCGAAAATATATGTTACACAGGCCCTTAGATGCTCTTTTGCATGTAGCCTACACTTATGCGGTCCAGTGACACACCGTGTTAGCTGGGGTCCCCGACTGTTGATCGTTTAAGATGAAAATTCGGGACTACGCCTACAGGTAACAAAAAATTTGAGCTAATGCTTACGAGACGCGCGAAAGCCTATAGCGGTTTCGATTCAGTAGTTTAGCTGAAAATTGGGGTGTTAACGCTAAGTTAATATACAAATACCAAATTCTCTATCGGGATCGCATAACGATAGTAGCGTGGGGCCACCTTGTGAATGATATAGACTTGTGTCGCAGCTCGAAATCGCCAAAATCCATAAAATCCCCTATTTTGGCGTTCAAGGTCATTCAAGGTCATTGAATTCGGCGCCAATCGAGAGCCAGTGTACGACTTCCTATTAGTGGTTAATAGTAACCTAGGCCCTATCTCGCACCGTTACTGAGATACAGCGACTTATTGGCCAAAAATCGCAAATTTTGCCCACCCCCTCTCATTTAGCGCCCTCGTTCGGGGTGACCCCTTTGAATTTATGGAAAAGCTTTACGGTTCCTGAAACTAGAGTCTTCCAGGCAGCCGACGGTGAAGATTCGGTGATCCTAGCTTGCACCGTTTTTGACTGATCCACCCGTGTGACAG
>Ga0056128_1012475_pt1 | contig 10380 bp, 5 predicted proteins | sample WorMetLIZISLAND2_FD_71113 | JGI IMG/M metagenome (GOLD analysis project Ga0056128, IMG submission 71113) | Marine gutless worms symbiont microbial communities from Max Planck institute for Marine Microbiology, Germany - Olavius geniculatus... ... | reverse complement strand
ACTATACAGAGTTAACAAGTGCTTTAACTAGATAGCTGGAGACTATATTACCAAAAATTTGTTACACTTTGATGAGTTGAGCTTTTAGTTTATTACTTACTGTACGTGACTTCCAAATTGGAACTAGCTCGCTCAGTCTCTGTCTCGCGATTGCCAATCTCGACTTCACCTCCTCGTCACACGACGTTTCAGAATTGAACATAGCTCCAAGATACTTGAACGACTTAGTTTCACTCAGGGTGCATCCAGCTACCGTTACAGTGTGATATACTAACGCGAGACGCTAGCAGTCGTTATAGCTTGAGTAGAGTGCGATTAGGCCTATGGGCACTTATAACACTGCAGACACTATAGTGAGAGATAGCAGGACCAAGTAAGCAAAAAAATAATAAACGTTCAGAAAAAACATCACAGAACTTTGCCTGTGCTCTGCTGATAGAGTCGTAACCTGTCAAACTAGAAGGCGCTTGTGAGAGTGCATATCTCCGCCAAGTGAAGTGATTCAAAGTAACATTACTACGGTAAAATGTAGACGTTTTCTCAGGAGGACGCCACCGTTCCTGCCGGTTGTGTATGACATGTGGAGATGATGATGAGTCATCGTGTACACACACGGACAGACGGAGAGAACGATCAATCTCTTAATCTCCTCCAATGTTCACTACGTTCACATTGGCGGAGATAATGACAAAGACGATAACTGGGCTGCTCTGCACCGAGACATAATCAGATATCGAATGACCTTGGGCTAGTTCAGATCGTCTAAATAACGAATTGTCTAGTCGTTGCATATTGCTGTAAATTAATTCTAAAACCTAAAAAATGTCATAATTTGTAATCGGCGCGGGAGCCCGACAAAAGTTTTTTTAAAAAATAATTACTTATAATATATCAGATTCTGTCGCGGATTCGGGGACCGCTGAGAAATGAAACGTGGTTTGAGTGCTTTTTTGCGCCATCCGGCCAGATCGTCGGACCTGTTCTAATCTACGGCTCTCGGGCCCAGGAGAGCACTTAATCGAAAACTGCAAGGATCAGTGATACCTGAAGCCTGGTAGAGTGAAAGACGTAGTGGCGGCGACATCGAACGGTCGTGTAAAACCAGCATCTCGCAGACCGGCGTTTGACTCGACTGCCGCTGACGCTGCAAACGACGACAACGATGTTTATTTACCGAACAAATTTCCACACAACCAGGAACATGTTTACGGCACAGGGTGGTTAAGAAGTTCGACCTCTGTCTCCTTCAGAAATGTTAGAAATTTTCAGTTGACAAATCAACGACACGCAGCCATCTGAATTGCAAAAACGACTGCAAACATTGCCGCAAGAGGCGTTTCGAAAGCCGAAAATTCTCCGTTCCGCGGACCGCGCTGGGGAGCTTACAGCACATGCGCAGAGAAGAAATTCTAGCTGGATTTGGAAGCAAAAACGGCTGGAAACGAACTAACCAACTCGTCCAATTATAGCGTATTTACACTGTATGCCGTGAGTCTGTGATTGAACTAAATACAAAGTCATAAGGACAAAAATGTGCAGCAGAACAATGACCGAAGCAGATAACATCGGAAGCCGCGAAACCCTACGACAAAAACGAAAAATGCAAAAGCATCGAATTTCCATGCCACATTTTATGTGTCAGGGAAACTCGGTGCTTCTGAATTTATACGCAAACACACAAAGCAACCTTAAATAATTTTGTCCGAAAATTTATATTCACATCTTTTCGCGCTTTTGCTGTAGTTGAACGGTAGTTAGTTCCGATACGAAATGAACACGTTTATTCGCCACAGAAAATAACCCAGACGAGCTTTTGCAATTTCTGTATTACTTGTGTCAACCATTTCATAAGCCTAATTATGATAAATGCTGATGCGGACAGACCGGGATGGCGGTGCTGTAGTGTGGTGTCGTCAGAGTGAGGTCGGTACGGCTGAAAGCCAACACGCTGCGGTGCTTTCACTGACTGTGTCTGTGTCGTATTGGTGATGTCCTCGGCTGGACCAGATGGAACAGTGAAGTCACTGGATGCCGATGAACGTCCAACACTTTGTCCTCTGAATGAACAACATAATCACTGATCAGTCAATCAATCAATGGCAAAATTTTTTTACATAAATCTGAATGGGCGCGCTTAACGATTAAAAGCACTAAGCCTAAACGATATAGAAAATCCTAAAAGCAGTATAAAAGTAAAATTTTACTTTTTACAGTCTATAGGCGGGTTAAATAAAAATTTGTTAAAACTTTGTTTAAAAGTCAAGTGTGTGGCAGTGTGGCGAATGTCAGCAAATAGTTGATCATCAGCGTAAAAACGTCCATAAGTCATAAAACCCACACCGCGGCGCCGATCTCCGTTAATTTATCCCTCAGCCAGACACCAGTTTACACTGCCAGATCACGGACACGGGACTAATGCATCGCGCGGTGTGCTTTCTGTTTACACCACAAATTTCGCCGGTACTAATTGCGCCTGCTCGCGGAGGGATGGCCAGGCTGAGTTAGTCTAAATGGCCTGTAACATAACAAAATGGTTTACCAGTCTGCGAGCCTACTCCCTACCAGATAGAGGTCAGGGGAACGCTGTAAGCTCCCCCTGCTAGATTCGAGAGGGAACCCCGGTTGTAGATGCATTTTGAGACCCGAAAAAGTTTTAGGAATGCTGTAGCCAGTATAAATGCTGTAGATTGCCCCCTCTATTGTCCCCTGGCTACGTCACTGGTTGCTAATGCATCTGTGTTTGTGACGAACCTGCTGTAGTTTTCGGCCAACGAACTTTCACTTCCCGCCAACGCCGATTTTTTCCCGCCGATGAGCGCCTGCAACAATTTTAAACAAGCAACCTAGTCAGCAAATGTCGTCCGCATCAAAAGCATGTAAGCTGTTTATGATCCTAGGGTAAAGATATAGGCCTAAAAGGTTAGAGTTAGGCTAGGTAATAAGTGCTAGCCCTAACCTTCATCTTAACCTTAATACCGTACCTAACAGTTGTATATAGCTTGTACATAAACCTACTATGAATTTAGTACGCTAAACTGCAAGATTATCCATTCCTTGGTACTATCTCAAAAGTACTAAATAATAGTTAATTGATAAATAGTGATAACCTGAAAGTTGGCGAAAGGAGCTGCTGAAGACGTCGGGATGGTGGGTGGATAGTCGGGAATAGCGGCGGGGCGAGTGGATGGAATAATTTGTCGACCGGCTGCTGAAGCTGCTAATGTAGAAGATCTGTTACTGAGCTGATCTTGTAAGCCACCAATCGGCAGCATCATCATCAAACTTTGATGCACAGCACGTCAACGTCTTGACACGCTCCAAACACTAACACACCACCATAACACGTAAACTATCTCGGTGTATAACTGGCCGCCAAGGTCAACTCAGCCTTCCATCCCCTCGGGGTATACGTAAATCGAGTATCGGCCTGCCTGGCTCGGGTTAAGTCGGGACGAGCTCACCTGCGTCAGGTGGCAGGTAACTGATGCTGGGTAACTGCGGTGTAATCCCATATGGCAGGTGACGCTCTACTGCGGGTTTCCCGTAAAGCGTTAGACTATAAACGCACCTTTAACTTTCAAACTTTCACTGTTTAGCATCGTATTAACAACTAGAAAAACGTCGGCCCAGTACTAGCATATTATGTGGTCGTCCCGTCTACCTAGCTGTTTACTGATCGGAAATAGCCTAACCCCGACAACCTTGGGTTCCTGAGTTTTTAAAATTAAACTCAAAATTGTAACACCGGTTACAGTCACTTTGCGAAACGTTTACTCGAATTTTTTTCTGTGCATTTCTTTTTTTTGTTTTCGAGCTAGGAGCTTGTACGAGGCAAACAGACTGACTAGACTGACTGGCACTTGATGGCGACGCAGCCGGAAGTTGAACTCACAACCTTTTGATCGTATACGTTCAACGTCCTAACCGTTAGATCACTAAGCCACCTACAACAGGCATACAGAAAGTCTAAACCTACACGCTGACATGTCGAACGAGGTACGGCGTAGGCCGATGGGTATTGCAGAAATTAGCTTCACGTCGGTATAACTTTTCGCACTGGTAGATGTTATGTGAGCGCCGAATAATATGCCAGCACTAGTTCATGCGAAAGATGACAAGCAGACGATGCAATGCAGACCGCATGGCACGTGCCGTGCCGCAAGCACATACAGTAATTACCAGCTATTTCTGACGTCTCCGCAATGCAATGACTGCCGCCAATCTGTCAGCTATGATCACCAGAGTGTTCAACCGCTAAGGATTACTGCTGAAACTGTAACAAAAATTACGCAACGTATAACCGACTGATTCGTCTAATGTTGTTTCGAAAACGACTTGAAGTTTCAAGCGGCAACCTCAAAATAAACAGTCGCACGTAAACGAACGATTATAGTCGCTAAATTACTACGAAAAATGGCATACTTTTTGTGGTACTCATTGTATATTTTACGGAACTGAATTGAGCTGAAATTGCTGTACTGACGGTTCTTTTCATTATTAGACTGGAACGTCGTCTGCTGACGGCGATCACGACGCAATATTCACCGTGTCATTATGACACGTACGTATAGGCCCGTGAGCCTGCCACGCCTCGTGACTTTCATTTGACCAAGAAAACAAGAAGAAAGCTGGAAACTGGGGAGGGTAGGAGAATTAGCAAATCAGCGTCCGCACGACACGGCGTGGCTTGGTCGATAGATCACGTCGACGAACTCGTTCATTTACCAGCCACAGCGCGTGACTGTCGTCCGTCCGTCCATGCCTGCAGTATCTATTGCTCAACCTCACCAACTAGCCACCAGGGCGCGCCACCGACCGTCCGTCCGACAAAACCAAAATCAATATTAGCGCCGCCTGGCGAACACAGACCGAACATTAACGCCTAGCGGTCGGTTTCCGTACTAGCGAACGAACGTCGGACGACGTATGCGCACAGACGAAACAAAACAGCAGTCGGCTGACGAGCCTTAATTCTAGTGACTAAGTACATCAGCCTGATGACAGTAAAGCGTGGTCCGTTACCTCTGAACTCATAGATGTAAAAAACGTTCTAGAAAATTTTAAAAAAAACGTTTAAAAAACGTTAAACAAGTAAAGCCTTGCTAACGCAAAGGGAAACGCGCAACAGCGGTGCATCGTCGTACGCTAGTGACCCGTAGTCTTCATCCGTAGATCTCATCCGTACTGCTTTTGGCTACCCGCTACAGTTTCAAAAAACCAAGTAAAACAAAATCAGTCGCCAGAGACCGCCAGAGGACCCGCGGCTATAGTGTTTATACTGTGTTTTACTCGTACTCACCAGAGGGCGCCACCTATCGCTCAGCCAAGGCTTTATCGGCTAGATATCGCACATTTTCCATACCCCCTCTCATTTAGCGCATCGTTCGAGATGACACCCTTCGAATTTATGGAAAAACTTTATAGTTCCTGAAACCAGAGTCTTCCAGGCAGCCGAGGGTGAAGATTTGGTGATCCTAGCTTGCACCGTTTTTGACTGATCCACCCCTGTGACAGACAGACAGGCGGACAGAATTGCGATGGCTAAGACGCGCTACAGCAGTAGCGTAAAACGTGGCAATAATAAAAAAACGTTTTATAACGTTGAATAAAACAAAACTTTGGCCATAATTTGTTAAACGTTCTGCCTAGTGTCTAATGCTGTAGGTGCAGTATATCTGGAACTATAGTTTAGATAAAAAAAAATTTATTTAATTTTAAGTCAACTGTAAGGTCATAAGACTATAACATTAAACTAACCAAATATACTGAATAAAACATTTTCTATTTAGTATATTTAGACTAACTAAGTAAACTACTATCACTGGACCTATTAATTCGTTTCTGTGGTTTCAAAAATTCTTCTTGAAGTACTTGATAGAATTTTTAATGCACGTTTTTAAAAAAAATTAACAACGTTAAAAAAATAATAAACGTCAAAAACGTAAAAAAACGCGGCAAGAATAAAAACGTAAAAAACGTTTTGTACATCTATGTCTGAACTCCTGTCAGTAGCCTACTCAGTACGTTAAACGTAAAAACATTATCAAATTCAAACCGCATAGGATCAGTCACCGCTAAGTGCTACCGTGCTACGATTTATAGGTCGTCAGTTCGACTTCCAATCGGGTCGCTATGAAGAGCTTAGAGTCTACTAGGCCTACTTGAATGGGTCGCTGTCTGCATCTCGGTAGCCCTATATCAAGGAGTCGTCCATAAATGACGTCACGCGCCGAGGGGTAGGGGGTTCACGATATCGTGACGATGTGTGACGTAGGGGGAAAGGGAAGTGAAAAGGATCGTGACGTCACGCACGTCACATCTGCGGCAGGGCTTGGCCAGGAAGTAGTGGATGGTAGCGCTAGTCCACTATATACAGCACTCCATGGTACAGCACGCATGACGCAAGCGACGGAGAATGATGAAAGCCTACCACAGTCGGTGTCCCAACCCACGGCTCCCGACACAGACGGCCGTGCCCCATCAAATGTGTCATATCATACAAAAATTTGCATTGTGTTTGGAACTCATAGGCCCTATAGAACCGTAAGCTACACTGCAGACTGCGAGGAAGGGGGTGTAGTAGTTTGTGCCGTCATATTTAAGGGAGCTGTAGAGCAAAGAGACGAAACGTGACGAAAGGGATGAGGGAGGATTATATTTTCCCTAAAATTGCGTGACGTCATTTGTGAATGACCCCCCAACCATCACGATCAACTCAGCCTTCTATCCATCTGGGGTAGTAAATCGAGTATTGACCCGTTTTCCTCGAGTTGACGTGCGGCGCGTTCACCTGTGTCGGCACGAGGCGAGTAACGCTGCGTGATCCCATATATGGTAGGTGACGTTCCATAGCACTGCGATGGGTTCCCTGTAAAGAGCTGTAGCCTTTAACGCTGTATGCATTCGTATCACTCGCTCATCATCATCGTCATCATTATCTCTGCCTGTGTCTGAGGCGTTGTGGATCGAAGTCCGCGAGTGGAGCGATCCGCAGACCGCTCGGGTCGTCGTCGGCGCAATATCAGCTCATCGGCGCCGCGCGGCGGCATCTCGTAACAACACACCACAAGACGACCTACGCTGCACTGCAGTACAGTACTAGCGTCTAGATTCATTCGCCTTTCAGCGCACCACAGCTGATCAATTATAATCTACCGAGTACCGACCTCCCTTCTTCCGTCCGCGCATGCTATTGCTCGCTAGTACTACAGCTGCTTCCGGCCAAACACGTGACCAGCTGCGTCCCCCCTTCCCCTCCTCCAGCGAGCGTCTCTAGCTGACAGAAGAACTTGCTATAAATAGTCGCCGGTGGAGCTGATGTTTTTGCGTGGCGGCGCGCACCGATAGCGAATAGAAGGCCACCGGGCGCAGTGTAGCTGCATCCTGCAAAAATTTTATGCCTTGGACGTCACGCGTCGAAACGCACCCGGTAAAAAAATAGAGACGGGTCGATCGATACGTCACTGTTTCGAATTCAACCACGCGATACACTTCCAACCAAACTGAAAACGCAGACTATCAGAACCGAAGAGAACCGAACCCTAGCCACGAGAGTTCTTTCCCATCTCTGTTTAAAACCCGTCAAAGTTTTCGTTCACGGAGCTAGCGAAGAGTTGCGTGATGACGTCTTGACGCGAGTTTTCCCTGGAAATGCGCTGATATTAAAACGCCTGTGATATTACGCCGACGCCATCGATAGCTCAGCTGCATGGCGTTGAAAGCATTACGTTTTCAGCTTGTCTATCCAAAGGCAAATTGCAATTTGCCGATAAGCAATTTTTTTGCGTTGAGCGAGCATGGCAACCTGACAAAAAATGCCAAATTTTGCTTCTCGAAACATAAAAATTTGTGCAAAGTTTGTGTACCATTTAACGTAAAGGCAAGGCCATACTTTCAGTCCCTTTGCCCTTCTTTGAATTCATAAATACGCCACTTCAAAGCATCGTCTAGTCTGTATCTTTTTACACACATGATGACCATATCGGAGCTGAGAACAAGGAAACCGTGACATCAACTCTGTCTCATTGTCGAAAATAGCGATATAAGCAAGTACGAGATTTTTTTTACGCGCGATAGCAGAATACTTCGCGCGTCTTAGCCATGGCCTGGGCGTCCGTCCGTCCGTCCGTCCGTCCGTCTGTCTGTCATGCTGCTGTATTGTATCAAAACGGTGCAAGCTAGGATCATGAAATCTTTACTGTGGCTGCCATAAAGATTCTATTTTACCTTGACAAAAATTCATGCCCATGAATGAAGGGGTTCCCCTCGAACGAGGGCGTCAAAAAGAAATACGCCCTAAAAGCCGTTATTTTGCGGCTGTTGGCTCGTATAGTGTGAAAACGGTTGCAGATAGGTACAGACATGCTGATTATCATAACAAGCACTCGCGACCGCCGACTGGCTTTTTAGATTTATCGACATCGACGGGCGACGATGGCCTTGAACGATCTTGAACCCCCAAAATAAGAGTTTAGTAAATTTTTCGCAATTTTGGCTGCAGCGCACAATTTAAAAATAAACTGTGACAAAATGGCTGGAGATAGCCCAAGACAACGTGCCCATAAATTTTTCAGCATTTTAGATTTTATTAGTCCAAGTGCCGAAAATATAGGTTCAAAGACCTCTGCGCAGGCGGGCGTCAAATACGGGTAACCCCCTGAAAAGTGGTTAGTTTACCACTATTGGCTCGTCTAGCGTGAAAACAGTTGCAGTTAGTACAGACATGCTGCTTATCATAACAAACATTAGTGACGAGCTTTTTAATGATGTCAACATTGATGACCTTGAATGACCCTGAACTTCCAAAACAATGAGTTTCCATATTTTTGCAACTTTTGGCTGCGGTGCACATATCAAAAGTAAATTGCGCGCCAAAATGACTGCAGATAGACATAGACAACCTGCGTAGAAATTTTAGCATAGAACGTTCATTTTTAAAATGTAAGTATCGACCTTTTAAATTTCAAAAAGTCTTCCGTACGGAGGCCTCAAATTTGGGTATTCTTTTAAGACGCATTGTTATTTTATTGTATGCTGTACAAGATTGCCCAGGTGGCGTGCATGACCGTTGCTATCGCGCGTCATGTGAGCTTTGCTCAAGTTACTAGTAGTCTAAGTGGGTGGCAGCATCGAAATCTATAGCGCGAAAGCTGCAGATGTCGTTTGAAAGCGAGTTTGAAATTTATTCTTCACGTTGCATCAGTTTCAGTGTTTCAGTGTTGCTCTCCAGTACTAAAATTCAGACAGAGCGCACTAATGCTGTGCAAACAGAACGTATACCGGTAACAGTTCAATGTCACCCGAAGTCGTTAGTTTTCATACTGATGAAAGCGCATATGCGATTTTTTTATTAGCGATTATTAGCGAAATTGGGCCTGTATCTCTGACCGTTTCTGAGATAGGCCTACGGCGACTTATTAGTTACCCTAAATTTGAGCGCGTTTCACTTGCACAAAATCGCCGAAGTTTTGCGTGCTGAAAGACTTAGCTAGCCTAATTGCTAGTGTGTAAACGTTCAAGGTAGCCAAACTTATGTGACCACGTGACATCATTGTTACACTGCACAGACAAACGGACGGACAAACGATGTACGATGGCATTTTATACCCTCCCAGCAGTGGCGGTTCTAGCCCGCAATATCTAAGGGGAGGGGAGGGGCACGGCCCCATGGCGAGGGCCGTAGCGCGAGCCTATAACGGGAGTCTGGGGCAAAGCGGGGTCCAGCGGCAGAACCCCTGGTCAGAGAGTCAAGGGCGAAGCCCCCCTTCCTGAAGCTTAAGCAGTTTTGGTTTTTGGGCGTTCAATTGAAGCCGCAAATTTGCATGCTTTTCTAAAATTTAGAAACTCAAAGAAATCACATATCTGTGCTATCTTTGCAAAAAGTCATAGGTGGCCACGAAACTAGTAAGGGGGGGGCTGGAGCAAAAGTGGAAGTTTGTGTCCCCTCTCCTCAGGCTTGGACCTAAAACCGCCACTTCCTCCCAGTCCTATGTAATAGCATGATGCGGTTAAAAAGCGCAAAAAATAAATCGCGATCTTCTGACCTAACTAAAGAAAATCTATCGTATATACAATAGTTATTGATCTACAGCTGCAATCGATATATACTACGCTATACGCGTACTAGCGAGTAGAGAGAAGTGCGACAATTGAACAAGAGTTACGGTCAATCGCCGTCAGGTCGCCACGCCGTCTATAGGAACACCATAGAGCGAATGGGTATTATACAGTACGCTAAGTGATGCCGCTTACCGTAATGCAGTCAGGTTCTTCCTATCAGCAGCCAGTCATCATCTGCGTGCATCGGATTGCAGCAGCAGCAGCAGCGCTAGAGGTAGCATCATCGCCAGTTGCACGCTGCAGCCACTATGCCAGTCGCGT
>Ga0056128_1012474_pt1 | contig 10381 bp, 2 predicted proteins | sample WorMetLIZISLAND2_FD_71113 | JGI IMG/M metagenome (GOLD analysis project Ga0056128, IMG submission 71113) | Marine gutless worms symbiont microbial communities from Max Planck institute for Marine Microbiology, Germany - Olavius geniculatus... ... | reverse complement strand
TTCGGCGCCAATCGAGAGCCAGTGTACGACTTCCTATTAGTGATTAATAGTAACCTAGGCCCTATCTTGCACCGTTACTGAGATACAGCGACTTATTGGCCAAAAATCGCAAATTTTGCCTACCCCTCTCTTATTTAGCGCTTTCGTTCGAGGTGACCCTTTTCGAATTTATGGAATAGCTTTACGGTTCCTGAAACTAGAGTTTTCCAGACAGCCGATGGTGAAAATTTGGTAATTCTATCTTGCACAGTTTTTGACTGATCCACTCGTGTGACGGATGGACGGACAGACGGACAGACAGAGAGAATTGCGATGGCTAAGACGCGCTGAAAGCTGTAGCTGCTTTCGCGCGTAAAAGTAAGCCAAAGTATTTCCTGGGTCACGCGGCGCATATTGGCGGAGCTGACTCCGTTTTTTTCGTCGTCGACAGCGTAATATGAAATCGGACATCACGCGGTGTTCGCTACTTCATTACTTTCCTATTTAACTGGTGCTCAGTGCCTCTACACGCGGAAGGATGGCCAGGCTGAGTTTTTTCTGGAAGATGTTTCACCCGCTCGTTGACAGTCAGTCACGCCAGTACTAACCAATCAAGACGTAAAAGTCTACGACACTCAAAATCAACACGTTGGCAGTGCAATAAGTCACATAACAATAGTGGAAACTATTAACAACATGCGAGAAACAGAAGCCACGTAGTAGAAGCAGCAGCAGTAGGAATTTTCATTCTTTTAGTCAGACCGCAGGGCTAGTATGGTATTTTTGGGTAGAAAAGTTTACCCCTTGAACACAACTGCTGACCCCCTCACGAAGTTCACAAAATATGTAAAGAGTTAACCTTTGTAACCTCTTTTATTCCCTGCATGTGTTTAGCTGTTCCAACCGTTACTATAATTTCCCTCTCTTGGTTTCAGAAAAAAACGTGCAAAAATTGGCAAAAAACCAGTCGGCTTTCCTAACACAGCATCGTACAAATGGCGTCAAACGCAGCTTTCACTGACCGTCGAAATGATCGTTGCGTATTCTATGGCAAGCAGCACAACCTATTAGACACGCAGGCGCGAAATAATAGGCACTGGCACTCTTAGCTCTTTTTGCCAGGCAGCGTACGAGGCACCAATTCTGAGTAATATTAATTCTTTTTCACAGTTTTCCTGATATTGTATGCATTTAATAATAACTTACCGGTACTCTTATTAAGACTTCGCTGTCAGAAAGTCTCCACATATTTCATGCTTGAATACGGTGAGAAAAGGCCGTTTTTTGCTGTTAATAACCGCGCGACGGAAGTGCCACCAGGAGGGTCCCTTTCCATTCGAAATGCATCGAAATCAGCACATCCATAGTCCAACAGGGTAGCTTACAGCGCTCCCCTCCCTAGACCACGCACCTAACTGAGTTATGAAAAAGACTAGAGAAGAGGAAAAAACGGGGTGTGCCCATACAGTCGATTTGGGTTGTGCCGTCCATTTGCATGCATCAAATCTTATAACAATAGACAGATTAGAAAGCTGGCAAACAGTCTGTCTCAAATGTTGCAGTTTATCCAAATGCCTCCTGTGATGTGTAGACAATATAGAGGAATCCGTCATCATCCTGTTCTCGCTCATAGACCTCACAGAGAAGCGTGTTGTTGCTGACCAGAGAACGATTGTTGACGATCAGATAGAGCGACTTGCTGCTCGCCAGATGCAAGCGATTGCTGCGCGACAAATAACACACGAACACATTCACATTCACGGAAACAGGTTTCCTGAGCCGACGCATGCGCTACCCAGTACGAATTCATTATAACAATTAGAGCAGTCAAATTAACGCATTAATTAACGCGTTAGTGCGTTAATGAATTAACGCGCGTTAAAAAAATTAACGCACATACGTAAATTTATGTTAATTTATTTAAAATTCACTAAATTCTGTGAAGGAAAAGTTTCATTATTCCGCTAAACTGCGGTTATTTGAAAATCAAATGAGTTTAAGCAACTAAACTGTAGTTGCCGTTTATTACTACTACAAATAGATAATTATTTTGACGACAGGCTCATAGATTTCTATGCTAGCTATGACGTCAGTTATTGCTGATTATCCGTTTAAGAAGGTTGGATGGGGAAGTGCAATGTCTTAACTGACAGAGGGAGACTGTTCCAAATGTTAGGAGCTTTATAGGAAAAGACTCTTTTGCCAAAGTCTTTGCTATCACGAGGTCTGTCAAAAAGATGCTGATCAGCGGAGCGTAGTGTTCGAATAGGTGTATATTGATCCAGTAGTGACCTCAAGTATATGGGTTGATTAGTGGTCAAACTAGGACTTCTGCATTTCACAAAATAGTTTGGCGATAGTAGGCCTATCACGGTGAGGCGGGCAAAACTATATAGTCATTTATGTCAAGTTTCTTCGCGATGTTGCATGCCGAAAATTATTCAAATCGGCCAATGTTTTAAAAAGCTATTCAAAAAATAAAAGTGATTTGTTTTTGTGAAACACGGTGTAATTAAAAATCACGATTACTCGTATATAGCAACGTACCGAAGAACGCCTTGGAGTTCGCACATGGTTAGGTTCTTTGGAACGAGAAACTTGCTCTGACCGAGACACGGAAGATTTTTCTCTCTGCAGTATTTTTCGATTATCAGCTGACACAGTCAGATAATGTCAATTATTGGGCCTATCGGTGTGACCAAGAGGAAAGTGCGAAATAAACCGACAAAAACCAAACACATAATAATAATAATATTGTAAAATAGGCTAAGCTTCAACGTGATAGATATTAACAGATTCAGTCAGTAAATTTTGCTTTAAAAATCTGGGCCTGCTCGCGCCGTGATCAGCAAAAACGTCTTCGCCACGCGGGCATTCTTCCCCGTTATCTTCTGCAAATTATCGACAAGTAAGTAAAAAAAAATCGCAGAAATATTAAGATCACCTGCAAGAATACACAAAAAAATAAGCAAAACAAAATTGGCGAAACAAAGCTATTAGCATTATGTACATTTTGTGTTTCGTTTATTTTTACTTTCAGTTTGATGTAAGTGTACGTACCGGTATTTGCTCTGGGTGCGTTTGTTTTATCTCGGCCGCATCTTTTTGTCGCTGAGCTAAAAGCAGACTAAATCAATTCAGCACTACATTGCGTATCGGTTAACTATAGCAAATCGAATCTATCTAATACTACAATTACTAAACTACATATAAGTTAAGTTAAGACAACAACGATTCTGAGTTTCAGAAAGCCTTTATCCACTTATTACTGCCTCATTTTTTTGCTTTTTTGGAACATATTGCCATGATGTTCTAAAGATAGGCTAGTAGCGGTAATGTATATTTTTGTTTCATTACCGTAAATTTGATACCTGCATTTATGTACTGTTTCTGTTTAGTTTCGTAGTCATAATTTATCATAAAATCTAAATTTAATGTTCGAAGTTCAGCCAAATTGTTAAACTATGTGAATCACATATGAAGTAGAAATTACTGACGGTCAATTAACATCTACGACGCCGACGCAACTCAACTCGCGTCAGCGTCCTAGGTGTAAGTTGGCCATTATACACGGTGTTTCAATAAAAGGACCCCTTTTTTCTGTCTTTCATAATTCACTGAAACGATAATCAATTTACATGAAATTTTTATCAGTTGTACTGAAGAAATATCAAACTAAAATATTTTAACAAAATATGGCAGTTGATTAAATATTTTGTGCTAGTAGTGACGTAATGCTGCCTTCATAATGTGTCGCGAGTACAAGCTTGCTAGTCTTAACTGGTGCTGTCAGTTGCTACCTTGCTTCAATGGTGAAAAATCTGGTTTGTTGATGACAAATTTTTGAAGTTTTACAGTTGCAGCCACAAGAAAACGTGCAAAGCGATCGCATTTACGTGTCTGTGGGGATAGCTGGACTTTCACATGTTCGAGCAAGACAGTGCACTAGCACACCGAGCTTGCAAAATGGTTGCATTTTTAGATCGCGAGACGCCTGATTTCATGTCTACATGTTGCTCAGTGCTGACACAATATTAACATTTTTCATTAGCGAACCAGATTAAGTAAACCATCGAAGCAGGGCAGCAACTGACAGCACTAGTTGAAAAAAGCAAACTTGTACTCACGATACATTATGACGTCAGCATTAGGCCTACGTCACGACTAGCAAAGAATATTTAACCAACTGCCATATTTTGTTTAAATACTTGAATTAGTATTTTTTCAGCTACCCTACAACTGGTAAAATTTTGTGTAAATTGACCATCATTTGAGTAAACTATGATAAAACAAAAAGGGGTCCTTTTATAAAATACCGTGTAGCTTAACGTCGCGAATAACTTACAATAAGTGCGTCTTTGCTTGTACGGTCGGTCGTATTCATTTGTCATCGCCACGAAATCTCTTTACAAAATCTGCGGACCAAATAAACAACAAGTCACATATTTGCCAGATAAGATAAAGCAGTTCTAAAGCCTAGATGTGAGACAACAAAGCATCAATTACTGATGAGATTAAACAGGTTTGCGAAATAAAAAAAAGTTATAGGCTAAAAACCTTGTAAATATGTTGCAAAACCAAAACGTAATAATAAAAATGTGTACAAATATTTCAATTTCTGCCGACCGCCCGTATGCTGAAACATTTTGTATGTCTTCAAACTTTTTATGTAACAGCGGTCATGCGTGATTCTGCTAGTGTGTGGTCTGTGCGCAAAACAAACCAATGCGAAAAAAGTTCAGCGGCTGCATTATTTTAGCTGCGTAAAAACCACCTAAGGTTGTCTACGTCCACTAAGGATTAGACCTAGGCCTATGCTCAAAGCGTATTGAATGAACGATGAGCGAATGAATATATTTGCCAACAACAGCCAAATAACAGGATACAGCACATAGCGCGTTATATTTCTAACAAAAAGCCTAGCTAACGCAAAGGAAACGCGCGACAGCAGTGCATGTATGAAGGCCCACTGCCCACTTGGGTGTTCATGCTAAGTTAATATACAAATACCAAAATCTTGCGAGTTAGTTGCGTGGCGACACCTGCGAACGCTATAGAGTTGTGTCGCAGCCCGAAATCGCCAAAAAAATCTATTAAAAACTCTATTTTAACGTTCAAGGTCATCCAAGGTCATTGAATTCGGTGGCAATCGAAAGCCAGTGTACGACTTCCTATTAGTGATTAATAGTAACCTAGGCCTTATCTCGCACCATTATTGAGATACAGCGACTTATTGGCTAAGAATTGCAAATTAATCTCACTTCCCTCTCATTTAGCGCCCTTGTTCGAAGTGACCCCCCTCGAATTTATGAAAAAGCTTTACAATTCCTGAAACTAGAGTCTTCCGGGCAACCGACAGTAAAAATGTGGTGATTTTAACTCGCACCGTTTTTGATTGAATCACCCGGACAGGCAGGCAGACGGACGGACAGAATTGCGATGGTTAAGACGCGTAAAAAGTAAACTTTTTAATTTTCAGGGGAGTAGTCATCATTTCATTAGGTTAAATTGCACCTAATTCATTTGCGACCAAGGTCCCGCCCCAAACCTCGCTAGGGCCCTAGGGGACTGTCCCATTCACCACTCCATTCGACGCCTGTGGCACCTCAAAATTTTCTGCGGGTGCACATGAGTACTACGGATGCCATCATTTGCCAGAGTAATGAAGCACTCTTGACTATGCGACGTGAAAGAAGTCGAATGTTTAGGGAGTTATAAATCTACATAAGGGAAGGCTTGCGTAGTGTGTACAGGGGTATAGACGCCTACTAAAAACCAAGAACATTTCTGCAACATTTGTATATTATTCAACATCGACTTAACCGACGACTGGTAGTTAACGTCCGATGGCGTGCTTATTCGGACGCATGATCTAATTTTGTCAGCTACCATGCAAGTAGCATATTAATTTTGATATGCTAGTCGCACGACAGAAGAGAAACGAATAACTGATCTACTAAGTTGCATAACGAATAGAAGAAGTTTTTTAAAACACGATGTACAAACAACCCACAATCCACTGTATGTTCATTGTGTAGCGTTATAACAAAGTTAAAGTGTATGGAAAAACAGGGGTGAAAACCACACGCAATGTGATAAGGAAACCAGAACAAAATGTTATAACTAGGCCTACAGCAGATACCTCGTTGTGGCTTCACTGCAGTAAAGTTTGCTTAACTGTCTGTATTTTCTGTTCAAACACTACGAGGCAATAACGAACAACTGAACCCTTAGTAAAAAAGTTTAAAACTCACAACGTTAAATACGATGTATATTAAAATAGAAAAATACGTTGGACGAGCTAATGTCAGCCTACGCAGTGAGTTCGCCGAAGCTATGCGGCCTACAGGCCTATCTGTTGGGCTTGACTTTAGGCCCAGCCTATACAGAACGGCTTTTGCCTAACCTGACTCACCTAAAGCTTCGATAGGCATTATAACCACTGCAACCACAATCGTGAATATTCGCGTCAACAGCGGTGCTCCGCAAAATACAGAGCTAAAGCGATAGTCAGTTATTGCCTTCAAGGCCAGTGTTTTTGTTCAAGCCTAGATATAATAATTGTTGACGAGACCCTTGACAGTTGCTGTGACTTATGCCTATAGCCAGTCTACACGGTGACGCTGGCTCGTCGAGCGCTCGTCGAGCCAGCGTCATCGTGTGAACGGCATTTCCAGGCCTACCTACAGTTGCCAGCAGTCGCCGTTTCTCCAAGTAGGCTCAATCTCTCAGCTTACTAATCGCGAACAAGATTCTCTTGTACTTATTAAATCCTTTCTCAGTGTCTCACTTTTTCAAATTATACACTTAATAGACCTCCGCCTAATTTTCGTTTCTTTTCAGCATTAGGCCTATTGTCTGTAATTAAAATCTGAATAACCTATAAAAGCTTACAACGACGATCTTAATTACAACGACGATAAATTGATGTGCACATTATATTGGCTACTAGGAGCTATTCCTTCAGACTGGCGGAGACGACCCGTCAGGGACGTCGAGAGCCACGGCGGGGCCCGGGGAAACATTCTCACGTGGCTCCTTTGGGAAATTTTTTTTCTTTTTAAAATGGCGCATTCTGGTGTACTTTATATTTTTTGAGCGACGGCGGGGCCCCCACATCGCGGGGCCGAAGTAATTACTTACCCCCCACCTTCCCCTCTCGACAGGCCTGTGATCCGGTAGACCTCGACAGTCCTGGCTGGTTGCTGGACCTACGCTACAGGTATACATCAGAAATCTGCAACAACTCGATATCGACTTAGAAAATGTTCCTAAACTTGCTGCTGATCGTTCACTGTGAAGGGGGTAAATTTGTGGCGTTACGCACAACTCTGGTGCATGCTACTGAGTCTGATGATGATACAAGATGATACACAAGATAGGGGCCTAATGCAACGCAGAAACAGATTTCAGGCGAGTTGGTCGGACTCATTTCGTCTTGTTCTGAATGGTCTGTGGCTGAGTAATAACGAAAAAATGCTCAAAATAGGCCCACATTTGCCAAAGCTGACACAAAAATAAAAGTGACACCATTTTGTGCAAAACAATGTATTATTTAAGTTGCGTCATTTTTACACTGACCCTTCAATGTTTATTAAACACGAAAAGTGTTGGAACTACAAAATGTGCCACGGATCAATGTATCCAATACGTCCAAAAGGGTTAAGAGAATCACTGAAACGTAAAAAGAAACACTGCAATACAGACTTGTTTCTCCTGGTTATTAACGAACTATCAGTAAGTAATGTAAACAACACTGTTAACTACATGAACATCACAAACGAGTATAGCCTACCATAATACAGGACAGCATTAGATGTCAGTAGACCTTATCAGCATTAGCTGTATAAAATGCTGTAATATTAACAAAATGCTGCAATATTAAACAATATACAAATAATATGCACTAATACATAAACCGATAACATCACAATAAACAAAAAAGCACAAAAAAAACAAAAATATGTTTGCCAAAGTATTCTAGCCCAGTAATCAAATTTGCAAATCTATAGATATAACAGTAATACGCCAAGCAACGCGAGATCAAAATTGATGACAGTAACTAGTCTACGAAGGGACAATACATGTAACAACTTTTTTTTAAAATAAAAAAAACAAGCACGGTTTCTTCGTTATACAAGTCATAAAAGCAAAATAATTGGCATGAGCATAAACTTCCCACCATACTCTAAATAACATGTTTAGACCTTAGATCTATTGCAGTTTCTGATGTATCCTTTGACGAAATGCATCACTTCTAATCACCCAACACCCACCTACAAAATTAACCCAATTTGACACCGCTAAGCCTGATGAGCTCTGCTAAATATTATCAAAAAAATTAAATAAATCTGTTTACCCTACCATTCTGCTGCAGCTACAACTGAGTGCTCATGCAGAGATTAGAAAAAAGCATTAACAAAACCGACAGAAGTAACGTTAGCAGGTGATGAATGTTAACAAGGCAAAACGAATCAAATAATGTTAGTTAATGCAGGACATGGACTCTAATGCTGACGAACAGCTGAGCAAGCATCTGGTTTCACTCCCTGCAAGTACAATACATTTTTACACACTATATAGTAACATATATTATACACAATATTTATTATTAAACTGCTATAATCATAAAGAAAGAGCTGACCTAATCATATACTCAGCAGTAGGCTACCATTACTCTCCACCAGGCCTGCGGTTACCTTCCCAGCCAGAGAGCATCAACACCCTTTGGACGGTACCAAAATACATTGCTTGCTACACTTTGTTTCATTAGCTAATTAGTTGGAAGTCACGTTGACATTTCAAAAATTCTTTCAGAGAGATTTCTCATGCAGTCGACACAGATCTATACATGCAAAAAATACTAGAAGTAAACGCAGCTATTCAAAGTCACTGCTACCTGATATGTGTCGCAAATAAGTTGCAGGAGATTGGTTTCTGCCTCCTTTTGTATATCATCAGTATGGACCTGCACAGTCAGCAAATGCACTGATTACCAGTGAATAGCCACAATTATTCATTTGCATAGAAATGAAATGAAACCTAAAATTTAAAAACATGAATATACATCGTTGGCCATAAAAAACGTGCCACTTTACTTTTGTCTATATCTTCGCCAATTACTGACCAATTTTCAAAATTCCTTCACTGTCACATACTGTGGACAATTAGCAATAAAGCTGTTGTTAAATATCCCACCACACTTTAACTGTGTCGCTACACTACCATGTGAAACATAAATTTTCAAAAATCACCAAAATCACTATAACACATATCCAAAAAATCATATTGTGAAACAATTTTCACTAATTTTTATACAAAAATTAAATTATGTTTAGTTTTATGTAAAGCATATGATATCGTCGTAAATAATAATTTTTAATGCACTAAAGATATACCAGTGATGTAATGTGCCATTTAGCAGTTGAGACAAGGCTCTGATTAAGAACTTATACCGATTCAAAAAATACAGTTTTCGGAGAATAATGGCAGAATTTTTGCAACAGGGAAAGCGTGGGAATGATATTAAAACTGATTTTGGAAACATGCAGCACAGACCAACGACATGAGACCGGCAGACTGAAGCATACACGTACGTGATCACTGAACATGATCACGAAGGCCAGAAACAATATGCCAGATATCTAAAGAAACGGATCTAACAAAGTGTAGCATCGTACAGATCATTCACTGCATTTTGGTCGGAAGTGTAAATTTTGTTTATCAACATGCTTGCTGTCTATTACTGTTAGTTTTCTTGCATTTGTATTTCACAAGAGAGTGTAGTGACACAGTTAACGTGTGGCGGGATATTCAAGAATCACTTTATTGCTAAATTGTCCACAGAATGCATCAGTGAATGAATTTTGAAAATCGGTTGATTTTTGGCAAAGATATGGACAAAAGTAAAGTGGCACATTTTTTTGGCCCACCCTGTATATGCAAACAAATAAACAGTCCAAAAGTAACTGAGTAAGTGACGAAGTGAGTAGATATGGCACATTAGCACACACACACTTATTGAGCTATAATCTCTCACAGATCATCATATCATCATCATCATCATATATTCGTCTAATGACAGTTGACATGCGCAACTTATATCAACGCACTCATCTAATGTCAAAAACATGCAAACATTTACGAAAAACGTCCATTGTGTGTGCGGAAAACAAACACGACTAGCAAAAAAGTACTCTAAATAGAAACTAATGTTAACAACAGATTAAAAACGTTAAAAACAGGCAACTGAAACATGCAAATAATATCCCGTCACATGTTTGTGGATTAGTAAATGTCTTTGTATAACATTCTAATGAGGAAATCTCTATGGTTCAATTGAGTTGTTTTGGAAATTAAAGTTTTATTGTGCGCTCTTGTTCTTGTGTTGTACTGCGAGTTT
>Ga0056128_1012472_pt1 | contig 10382 bp, 5 predicted proteins | sample WorMetLIZISLAND2_FD_71113 | JGI IMG/M metagenome (GOLD analysis project Ga0056128, IMG submission 71113) | Marine gutless worms symbiont microbial communities from Max Planck institute for Marine Microbiology, Germany - Olavius geniculatus... ... | reverse complement strand
ACGGCAAAATGACGTCTTTTTAAGGGGGTACCCCTCTTCGACGCCCTCGTTCGAGGGGAACCCCTGCACCCAGTGGCACAAAATTTTGTCACGATAAACTAGAGACCTTGGGACAGTCCACGGTGAAGATTTCGTGATCCTAGCTTGCACCGTTTTGATACAGCTCACGAGTGTGACGGACGGACGGACAGACGATGGCAAAGACGCGCGAAGCATTCTGCTTTCGCGCGTAAAAAGTGTTACGTTTCTTGATGGACGGTGTAGTTGTTTAACTACGCTGCTGGGCATTAAAAACACACTAAAATTTTTTCATCATAACTTGAAGAAAAGTGATCCAATTTTAATAAGTCTTGGTACGAATATTTCTGATACAACTGGCTAACTGGCCGGCTGTTTAATTTCCAACCTCACCCATTGTCTGTTTCTGCAATACGTATTACCTGGGGAAAGAAAACGAACAATATATTCAATTTTAACCACTTTGGTATTATTGTTTAATCAAAACGACACACAAAACACACATTTTGTCCATATCTTCATTTTTTAGCTAATAGTTTATCTAATTGTCCATTTATAACTGCCTACAAAAATGTTTGAAATGTTGACCCACGAACATGAGCTCGACTCGGAGACACTTTTGCCATTCGTTGATAGTAGCGTCGATAACGTTCTGCGCCAGACCAATCCAGACTTCACCTGTCACTTCTTGAAATTATTCATCAATATTCTTGAATTATAGGCTTATTTAATAGACGTGCTGTTGACAGTCAAACCTTGTAATTGATTGGCTGTTTGTGGCCACATATCCTGAAAGATGAAATTTTATAAAGTTCTTTTGTTGATTTTAATGCATATTTTGTTTGTTCTGTTTTCCCAGGTAGTGCAAAAGCAGATGTTAGGTGAGGTGGGAAACTGAATAGCCATTTGATGGCCAGTTGTGTCATGAAAATGTTTGTTGTGTACCAAAAATTATTAAAATTGGATAACCCTTCTTCAAGTTATGGCCCAAAAAAATTGGTGTGTTTTTATGGCCCACAGTGTAGTTTTTAAAATGTAAAATAATGTGCGCAGATCTAGAGGTGATAGCGAATGCACCGAATGAACTCATTACCTACAGCTGTGACGTCTATACCTGCTATCAGTTGCAATCTATAGGCCCGCCACTATCGCCCCAGCAACTTGATGTCAACAGTAGCAATTCATATGTGAAAATAACTATTAGCCTACTGTCAGCTTCGCTACACACACGGGAGTTATAGCCCGCCATTTTTATTCAATGTTATTGTCCTTCCAGCATAATCGACACATAGTTTTTTTATACTAGCGGAAACAAGAAGTCCAGCCGTCGCTAGAGTGTGGCCGACCGTACTGATTGTTACTGACCTTGAAGCTCATCCTGACTTTTTCGTCATTTGAAAAGGCGTATGCCACTTCCTATTAGTGATTAGACCTAATAGTAAGCTAGGCCCTATTTTGCACCGTTTAGCCACAGTACACGCGCGACAGACAGACGACAACTACGACAAAGCGTCGACGTTAAGCTTACAGCTTAGCGGTCGGCCTAAAAATTCAAGTGAACGGTGCAAGATTGAGTTTAGACCTAATATTTGCACAAAAAATTTTGAATACAGTGTGCTACAGAAAAAAAAAACTTTCAGCTTAACATTCCTTTTTTCGTGTTATCCGAAAAAATTATCTGAATATCGATACGGTAATTCCGGTAGGCCTATGTCTGTAGAAAAAGAAAATACTAAAATATCTGCAAAGTAGGCCTATAGGTGATTCTAGTCACAGAAGTGGTTATTTTTAGCAAATACTGTATGACATTATTTTACAATAGTATTTCGCTTTATTTAGCTTTTTTGATTTTCAGCTGTTCTGCGTTTCAGAAATTAGAATTTGGACCACCCACGTCGAGGGACGTTAAGAGCACAATGTTAGTTACGTGCCGGTCGAATGACGGAAAATCGTCATCAGCGATTAGAAATTTACGACGCGCGAAATCGATTCTACAACAGATGGTTTCTCTGGACTGAACACGGAAAGTACACGTTGGTTCGGCTCACGGCTCAGCTGGTTGAAAACTATTGGCAACTTCAACTGAGTTGGCTGCATATGGACTAAACGTGTGGGGCCGTGGGAAGGGGAACAGGAAATTTGTGCTAATGCTCACGAGACGCGCGAAAGCCTATAGCAGTTCCGGTTCAGCAGTTTAGCTGAAAATTGGGGTGTTCGCGCTAAGTTAATATACAAATACCAAATTCTCTATTTGGATCGCATAACAATAGTTCCGTGGCGCCACCTTGTGAATAATATAGACTTGTGTCGCAGCCCGAAATCGCCAATAAAATCTATTAAACCCCCTATTTTGGCGTTCAAGGTCATTCAAGGTCATTGAATTCGGCGCCAATCCAGAGCCAGTGTACAACTTCTTATAAGTGATTAATAGTAACCTAGGCCCTATCTCGCACCGTAACTGAGATACAGCGACTTATTGGCCAAAAATCGCAATCTTTGCCCATTCTCCTCTCATTTAGCGCCTTCGTTCGGGGTGACCCCCTTCGAATTTATAGAAAAGCTTTACGGTTTCTGAAACCAGAGTTTTCCATGCAGCCGACGGTGAAAATTTGGTGATCCTACCTTGCACCGTTTTTGACTGATCCACCCGTGTGACAGACGGACAGACAGACAGACGGACAGAATTACGATGGCTAAGACGCGCTGAAAGCAGTAGTTGCTTTCGCGCGTAAAAACGCGAAGGGGAGGAGAAAAACAGAGAAAAAGAAAGGAATAATAGTGAAAAACAAAGGGGATAAAGGATAGGGTAGGGGTGGTCAGAAAAAGTGGGACGAAAAAAGGGAAAAAAGAAAAAAGTAGGCGAAGGAACTTGAGCTCGTAAACAACCAAACATGATTTGTACAATAAATTGATAAGCATTAAAGAAAGAACGAAAATTTAGAACTTTCGATGTTTAATAGTTTTTTACTCCTCGCGCGCTACGTTCCTAACGTAGCGAAGAGGAGTATAATAAGATCAGTGCAATATTGAGCACCGATCGACCGACCAACGACCGATCTCTGTTCCTGGAAGAGTTTTCCTGGAAGAACTTCAAACAGCTATATCTCCATAACGGTGCAAGGTAGACGCATGGTCGACACCCGGGAGTCAAATGGTCACGTGACCGATGACCTTATTTGCGGTTAATGACACGCTCTCGACAAACGGCGCTGCATACACTGTGTCCGGTAAAAAACTGATCCCCTAGACGTCGTGCAATAAAAAATGTCAAATCCGAATGAATCTGAAGAAAGTTTCGTATACTTAATTTCCAATGAATTCTTGAAGCGATTGCCAAATTTCGTTGAAAACTATTATGTATTTTTTGTTTCTTACCAAAGTTATTGAATGTTGAATATCGATAACAGAATATCTCCGTTACCAATATGGCGTTACGCAAGTAAACCCTTCTGTTAATTTACATTTGCGTCATTACAACAAACAACAGCTGATTCCAGCAAAGTTTTACACCAACAGTACGCCATTTATTGGCAATCAAGCTGCCAAATTTCAATAAAATCTACCGAAGCAAACAACAGCTACAGCGGCTTTTGTGAGGTCACCCCCAAACACTTCAGTTTCAGGTCTTTGTGGACAACGTTAGACACAAAAACTTGCCTTAACAGGCACTAAATCGTTTCGACTATGGAACCAAGCAAAAGTACCGCGACTTCTCGACATTGATAGAAAAAGTACTTTGACTCGGCGTCACGTCATTAAGAACGCCGTTGATGAAAACGATACAGCAACTGATCTAGCGCAGATCACCCCTCCCCGCAACATTGTGTAATTTCCCCGGGTCTCATCATAGCCGATCCATAATCCCCCAAATTATTAAACTGGTGGTTGTTTTCGCCGAGTTTTTGTTTCTATAGTCATGTTAGGCCTATATTTAATTTAACTAATTAGTTGTGAGAATAAATACCGCATTGTCTATCAAATTTTTTGTGTTTAGTTCACATAGGCCTATAGTAGGCCTATTGTTTTCCCACATTTTTCAAAATTTGTTTTTGATAGTTTGTGTTTAGAAGCTAACATTGCGACAACTATGCAGCACATGATGACCTAAATACAGCTTATCATTATCGTGGCGTTTTTTTCGATACGATACGGTTATTATCAATTATTTTGCCTGCGCTGCGCATCTGTATTATTCCGGGCACCTGTTGGGCTGGTTTGGCGAGCGTTCGCCAGGGGGCGCAAGGTGCTAATCGATGGCAGACGATGCGGGCGTCGTGACTGACTTTGATAAACTTAGGTGTTAAACGGGTGTTACACGAGCGCACGGCGCCGAACTTGTCGATCAGAAGGTCGACTCGGTGCAAACAACTAGTTCTTTCAGCAATGTTCGCAAATCGAGCGCTACTTTAAAATCTCTGGATTTTCTCTAAAACCGAAAATAATTTCTTTTAATGTCGACTTGAAAGTGCAAGATATCGTTCGCCGTATAAGACTGCGGTCATTATTAGGTCTAACTTTTCGACATAGCTATGTCCACCCATAATCCAATGTTGTTTAATTTATGTGTATCCATTTTTTTAAAGATTAACGATGAGAAATAACAACTCATTGTATTCTGAGATCAACAATGTTCGAGTTGCATGGAGACTCAACTAAATGGTTGAAATATGTGTGAAGTAATAACCCCAGACACAAAAGTTCTTGTGTCTGCAACTCAAAAGCAGTTAGATAAAGCAGTTTATTTAACAAAAAAATAATAACAGCAATAACCATACAATTTATAGACGTAGGCCAATATTAGAGGCTCGAAATTGCGTACACTTCATAAAACCATGACAAATGCACTTTAACTTTTCAACTGTTATAAGCGTCAAAAACATGACCGTCTGTAATTTAAAAGTAAAACAAAAGCCTAGCTTACAGCGCTGTTCAATAAACACCATCAAGAGCGTCGTGGGTAAAAAAAGTTGGCGAAGAAAAAATTGCAATTTTCCGACAGAAAAAAATTAAGGCTACAATTACTAAAAATTTCGACTTCCCCCCCCCCAGCAATTTTCCCAAAATGAAGATTTCAGCCCCAACGTTTGCACTTTGGGACGACAATTTTTCCGCAAAAGAAGATTTTTTGACAGTTTTCCAACAACCAAAACTTTAGGGAGGGGGGAATTGCCTTTCTCCTTCCCCCTCGCCCGGCCGCGACGGCACTGGATGCTATATGTTGGCTTACGCAGCGTGGTAGAAATGAATGCTGCATGAAATTGTACCGTTGCATAAAGTCACTGCCGGGACGAGGCGGCTGACATTTACGTGATTTCTTTCAGACGATGAGTGTCTGTGCGTCGTCCAGGCGGCTGACCATCCTCGCCATGTCTTCCAGCCCGCTGCAGGTCGAAGCTGGCGCTGCAATCGCATCCGGGCACTTGGACTTGGAAACGGAAGCCACGTGATCGCCGAGACGCCGGGGCTCAGTGGTCCCGGACGTGCTCCAGCGATGGCGTAGTCCGAGGTTCTTCTCCTCGTCGGGCACCTGTTGACCGTCCACCAGCGCTCGACCAATCAGCAGCAGCGGCAGCGCAGCCGGTCCCCAGAACGCCGGATGAACGCAGAAACTCGGCGGAAGAAGGGGAAATGGCGGCACTGATGGAACAGCGGCGGTCGTCGGACGGTCGACGGAGGAGGGAGAGAAACAGAACGGCGACGCGATGGGAGCAAACATGGCGGACGAAGACGGAACTGGGGGCAATATGGCGGACACCGGAAATCGCGGTCTCGGTATGACCGGAAGACGGCGATGTTGACAGCGTACGGGAGAGTCGCAAGTGGCGTCTACATACACCCTCGACGCACTGAAGGAAACCTGTCAAATATGAATTCAACAAAAAAAATTTAGGCTATCACTCATGTTCGCGTTTGCAGGTGCACGCGATTCCGCCTATTGTACACGTTTTTTCGTAGCGTTGTCTGTCAGTCCGTAGGTCGTCTGTTGGTCACAATTGTGCACCCTGATTAAACCGTTCGACGCATTCAGATGCCTTTGCCACTTGTTGTGGGATCTAATGGTCCATAGCGTTAGATGGGAAAGGGAAGATTTAGGGGTCTAACCCCAAACCAAAACATGCAGTTGGTTCTGACTTACGAAAAATTGATTTATGATTCACTAGGTAGCAGCATCGATCAGCAACTCCGCCTTTTGTCAAGTTAATATTTTGGTTTCTCTCTACATCAGTGTAATATTGACGACCGACTCACCGACCTACCTCCGTTCCTGGAAGAGCCTTCCTGGAAGAGCTTTAAACGGCCATATTTCAGCAACCAATCATCCAATCCACTTCCGGTTTGGTTCTAGGGTAGAATGTTCGGCATGGACGGCTCGAATGACACTAGCTACTTTCGCTCGAATCTAATCCAAGATGGCTGCCGCCGCCATCTTGAAAATTTTTAAAATGGCCATCAGCAACCGGTTGTTCGATCCACTACATGTTTGGTTCTAGAGTAGAGTTCTAAGAGTAGGCATTTCAGATTGCGGTTTTTTGGTAACTATGCACAAAAAAGGAATACATTGAATTGGTTATAAATTTACAATCTAAAACATTTCTTGTTTATTTTCGTTGACTCTATTTTTGTACGGACATTCCGAAACGTTCGTCGCACACACGTGCGGCTATCACGTCGTGTAAGAATTCTTGTCTTTCGGTTGTCGCCCGTGCCAAAAAAAACACCCCGTCTCTAAAATTTATTGGACTCTTAAAAAGTATTGGTGCAGTACTTTGTTTGATTTCAAAATTTTACTGAAATTTTTTTTTATTTTTTAAATCTTGTCTGTTATACTACCAGTGGTTTCTATCCTCTAAATTTGTAATGGAAATCTGGCGCAACTTTCTTCCTCAGTTTTGGGCTTAGATTCCACCCAATTTTTGACTCAACTTTTCACCTCCATTTTGGGCTTTTCCCCCTCTATGGAAAAAGTTTTGTCAAGGGGGTAGATTGAAAAATAGGAAGAAGTGAAAATAGGGGGAAGTTTTGTTCAGGGTATAATAAAAAATATGGGGAAGTAAAAAATAAGCGAAAAGTTTAGTTAAGGGAGTAGATTGGCCAGTAAAAAAATGAAGGAAAAATTTGTGTTAAAGGTGTATACTAAAAATTAAAGGAAAGTAAAAATAGAAGGAAAAGTTTTGTTAAGGGTATAGATAAATCAGTGAAAAATAGCAGGAAAGTTAAAAAAAATAACGGAAAATTTAGTTAACGGTGTAAATTGGCCAGCGAAAATGTGGGAAATTTATGTTGAAGATGTAGATTAAAACATAGGGGGAAGTAAAACAATAGGGAGCAGTTGTGTGAAAGGTACAGATTGTCCAGTAAAAAATAGGGAGAGTTTCGTTAAGGATGTAGATTAAATAATAAAAGCAAGTAAAAATAGAGAAAAGTTTTAATCTACAACCTTAACAAGACTCCCCCTTTCCCTTTTTTCACTGGGCGCAAGCTGCGCCCACCAGGTATATGGGATAGAAGTCATTGTATATCGCAGTATTTTTTTAAATTTTTAATTCTTATGTATACTAGTCGATGCATCGCTTTTTTTTGTAAATGCCAAACGCTTCAGACACGAAGTTACGCATTGTTGTGCAAATTACAAACATTTAATGAAAGCAATTTTTTTAATTATAAAATTATCCTTCACTACTTTTACTTGTTCGTCAGACTAAACTGAAAGCACAAAATTTTTTACGTCGCTAAACTATTACTGCTACTGTGCTAAAACGACTATCTATGCGTTACCTCTTTTGTGTGGCCGTCACTGTGTGGTTGATCTGTGGGGCGCGGTGACCACGAGTGTGGTTCCCGGCATGCAGTTCGGTCGTGTTTGACTAACATCTCGGAGTCGTCGAAGCAACATGCACGTTTTGACGAGACTTTGTCTTCGAGTGCAGACGAACTTTCACTGACGCTCGTGTAACGGCGACGCCGGCGAAGATTTCCGCTGCTACTTTCGTTCACATCTTTAGTAAACACACACAAACGTGCTCACGGCAGTGAGGATTAATATGTCAGACATTCCCTGTGAGGGAGGCCTCACATTATACGGTTAGTTTCTGACATTAATGTAGGCACAAAAACTGACGACAGATTCAAATTCAATTCAAATTCAGTACGCAGTTTTTTTGCTGGAATTTATAACTGATTTGAGATACGGCCTTCTAAATTCCGAAGCAGATAGTTGTGTTGCCCAGATAAGCTTTTGAATGTAGCAAAACTAGGCCCTCACAGACCAGAAAAGTCGCGTTGCTGTGGGGTCCCCTTCTGTGGGGTCCATGTTCGGCTGGACCCAACATGCTGAACATGCCTAAATTTGTCTAGCTGGAATTACGTGAGGTGCACTCATTTTCTTTCAATTTCACCTACATGTAATTCGCGTCAACGCACTGTTGCGTTCAACGCAGATGTTCCTAAAGGCGCGTTCAGAGCGACGGAACTAAACTTAAACGAAACGAAACAACACGAATTAAAATAAACATGAAGTAAAAAATGAAAACCGTAGCGCACTCATTTTCGACTGTTCGGTTTACTTTATTCAGCTTCGTTTCATTCACAGATGTAATAAAACATTTTTAAATATTTTTTTATAAATGTTTAAAAACATGTTTTTAATGTTTTTATTTTTATTTTTAATGTTTTATTTATTTTTTTAATGTTTTTGTTTATTTTTTTATGTTTTTTTGTGTTTTTTAATGTCGTGATTTTTGCTTTTGTTAAGACATTAACGTACAGAATTACAAGTATGTTTTATTTTTCATAGACAAATTGCGTTCAGCTGTTTTTGATCTGTACAGTCAGTACATTCTGGTTTTCCTCTGCCAAACAAATGGTAAGTTTTTGTTTTTAATTATCTGAGTTAGATAATTTTTGCGTGTATAATGGCGAAAAAGTAGCGATTGGAAACATCTGCAGTTTAATGTTTTTATGCATGTTTTCATAATGTTTTTTATAAAAGTGAAAAAAACATGTTTTATGCTTTTTTATTTGCAAATTAATGTTTTAACATCTATGGTTTCATTTCAGCTCTTTTTCTTTCTGTTTTTTGAACACGTCTTAACGTCAATCTTACATCTACGGCGTGAACGCACCTTGAGTCTGGTTGCTCGTCTCAGCCGCTCGCCGAGCCCCGCGTCGCTGCTCTGTGGCAAGCATCAGTCGAAGTCTTGAGGCGGCGGTAGGGCGTCCGTCTGGAACCGCGTCACAGCCCATGTCCCCGCGAGCTTCTTCTATATCATCGACGCTGACCTCCGAGTCGTCCGAGTCACTGGACGTCGACAGACCGCCGTCACTGGCGACAGAGTTCATCAGCGGCCTGGACGAGTTCAAAGGACTGGACGCACTACATCCGTACTGAGTAGCATCATCATCCGCCGACTCAAGCATCGCTCGAATCTTTGAACTTTTCCTAAAATACGTAATTATGGCAATAACAACCATAGTTGTACAAAAACTTTCTAAAAAATAAAATAGAAAACTTAAAAAACGTATACAACGTGGCAGAAATTAAAAAAACGTTTATAAACGTTATACGAAAATGTTAACTTTAACGGTTAAATTTAAATTTAAATTTAAGTTTTCTTTTTTTCTGTTTCCAGCTGTATTGCATCTGCAACATTAAGCATTAAGCAAGATGTTGCGAAAATTAAGGCTAACGTTTTTATTCAACGTTTTTAAACGTTTTTTCTTTTTGCCATGTCGTCAATCAGATGTACAACCAGACCGTCAAGCCTTTCTCGAGGTTAAGTACTGCCCGCGGTAGCCGCAGTATCACACACGCACAAAAAAAAACAAAAAAATATTCACGTGACCTTTACCTTTAATATATGACCTTAAAATTTAGGAGGATTCTTGCGATTTCAAAATACATCAGTAATCAGTATTAATTCGGCCGTCCAATCGAACGTAACTTCTTGTTAAGCCCAAAATCTATCAAGCCGCACTTTAAATATATCAATAGTCTGTACATCAACTACCCAATTAGGTAAACGCAAAATATCACTAAGTTAAGTGCTGAGGTTAATCAGCTATCGTGTTCACGCGGTTAAAACAATGCTGTGGTAGTTACTGCAGATAGTAACAATTTGGGAGTTAGTGGGACCCCATACGGTATCAGGACTTTAGATGTACTCTATTCAGCCTGTGTTCGGACTTTAGGTGTACTGGGCGGGGAGTTGGGGCGTGGTGCGCTGGACGTCGCGTTACGCTTGGTTGCGCTGACTCCTGATTGGTCGGGCGTCTCACCAATGCTAGGTTGCGGGTCCCTGAAGACATGCCGCCTTGAAGCCATGGAACCCTACTATGTTGCCGTGTATAGAGAGCAATGATCTAAG
>Ga0056128_1012468_pt1 | contig 10385 bp, 6 predicted proteins | sample WorMetLIZISLAND2_FD_71113 | JGI IMG/M metagenome (GOLD analysis project Ga0056128, IMG submission 71113) | Marine gutless worms symbiont microbial communities from Max Planck institute for Marine Microbiology, Germany - Olavius geniculatus... ... | reverse complement strand
CACTTCAATCGCTTCGTTTGTCAATATTTTCGATTAAAATGACGTCATGAATGATGCAACGCATTTTACATAGATAAAACTACATGACCATAGATATAAATCAGCTAGAGATGTGCTCAAGTTTAACATTTTACTTATTTTACTTGCGGTGCGCTTCACGACTTTCTGGCATCGTCATTGCATTATGACACACTTTTGGCCACCCGCTGTAACTCAAAAAATTCATATCAACAGCAAACTCAAGATGCCTAGCAATATTGTGCACTAACTTCAAGGACCTGGTCTGGTTTTGACTGAGCAACCTTCTTGGCACCAACAGGATTTATGTGGGTGACGTGGATGAACAAATACTTCGAATCTGTGGGCAGGCCTCGGATTGATGTTTTGAGTGCTCTGGAGATGTCAAGTGATGCATCCATCCTTGCCATGTGACCAAATTGTCCATGGTAAAAAATATTCATTCATTTATTATAAAACTTGTACAACAGCACACGTATGCTCATTTGATCACAAATTATGTTTTGCAATAACCCAAAACTCTGTGAAATTTCTAATAGAAGGAATTGTCAGACACCATTTAATCTTAATAAAACTGCCATTACAAATGACGATTTGCAACAGCAGGGAATAAATGTATCAGGGCCAGGAAACACGTACCCGTAATATGTTCGAGGTGTGGTACTGAAATGTCGGCATACTTCTGAATAACAAAGCCCCACAAAGTGTTCATGCACTGCTGATCACTATTCTCTCTGCTCGTCAGGATGCTGTCTGTGAATAATGAACCCCACTGTCTCGACGTCAAATACTTCCGCTCCAATGTACACGGATACTGTCAAATAATTAGCACACAACAAAACATGACGACGCCACCGATGGTCTACAGACATGATAATTAACTCATTTAATCCACATGAAATTGAACATAAAACAAATAATGCAATACATGTGTGAAGTAAATACACCATTATGACAGCTATTTTTCAGGTAAATCTGTATTATTAACCCCTTAATTTTCATTGTCCATTGATCATTATATGATTGCCTAATAGGACAGATCAAAGCTCCCATCTCTCCTTGTAACAATCACACAAAGTATTCATTCGGACATCCCTCTGTCTACTATCTAAACCTCCATCATCATAACAGAAGACGAGATTTAACAAAATGCAACCATATGGTCAAAAATACAAAATGGCAACTGCATAATGACACAATATCATGAAATTGTGAAAAAAACAGTCAGTTAAACTCGTAATTTTGCAACTAAATAACTACTAACAAGTGTACGCTGTTGTTTTAGTGCTAAACCATTCTCGGCAGTGTTGCTATCAGAAATATCACAATAATCATTGAATTCTGCTTCCATCTCTTCAAGAACTAGAACCGTATCCCAGTTGGTATACTTCTTTGCCGGGCTGATGTCTGAACGCATGCTGTCGCCAAAGAAGAGAACCTAGACAGAAATGCCAAACATTGAATTAGCAGGTCATCAGCATCATTGGTTTCTGAAAACAAATTAAAAACAGACCAGAATTTTAAAAAAAATTACCATAGCCTACAATAAATATCTGATAGCATTAGAATTACTTGACAGAAAAACGTCAAAAATTAATGTCACCATAAAACAACAAAACAAGGATACTTTCATGTCTGTTTACTACTGTGCTGCATGATTACAGAATGAATTTAGCTGTCTTTCGAGTATAACTCCAATTCGAATAATATCCATCACCAACACTCTGCATTCATAATTAATACTTGTTTTAAGGCAACACCAATATATAAAAGCACAACAGTCACTCTAACAAAGAAACTTATGCCAGTTACAATTACAGTTCCATGCTAACAGTACCTTTGGGTTGTTTTTGCCTGTAATTTGTGCTAGAAATGCCGTCAAGGATTCACTGTTTCCTTGTGTGTAAAACTTTCCTTCTTCCAATGTTGAAACTTCTTTCTCTTGCTCATTATCTGCAAGATGTTACCACCAAAGTCACTGTTTCTCAGGTCCATAAAATTTTCTGAAATCAAACACAGCTAAAATGAAAAAAAAAACAATATATCTTCCTTGATTTTTTTGCAGTTATTATTTTAAACACACATTAAGTCATACGCAACAGTTAAGAATCACAAGTGTAAAGTTCTACTTGTACGTACTGTAATGCTTCCGAAATGAACTGTATTCAGAAAACAGGGGCAACATGCAGCCATTTTGACAGCTACTACCAGGAAAACAGATGTTAAAGCAGTTACAACTTGTTGGCGGTCGACCAAATGTCTCCAAGAAAACTATACATTGTTAAATTAACTTGCAGCAACAACGTGCCACATGCATTTTTTTCTGTTATATAATGGTGTAAAAGCAAGATATCAAAAATGTGTTTAACATCAGTAAACTGTATAAAAATAACAGAAAATTTGTTTACTACATGTAATGCAATCAAAGGTCAGGAAAGTGGATAATAAACTTCTCACTTCAATGCTGTTGAACATGGACCACAAATTTCTTGCTAGCAGAAAGTAGTTATCACTACTACACTGTAGGCCATAAAAACGTGGCACTATCCTTTTGTCCATATCTTTGCCAATTATTGACCAATTTTCAAAATAAAAGAGAAAACTAATGACAATAACAAACATTTAGCTAAATACAAAAAAAAACAATTCAGACCAACATTGCAGTGAATGACCTGTATGACACTAGACTGTGTTAGACCCACACAGTCTAATGCCATATGGATCATTCACTGCTATGTTGGCCTGAAGTGTTTTTTTCACTTACCAAAATGTCTGTCATATCGTTATATATTTCAATTTCATTTATAATTTACAAGGTAGTGCATTTACAGTGTGGTGGAACATACAATAATCACAAACCATCCGCAGAGTGTGCCAGTGAAAGAATTTTGAAAATCGGTCAATAATTGGCAAAGATATGAACAAAAGCAAAGTGCCACGTTTTTTGGCTCACCACATATGCGCCCACGCAACAGGACAAAACAGCATCAAATGTATATAAACGTCCCAGTCTTACCTATGAACAAGAATGGTCTAGCAGCTGTGAAGAAACTTGGCTTCTTTGCCAACGACAAGTACACATCAAAGTAGCTGTGCCAATCATCACTGCACAATTTACAAATTGCACAAATCAAATCTTCCGTTGAGTGGTAAAAGTGCATAAATGCACTTATGCAGTTTTTTATACCATAGTGTACAGAAAAATGCATAGAATTTATTGGCAAAAGTGAAAATGTCACATTCACAACTGTAGTTGAGGTATATACATTCAAAGTTAAGCAAGAAACCCATCGGCTGTCTGCAGCAGATGGTAAAAATGCACAAGTGCATTTGTATGCTTCTGGGGCCTAATTTACAAAAACATTGTATGACAATCGTAAAACTGTCGTAAAATCTTTGCAACTTTGTCATATCTTTGTCGTAAATCAACAAGTTACGACGTCATAAGATTGTCGTAAAAACATTGCATCCGAATTTTGGAAGGTGAGTTTACGACTTCGTAACTTTCTCGCAATTTTGTCGAAACTCCGTAGTCACTAAAATTAGCCAGCCAATCAACCGCCGTTAAGTTGACCTCAACTACAGCCTCAACCAATCACGACACAGTCACTGAGCCAGGCGGTGCACGGCGCTGAATGCCAATCGTCTACTTCTGCCAATGCCAATTGTTACCAATGCAAACAATAACAAGTGAACTGATTTCGCGGCAATTTCGCTGCCTGAAGTTACCGTAAACGAAATTTATACGTATTACGGCACTATGTGAGAATTATATAATCATGAAAAATCCAAATAATTACTGCATGCATGCTTGATGCTGTCATATGACAGCTAATGAGCTGTCGTACATTTTGTCATAGCTTATGTGGTAACTTTGTCGTATGCTTTTTTGTAAATCTCGTTTTATCGTACATTTGTCGTAAACCTTCCGCAATCCGCATATCGTAAAATTGTCGTATATTTGTCGTACAATGTTTTGTAAATTAGGCCCCTGGATTCCATTACGGGAATAGGACATTTTTGACATTTCTTATGACTGTAAGAAGTCCACAAGTGATTATAATAAAACTGTAAACTTTCAACATCATTTTTCTCAAAACTATAAAAACGCTACTTTAACCACTCAAGAGACGAAATACACCCATTAAAAGATGACTCTTGATCCATGCTACATCCATGTGGACCACACGGATAGTAACAATTGGCTTGAAAGTTGTGCACAACTTGTTCACTTTCTGTTCTGCTTACATGCAACGAACTAAACTGTTCATCCATCGGCAAATTTAGCATGCATCAAAAGTACTACATATTTTTTTCAAATAGATGAAAAATATCAGTAAATCACATGCTACTCTATTAGACGGTGTACAGCAGAAACAGAACAAGATATGACATCAAGTCATGCGACAGACCATATAAAACAATTAACAGATATCAACTGAATACAAACCCTAGAATGTGCTCCAGTGAAGCACATGCAAAATCATTCAATGATGAGCTTAGAACAAACAGTTTTTTGCCGCTTGCATGCAACCTCCGCAGCCATGCCTTCACATCATCACTACACCGGTACACATAGTGCCCAGTGTCTTCTTTGAACTTTGGAAAAAATGTTCCTCGATTAGCTATAAACAGGACACATCAGAACTATCATCGATTTCTTTCACTGCTAACGAAATCTAAAATAGCATGACAGAATGCTGTGAGTTGATAACAAATGCTTTATATTCTTTAATAGAGTTTAATAATAAATAACAAATATATGACTGCAAATAAGAATTTCTTCTGCAAAACACGTTACAAGTATCTTACATTTCAGGGTTTCAACACTGCTGGGAAAGAACTCTAGCCTATAAAAAATTACAAAAAAATTTCAAAAATTCACTTTAGTGAACTGAGCCTACATTGACAAAACTCCGAAAAATGACTAGCCACAAAAAAAACGAAACCAATTACATTAGATTAGATTACCTGCAAAATGCTGTGGATTATAGATTAAATCAGCAGCTGCCATGGCATCGGACCAGAAGTTATACACATCTAACCTACTGCCTGCCTGTTAAACAACCATTACATAATAACACCATGAATAGAATGGAAGTTCAGACATATCTGACTACAGGCAGGCATTTGCTTCATATAACATTTAATAATAAACTATAAATTTAATCTATACAGTATACACGCATTTTATTCACTTCAGCATGTACATACTGTACCGTATGTATACTTGAAAGCTTAAAGTCCAAGTCGCATCATTTTACGTAACTGTTATAAAGTGCTAATTTTATTAATCAAATGCTAAATGTCAATATTCATTAATCTTCTGGTTGTTAATACATCTTAATACCTTAAAAATAAGATTTAAAGTACTCATTTTTTGCCTTTTCACAGCTTCGGCCATCCATACGACGTCACATACAGGAGGGTTACTACTAGCTTTATTACACTGAGGTTAAATGCAGCTTAACTTATGGCAAATAGCCTCAAAAAAGACCAATTTTTTTCATCAATAGTAAGCCCAATAAAAAAACCACAATATTCCAGCACATTGTTAATTTTACAAATCACACACCTCTAATATTGAACAGATAAACAATTACGTAATTTCTGATGTCACCTATGCATCATTACTTGTACTATAGATCAACATTATTCTGACTAAAATCAACATATTTGCTATGTTTTCAATGTGAATGTCAGTGTGTCAACAAAACGCCCTAAACGTGATGTCAACAGTTATTGTGGCACAGTCAGATGAGTTCGACTGGCGCAATATATTTCTCTGAAAATTACTTCAAAGTGATGTTTTAATTTCACTGGATCAGCGTATTATTAATTAGTGTTACATTCTACACACATTTAGCCAACAACATTTTTTTCGGGTGACCTGGCCTTTAATGATGTGTAATCAGAACAATTGCATCATCTGAAATATCCAGAACATTGATCCGTGTGGCAACTGGCATTACATATTTTCTATGTCAAAACAGATTCATCATCATGAGAAATTGGAAATTCAAACAAATTATCAAACAACTTATTACATCTTAGCCTGCCTACTGCTAGGCTGAACAGTTTTTGCTCATAAATGCTGTCAAATTCAATGCAACTAGAGATCACTCAGATAGCTAAAACCTTGGCAAGGACTAACAACAACACTTAAAACATCCTTACTTATAGGTCGACTGAGGTACACCTATATGTGTACGTAATTATTACATGACATTAAAACAAACAAAATCCAGCAAAAGCCAGCAGGACCTGATTATCAACACAGTCAACAATCCTTGCACACAGCAGACCAACCGGCATATCGAAGAAGTTCTCAAATATCCAGAATTTATCTACAACAAATGAAAGATAATAACTTCTTAACACATATGACAAGCTAATATTACAATGACCAAACAACTATGTGGCATCCATATTTTCAATCGGAAAAAAATGGCTATGAAAAAATCAATAATCCTAAACGTATTTTTAAACTGCAAGCAAAAATTACAGCCGTGAAAGCAAAACCTTTCCACTATTTGTAAAAATACTCCAATGCAATCCAAGACTCTACTATCAAGAAGTGCAAGACTAAATAAACTATTTCATCAATTAGCCAGACAATTAGATACACACCACGAATATTATCCACTGATTCAATAAGCAACTCAAAATGTTCCCAGTTTCGTTTTGACCCGTACAACTTCTCAACTTCTTCACTAGTCAAAAACTTTGTCCCGTGACTTGCCCTGCGAAAGTTAAAAACCAACAATGAAACATACTGACAGCTAAATTCACAGATTAAGGCATTCAAGTTGACCTGAAAATAAAGTCTACAGATTATATAAACTGTCCTTAAACATTATGCTAAGTATTGCATCATGCACAAACAAGCAATTCAACACAGTGAACCACACGGGCATAAACAGTCATTGGGAAAAACAGCAATACAATAGGCAGCCAGGGACACAATTATATCCAAAAAATTCTGGAATAACAATAACAGCCTTGTATTATATTGATAATGAGAATGTGGACTTAGGCTGGTTGCTATGTATACGGTTAGAATTGAATTGTTTATTTAGCTGATTTACCGCACAATTCTAGCTACCAATGGCGATGACAACCAACACCCAGTTGACGTTTTAAAAAATAATATTTTGCAACAACACAAAACAACATGTGAAAATAGTTCAATTACTCAACTATCGACACATTCATTCATTTAATGACTGGCAATATACTATTGATTTGTCCTTTTATAGAGGGAAAGCAAGCGGCAAAGCAAGCTAGCAAATGCATACGCCTGAACCGCTGTTGAATGGCTGTTCATCGATTCAAATTCTCCAAGCTTCTACTCGTCATCAAACAATATCCATGCAATCTGCTGACGTCAGCTGAAGTTCACTGATAATAAACTAAACGTCAGGTTGCACGGTACACTTTACACTGTACCGGAATTACCCAGAAATTCGTGGTTTGTTGACAGCACCTTCCTGCCTTGTCAGGAAAGGTATTTATTCGCATATGCTCAGCCGAAACATCACAGATTGCTTCAAACAGCTCCTTCAACGATCAGCATAGTCTCTCTGCTGGACTACGACCACGCTCATGGTTTTCAGATATCAATACTAATTCTCACATGACAAATCTGACTTTTCTCACTCAAAATCAACGTTTTCATGATCCTATAACTCGGCTTTTCATTTCCCTATGACTTGTAACTCTTGTAACTGACGGTTAAATTAGTGATGCATGGGTTTCACAATTCTGTGAACATTTAATTCTGGCAATGTTGAAGCATTCTGGCTGATGCCCAGGAAGTATATGCCAGCCTTACTATAAAATATTGGTGCGCATATTTCATAACCTTACAGAGAGTTATACAAAATGACACAAATGCTGCAATAAGTCAGTAACAACAACAAAATCTGCAATGACATGCACCATGTTGTAGACTCAACTTAAGTTAAGCTTCTTCACTGCTTAGATGCTATTTGTGTTATTGATTGGACACCAGAAAAGCCATGAGACAGAGACCAGCAAAGAGTATAAGAAATTTGAGCCAATGCTCATGAGACGTGTGAAAGCCTATAGCAGTTCCTGTTCAGTAGTTTAGCTAAAAATTGGGGTGTTCACGCTAAGTTAGTATACAAATACCAAATTCTCTATCTGGATCGCATAACGCTAGTTCGGTGATGCCACCTTGTGAATGATATAGACTTATGTCGCAGCCCGAAATCGCCAAAAAAATCCATAAAACCCCTATTTTGGCATTCAAGGTCATCCAAGGTCATTGAATTCGGTAGCAATCGAGAGCCAGTGTATGACTTCCTATTAGTGATAAATAGCAACCTAGGCCCTATCTCGCATTGTTACTGAGATACGGCGAGTTATTCACTAAAAATCGCAAATTTTTCCCACCACCCTCTCATTTAGTGCTTTTGTTCAGGGTGACCCCCTTCGAATTTATGGAGAAGCTTTACGACTCCTGAAACCAGAGTCTTCCGAGCAGCCAACGGTGAAAATTTGGTAATACTAGCTTGCACCGTTTTTGACTGATCCACCCATTTGACAGACGGACAGACAGGCGGACTGACAAACAACAAAATTGCGATGGCTAAGACGCACTGAAAGCAGTAGCTGCTTATGCGCGTAAAAATTCCCAAACGTTCACTTCTGGGGATTGACCTGACCTAGAAAAACTTTGGCAAAGTAAGACAATTAAACAAAAGAATGCCAAAAACAAACACAACTTCAGTTTTGCAACCACAGCATGCACTATAGGATGTACATTTGCTCAATTAAAGCAACATTATTACAAAGAACTTTATAAAACTGAATTAACTAATGTAATAAAAGTTGTTTCAATCATGAATTGCATACAGTTTTATATTCTATAACTGTGATCATATTACACTTGCACTTACTATGATGTACTACATGCGCAGTGACATATCAACATGTAATTGACACTGTGCAATGCATATGACCATATTATGTACACAGTACTGTTAACTGTGTTTTCATTTCCAACTACCATCCAGTCACACAATAATAATTAGAAAAACAAAAACAAAATTTGTTCACAGAAACTAGCATAACAGCTTTAAAAAGTTTAAAAGAAACACATAGAAAATGACCATGAAAACTTACCTCAGTATAGTGCCATCTTTTGCCAGTTTTAGAAAATTTCCTCGTTCAATATCAAGTACCAATCCTCTCATGCTAAGACAAATTATATGTCTATTTAGATTTACTGCCACAGAGCACCAAACAACTATAGCAAACACTTAATGTAAAAACAAACATATAAGAAAATAATCAAACCACTGTGGACACTGGATAAACATGTCAATGTTATTGTGCTAAATTTAGTGTTTTCACTTGTACATTTACTACATACTATCACAACACCTAATAACAAGAAATTTGAGCAAAGCTCACGAGATGCGCGACAGCCTATAGCAGTTTCTGTTCGCAGGTAATCTTAGTCTATCTCCATCCATTTCGTCGTAATTCACTCTTTTGCAGCCAAAAATCGCCAAAAAATTACGTTAAATCAATATTTTTAGGGTTCAAGGTCATTCAAGGTTATCGATGTTGACATTCGTAAGAAGCCCCTCATCAGTACTTGTTATGATAAGCAGCATGGCTGTGCCTATCTGCAACCATTTACATGCTAGACAAGCCAACAGAGTACAAATAACCACTTTTTACAGGGGTACCTCTCGTTGACACCCACGTGCGCAGGCCTGCTTGAATCTAGAGGGCCCAGACTTGGACTGCTAAAATCTACATTCCATGCTGAAAATTTTATTGCAGGTTGTCTTGGTCTATCTCCAGCCATTTTGGCGCAATTCACTCTTGAAATGTGTGTTGCAGCGCAAAATTGTGCAAAAAATTCATTAAAAACCCCTTTTGGGAAGGTTCAAGGTCATTCAAGGTCATCGATGTTGATAAATTTAAAAAGCCTGTCACTAGTGCTTGTTATGATAAGCAGCATGCCTATGCCTATATGCAACCGTGTTCATGCTACACGAGATAATTGCGGTAAAATAACCACTTTTTAGGGGAGTAGCTGTCTTTGACGCCCCCTGCACCGGCCTCCTTGAACCTAAGGGGTCGGGACTTGAACTGCTAAAATCTACATTGAATGCTAAAAATTTCATAGGCAGGTTGTCTCGGTCTATCTCCAGCCATTTTGTCGCAATTCAGTGTTGAAATGTGCGCTGCATACAAAAATTGCGAGAAATTCACTAAAAACCTCTTTTTGAGGGGTTCACGGTCGTTCAAGGTCATCAATGTTGATAAATCCAAAAAGCCTGTCACCAGTGCTTGTTATGATAAGCAGCACGTATGTACCTATCTGC
>Ga0056128_1012467_pt1 | contig 10385 bp, 10 predicted proteins | sample WorMetLIZISLAND2_FD_71113 | JGI IMG/M metagenome (GOLD analysis project Ga0056128, IMG submission 71113) | Marine gutless worms symbiont microbial communities from Max Planck institute for Marine Microbiology, Germany - Olavius geniculatus... ... | reverse complement strand
CAGGAGTTGAGCCACGCTGCCCTAGATAGGCAGCGGTGGGCAGCGATAGTAAGAATGGCGTCAGACACCAACGGGCATTGAGCCCACGGTTGTCGATGATGATGATGATGATGATGATGACGATAGTTTTAAATATATCTTCTGAAGCATCTTATGAGAGATGGTGAAACCTGAAGATGTTTTTGGGTTTCAGATCAGATAGTCCAGACATTGTTTAGTAACAAGTGATGCACCATTAGCTCAGTGGCAGTATTTACAGAAGAATGACAGTGAATGATGTGGTGTTGCTAGGTTTGTCGGACGTTTCATGACACGTCGTGAGCGCATTGACATGATGGGCGATCGTGCCAAGAAGTTCACCAATGTCTATGTCAAGAACTTTGGAGATTCTCTGGACGACGAGAAAATGAGAACGCTGTTTGAGACTTGTGGCGCTATCACCAGCTGCAAGGTATGCAATGCATACACTGCAGGAGTGTTATCCAAACCATAGTACAAAAGGAAAACATCAAAAGAATGATATATGAAATTGTATGCCTTGCCAATTAATTATTTACTGTTCTGTTTACTGTTCCAACTTGCGTCAAGTGACAGTGTCCCATACATTTAATTTTGAAAATGAGAAGACTCTGAACACACTACTAAGCTTGGTAAAATATAAAATACATTTGTGCTGTTTTTTATTCTTAGTGATTATAGCATTTTGCATTGGTCTGTTTCGAGGTGACTTCAAGATAGTTTTGTGTGGCCTGTAGCTCATAAATTTTGTGTAGTTTTAGTTTTCAAGACCTCAGTGTTTAATGGCTGCATTAATGTGTGAAAAGAATATAGGCTTTTGCACCATTTTGGTATAGTGTGTCTTCAAATGTTTAGACATTAGTCAGTTTTCTTACAATACTGCCTGTACTACAGCAGGTTCTGTCACTTTCATGCTGTGCTACATTTAATATTACTGTGCTGCATTCTAAACCATGTAGCATACATAATTACTGCTGCAGTGCTGCTACCAGTTTGCCATGACTACGCCTGTTGCCTTTTGTTTTTACGCACGACAGCAGCTATTGCTGTAGCGCGTCTTAGCCATCGCAGTTCTGTCTGTCTGTCCGTTCGTCTGTCACACGGGTTGATCAGTCAAAAATGGTGCAAGCCAGGATCACCAAATCTTTACCATTGGTTGTTTGGAAGAATCTAGTTTCAGGAATTAGGATCCGTATAGCTTTTCCATTAATTTGAAAGGGGTCACACCTACTGAGGGTGCTAAACAAGAAAGGGTGAGAAAAATGTGCGATTTTTAGCCAATATGGCTGCGCGAGACTGGTCGCACCCTCTGGCGAGTGTAAATCAAGCATCATTGCTGGGATACATGAGCTTAGATTTTTTCGCATCGGACCTTCAAACGTGCATTGTTGTCGTGCGTTCCTCTTTGCATTAGTGCATTTTTTTTGTTATTGCAAATTAGGCCAAGTACTCAGAAAGTAAACATTTAGGACCATTTCTCTCATTGAACCATCATTGAATTTATAATACTTTATAACTTTTTAATTGATATTTTTTTGATTCTGCTGCTCTGCAAAGTTACCTGATGTGCAAATAATTTGTCACAATGGTTGTAACGTAGACAACTGAGTAATGTGTCTGTTACTGCGGAATTATAGTGCCTATAGAAGACTGTCAGCTGATGTAGACTGCCTGTATAGATCACACTGTAGTGTACATGTAGAATTAGCTCTGTGTGTTGTTTGATAGGTGATGACTGATATTGAAGGCAAATGTCGTGGCTTTGGCTTTGTTGGCTTTGAGGATCATGAATCTGCTCAGAAAGTGAGTAGTTTTATTATACGCAACAGCTACTGCTTTCAGCGCGTCTTAGCCATCGCAATTTTGTCTGTCCGTCTGTCCATTCGTCACACGGGTGGATCAGTCAAAAACAGTGCAGTCTGACATTTAGCACTTATTGACGCTATAATACAACGTGTTGTTGGCGAATTGGTAATGTGCCCATTCAGCTGGCAGTCGGTGTACGTATCATGGGTAGAATGCCAAAGATTGAAATAGACTTTCTATTGGAGCTGTTGAAGCATTAATGTTTTTAACGCATTAGCACACTGCGTGATTTTTTTAAAATGCATTGTTAATGCACCCAGGCCGTCAAGAGTATGGGAGAGTAGGGGGTAAGTTACCCCGGGCCCCGCAACAATTGGGGACCCAGCCTGTAGAATATAGAAAGTTTGAAACACATTTTTAAACGTATAATCAATAACTGACGTCAGAGCTAGCATAAAAATCTGTTAGTCTGTCGTGGGCATAAATATTTATTTACATTAGTGATGGAATGGCAACTACAGTTTAGTTACTTGAATTCATTCGATTGTCAAATAACTCCAGTTTAATGGAATATTGAAACTTTTGCTTTACAGAATGTAGTAAATTAAAATAAAGTTACGTATGTGCGTTAATTTTTTTAACGCACGTTAATTTATTAATGCATTGATTTGACAGCTCCACTTTCTATGCATTGCTTTTTTTGGACTTTTTTCTTAATGTTTTTAATGTTTTTGTAAAGTATGTTAATAAATAGCATACATATTTGTTTGCTGTATTTTATTTTGTAATAAAGAAGATATTAATGCGTCATTTTGATCGACTTTGTAGTTTGTAATTAGGATGTTTTGCCATAAACAACTGTAGATAGGATGTTTCGCTATTGTGTCCTCGATATGCCCTTCATATTATGATGTGTACTTTGTTTATTCCGTTGCCAAGATGCTGTGGTGTTTTGGCAGGCGGTGGACCAGCTGAATGACAAAGAGGTTGACGGTCATATCATCTATGTCGGTCGAGCTCAGAAGAAGGCTGAGCGCCACGCGGAGCTCAAGGAGAAGTTTGAGCGGCTCAAGATGGAGCGCATCAACCGCTACCAGGGCGTGAACTTGTATGTCAAGAACCTCGATGATACCATTGATGATGAAATGCTCCGTAAGGAGTTCTCTCAGTTTGGCACTATCACCAGTGCCAAGGTCTGTACCTGCCTGCCTGGCTTTTAGTAAATGTTACTGTACAGTAGGGTTAGAACAATACCAAAAATCCACCCAATACCCAGTATTATTGGGTCCGATCGATACCAGTATCCAATACCAATACAGATACTTGTTGCATCATTGGCCTACCGCCACATGCTGCTGCACAGTCTGTCGGGGCTAGACATGGGAAGTAAAGTGTGTTGTGGCTTAGCTGCACACTGGCCATTCTCCATTGCTGGCAGCTTACCTACATTGTGTTGGATGCCCTCCTTGCAGCAGCACCGAAGTGACGGCAGAGGACCTAGTGTTCCAATATCCAGCTCTTATACAATCTCAGCAGGAAACATGGCCTAGACTCTTAAGAAACATCTTACTTCAGACACAGGGTGTACTCTGGAGGGATTGGGGGGCATTAAATTGGAATGAGAAAGAGATTCCAAACACAGCATAATCATCAATTTTGCTGTCTGGATTGTAGTGTTACCCAGTATTTTGTTTGGCGTTGCATTCCAGTCTTTACAATGGTCTCGAAGTAGCATTTACATTCTAAGAAGCCTGTTGTTTTACTGACTGATTTCCAGTCTTTCTTTCTGACGACCTGATGATGTGGAACTCACTGCCTGTTCGCATCGCTCCCATTTTCAGGAGTAGTTAATACATTTTTATTTCTTTGAGTACTGATGTGTGCACGGCACAGTAATGCTGGCTGGTCTCGGTCGATGATGTGATATGTAAATTGGCATCTTACCTGTTTACTTACAGTCGTTTGTGTGTGTGTTCACAGGTGATGTACGAGGGTGGTCGGTCGAAGGGCTTTGGCTTCGTCTGTTTCAGTTCACCGGAGGAGGCGACCAAGGCCGTGACTGAAATGAACGGTCGTATCCTGGTGTCCAAGCCGCTCTACGTGGCTCTGGCTCAACGCAAGGATGAGCGCAAGGCGCATCTTAACCAGCAGTACATGCAGCGGGTGTCTGGCCTACGCATGCAGGTTTGATCTATCAACCAAACTGTTTTTCAGTGTCTGGTATTTGATCTCATAATGACAAGGGAATGCAGTTTTTCATGGGCTGCATAGTTTTGAACTGATCTGCACAATTTGCCTGTCTCCATGTAATTTCTAGCCAGGCTGTGGATTATTAGACCGTTTCCATGGAATTTTGCAAAATTTGGTAATGGCTATGATTACCTTTTACTAATTTAAATCCAAGTTTGAGAAGCTTTGACAAAACTGCCAATCTTCTGACAAACTACTTCACCAGTCAGCAAAACTACACTGCATCACAAAAAAATATTTCCATGACAAGCTTAATCAGTGGTAATTGATGATGAGTCGCAGAATTCAGAAAGCTACTCCATGTAAAGCTGTGGTCCCTAATAATAACCGTCTTTGCTCTGTTGTCTCATCAAGCTGATAGGATGAATGGATTTGGGGTTTGAGGTATTGTTATACACCACGGGAGGCAATGTTTGTTGGTTGTGTGACGCTTTGTCAAATTGATCCAAGTTGTTGACGTATGCTGACTGTTGCTAGTCACGTCTGCATCGAAATCACGTCCATTTACAACGTTGGATTTTAATCATAAGTTTGCATTTAATAGATATCTTTATTTCGCCTCAAGGGCAGCCACAAACACAATTAAAACTGTAACAAGACAAGCACACACACAAAGAGTAACAGTAATGTTTTTTTCACTAACTCAGGAGTTGTTGCTGTTTCTGGTACGTTGCACAGTGTGTAAAGTGTGTTTGACTGTAAGATGTCATTGCTGGATGCTTAGGGTCAGCAGATGGGGCAGATGTTCCCGCCCGGCCCAGCAGCACCTGCTGCCAGTGGATTCTACGTACCGACGATGCCTCGAGCGTACTATCCCAACAACATGCAGCAGATACGTCCACAGCCGCGCTGGCCGAGCCAACAACAAGTGCGTGGTCCAGCCCAGCCTGGTGCCGGTAAGGACTCACATCATGAATTACATCTTGATATGAGGCTGGGTTTCGGTTTTGAAGAAGATACACTCTGCAATTACATGACAATGTGTTTGTAATATGCGATTGGGCAAAATGACCCAACTATAATGTGCACTCACAGAAGGCATTTGTGAACCCATGGTAATGATGTACTCAATTGTACTACTATCGTAATTAGGATTTGTAATGATTTACTAGAAATCAGTAGGTAACTTAAAAATTGATGATTAATTTATCCTTAATATCAATTAAAACTAACAGTTGTTGCTGTGCAAGAAAAATGCACGTTTTTCGTTAACTTATTAAACGAACAACTGTCACAAATGCTCTGAGACACCAATAGGTATATACAGCGTGGGTCAAAAAAATGTGTCACTTTACTTTTGTCCATATCTTTGCCAATTAATGACCGATTTTCGAAATTCTTTCACTTGACACACTCTGTGGACAGTTTGCAATAATGTGATTATTGTATATCCCATCACACCATAAATGCATCTCTACACTTACACTACCTTGTGAAATATAAATTGAATATGCATGTATAACGATAATAACAAACTAACATTTTAGTAAAATTGAAAAAACACACCAACATTGCATTGCATTGGGTCTAACACAGTCTAGTGTCATACGAATCATTCATCGCAATTGTAGACGTTTTCTAAAAGTGCCTAGACTACTGCCAAGATGACGCATTAAATTAGAATTTTAAAATGAACTTTGGCTTTATTAACGATAGCAAATGAACTTAACTAGACAGACGGGAATTTCTGATAGTCCAGAAAGAAAAAGACAGAAAGACAGACAAAAAGTACGTAATCGAACAAAATAGCCCAAACAACTCTGGCTACTAGCTCAGCCCAAAACTCGCTGCAGAACGTCACTAGATTCGTCGCCCTAACATGACATCTAATTCTAACTCTAACCCTAACTCTACACTAGGCCTTATGTCATTCTCGACAGTCTACAACTAACAAACAAAATCCCCGCATGCATTCCCCGTCCGCATGCACGTCCGACTCGCACCGCTCTCCGACGACGAGTGACAGCTATTGGCAGCTCGACAGCTGTGGTCAGTACTGTAGAGTGGCAGGCTAAGTCACGTGGTCGCGCAGGTCGGCCGGTGCAGCACGCGCTACCGTGACAGCAATGTTAGCCTGAAGCTTTTTTCATTTACCTAAATTTTTGTTATTATCATTAGTTTTTGTTTACATTTATATTTCACAAGGTAGTGTAGAAACGCATTTACCATGTGGTGGGATATATGTTATTGCATTATTGCAAATTGTCTGCATAGTGTGCCTGTGAAAGAGTTTTGAAAATCGGCCAATAATTGGTGAAGATATGGACAAAAGTAAAGTGCCACGTTTTTTATGGCCCACGGTGTATTATCATTAGCAAAGCCATACATGTTTGTTTCATCCATTTCTACATTCTCCGGAGGCTGTTATTATTTCTTATCAAATCTTTTTCATGGTGTCTACTTTATAGTGTGTTTACAGTGATCTGACTTCAATAGAAAATTCAACAGTTAAGATTTTATTGCTGTCCATTAAAAGATTAGTGACTAATTTTATGATTACTGGTTAATTTTTGTGGCTCTAGTAATAATAGAAGCGATGTTATCTGGCGTATAGGAATGATGCCCGGGATGCCTGGAGCTCAGCAAGTGGCTCAGATGCGACAGGCTAGGCCCACGGGAATGCAGCAACAAGTGCGTCCGTCAATGACGGCTCGACCAATCACAGGACAACAGGCTGTCCCAGTGCCTGCACGTGCACCAGGTGGGTCTCTCTCACCTGTCATAGCTGATAATATTGATTATGTAAAAAAACTGTTCAGTTTACATACACTGTAAGGGTGACATCATGGTTGTAGATATAAAACAGCAAAAATCACAATTTAAAAATTCAAACTTTACCATTACACAGTCAGCAAAGTTCTTCTGACATTGTGTAATGTTGATGTTTGAATTATTAACTTGTGATTTGTGCTGTTTTATATCTACAACCACGATGTCACCCTTACATGGTATATAAACTGAACAGTTTTTTACATAAATATTCACAGTTTTATTGCTGTTGGAAGTAACCTAGAGCTGAATAAAGTCTGGTAGTAGTAGAACAACCACTACAACTACTACCACAACTACTGCTACTTCTATTTCTACTTCGACTATAAGTAACCCTTACTTTACTGTCTACCCCTACCATAACTTAGCTTACCTCTATTGCTGCCATAACCTTACGCCTACACTACCACTATCCTACCCCTATCGTTACTACTACTACTGTGACGGAAGTCACATTTTTGACAAACCACAATAATAATTTAAATTGACCCAACACTAGCACCCACGTTGTCTGCTGGCGTCGTCATGAATACTATCACCTTCCGCTGAATTTAACGACTCAAAATCCGTCTGTTTTGTCTCCAAACTCAAGTTTTTGCCAGTATTTTAGTTATTTTATTGCACATAAGGTAAATTTAAAATTGGTTTTATCTTGGAATACGGGCTACTTCGCTTAGTCTATGGGTTTACTATCATTATTTACGTTCAAAGCAGACGGGTGTCCTATCTCGCTTTTAGTAGCTTTCGAATTATAAGATTCTGTTGTTAACTTTTAGAATGTCATACTAATCTAACGTCTGATTAGTTAATTACAGCAGTGTTAGAAAATATATAAATGTTTTTTGTTGGTAGATAATAATGATTTTTCGTATATTTAACGTATGATTTTTGCGGGGTGCATAAGTGTGCTTTCGAATAATTGCACACGCGCACTGCCCATACCAAAATAAATTGACTTCGAAATCACCCCATCTGATGCAAAGATCTTTGATATACCTCTTACGTAAGCTGAGATCTAACCCATTATGTCCCAAATTTTGTTGCCATGGCAATGAGAGTCGCTCGGGGAAAAATTCAGTTGGCAGCAACCTCTCTGTTGACGCAAAAATCTTGCAGATATCTCTTACACAGACTGAGTTATAGTCAATTTTGTCCCAAATTTTGTTGCCATGGCAACAGACGATGCCAGGGGAGAAGTTTAAATGACACCGTCGGATAGCCCGGGTGTGAAAATAGGGGGATAGGTGCAAACATCACACAATTATTTTTTACGGGGGCTAAGTTAATGTCAATTTGGTTCCTAAATTCATTGCCATGACAATGGCGGTCAGCAGGGGAAAAATTTACATGACACCATGGGATAGCCCAGGCCCGAAAATAGGGGCTAGGTGCAAACAGCGTGCAATTATCTTTTAAGGGGGCCAGGTTATGGCCTATTTTGTCCCAAATTTTGTTGCCATGGCAACAGAGGTCAATCAGGGGTAAATATAAATGACACCGTTAAATTGGCTGACCCCGACAACCATACCATAGAACCAAAAATTGCGACTCTATCTTATATATAGCCGGAGTTATGATGGTTCAAAGGATTGTCTAATTTTCCCCCTAGGCGTCATTGTAATTTTTCATATTTTTGTGAAAGAATAGTTTAAAGTGTACAATTTAAATTTTGTAACCCCCAAAAGGCACTTCCTTGCGCAAAACTGTCATATGAGCCATCGTGCATTAAAATCAGTTCAGTTGTTCTTCCTTTAGAGGACGGCAAGGAAAAAGGGAAGGGAAGGCACAAAAAGTCACGCAAGCGTTATATTTCACCTATTCGTGGGGAAGCCCCCTGTGAACGGATTTTCACCAAATTTTGCATATAAGGAGATATGCTGGACGTAATCATCTGTGCAAATTTTGATGTGGAAAAATTAAGGGGTTTAGGATATATGGGGGGGTCAAATTTTACGTTCACCCATTGAAATGGCTGGTCACCCTTACAACAGTGCTGCGCCACCGCGCAGCTTGTGATGTCGAGTGTTGTAAATGCATGCAATATGATACAAAATACAGTTCATTCATTAGCTTCAGTAATATTTCTGTTCACGTGATATAATCTTTAGCAATATTATTTATGCATTGTCTACCTTTATTCTTTTTGTGTTTTATCTGTTTTAGTTGATTGGCTGAAAGCCTAAACAAATTTTTCGTCCTCATTGGGTAGTGTTTGTACTCCAGTCGTGTAGTGCTCCCGAGGCTTTTTGACTGGGTTATAGTTTATTGGTTCTTCGGGACTCCATAGTTGGCCATTCAATGTGCCATCGTCAGTGATTCCTCTGTTTGTTTGTCAAACATTTGTATGTATGGGAATATACTCGTGCTAGTGTGGATTTTGTATAACACCAGTTGATATTTTATGTGGTAGAAATATTGTGCATGTTGCGTGGAAGTTGTTCTTTTGATGAGTGAATGGGTTGTGTGCTGGCTGGCTGCAGTGATGCCATCAGCAATGGGAATCCCAGCGCAGGGAATGTCCGCTGTGCCAATGCAGCGTGCTCAGCAATACAAGATGAACCCTGCACTACGCAATCCTCAACAACCGGTCGCCGGCCAGCCCATGCCTGCCCCGGTTGGAATTTCTTTCTCTGTCTCTCTCTTTCTCTTGTCATCACAATGCCGTTCTTCGAATATCATATGCCTGGTGGAAAGATCAGCTGTTCTGTCTTTGCACGGTTGCATTTACTCAAGTAGTACTTGATGTTGCCATTCACAGTTGTCAATTATCTTTGGTTTGGTTTTATTTTCTATTTTATCTGGAGGTTCTAAGCTCGAAAATCTCACTTTCTGTTTAGAGAGATAGGGCCACTGTTTAGTGCAGCATTACTTACTGTAACGTAGGTTTCCTACACTACTTTTATCGGTTGGTGTACATACTGAACACACATGCCATTTGCTTTAATGGATTATTTCTCAACATTCAATTTGCTCAAATGTGTATGGTGGCTGTTTATGTCTTAGGGTCCAAACTCACAAATCTCCTAGTGCATTATTAGATAGTGGGTTATTTGGAAATGGGCATGGGGTATGCTGTAACCCAACATTTGTATTATATCAAGCACTGTTGTGAATTTGTAGCTGTCAGTGGTGCAGAGCCAGGGAGGCAGGTGCCCCTTTCTTAATTTTAGCCCGGCAGACAACTTCCATGCTAAAAGTACAATATTTGGTGCTACGTACAATTTTAAGAAGCTTCAGGGGCAAAATTGAAGTTTTGGACACCCATGATCTCCTTTTGAAAATTTGCAGCTCTGTGAAAAAATGCAGCTTTCTCCCCCACTTTCTCAACCCATGATGCCAATGGAAGCAGTCTGAATGAGTGAGTGGACTGTTGTGTGGTAGATGGCGCCACCGGCGGCACTTCACATGCAGGGCCAGGAGCCGCTGACTGCGAGCATGTTAGCTGAGGCGCCACCACAGGAGCAGAAGCAGATGCTTGGTGAGCGCCTGTTCCCGCTGATCCACAGCATGTATCCGGACATGGCCGGCAAGATCACTGGCAT
>Ga0056128_1012463_pt1 | contig 10386 bp, 4 predicted proteins | sample WorMetLIZISLAND2_FD_71113 | JGI IMG/M metagenome (GOLD analysis project Ga0056128, IMG submission 71113) | Marine gutless worms symbiont microbial communities from Max Planck institute for Marine Microbiology, Germany - Olavius geniculatus... ... | reverse complement strand
CTCCTCCGATAAAAATAACGCATTTCAGAAATTTTGACCCGACCCGCCAAATTTGCTTTCATGCTGACCCGTGACCCAACCCGACCCGATCCGACCCGACCCGCGGGTCGACCCGACCCGTGTCCATCCCTGAGCCTACCTCACCCTAATACTGTCATTGCACTACCTTGTAAAATACAGAAATCGTAGTTTAGCCGTTTAGAACAACGGATTCATACTGGGGAGCGCATGCGTCGGCTCAAAAAATCACTAAAACCACAAAATCATTCAACATGTGTTACGTATTTAACATTAATCATATTTATTTTAAGACCGTATGTCGACGAACTGAAATGACGCATCAACAGCGACTGAGCCCCTCTGGGTGGTGCGTTACCGAACGTGCTGTTGGTGAATCGCGTCAACGTCCACTGCTTGCATTAGTGCTGCAGGAAGACATTTTGAGCACACGTGGTAATAAAAATAACGTAATGTAACGCTTAAGACTTTCTAAAAGATAATAACTGTCACTCATGTTTGTCGTGATACAGCTAATCATTTCTGAGCCGACATATGCGGTACCCAGCACGAATTCATTGTTGTAAACGGCCAAACTACGACTTCTGAATTTAACAAGGTAGTGTAGCAACAGCATTAAGGTGAGATGGGTGAGATGATCGCGCCACGCCTTAACTCCAGCCAAGCAGGCCGGTACTTAATTTATTTACCCCGAAGGCCGACTTGACCTTGGCGGCTGGTTTTTGGTTATATACCGAAATGGTTAACCACGAGTTGAACCTAGACCTTCTGAAGTTTAAATCGCAAGGCTAACATCCTAACCGTTATACCACAAATCCGCAATCAAACTAACGATGTACGTGAGTCCATCAGCGCTCATTCTTATGTCCTCCGCTGGCTGTAATGGATCGACGCTGTATTTGATCAGCGTCGGCGGATAACCCAGGTCGCACGCGTAGATGCCAAGAATGTTGTTGTTTTCGCGGACCACCACGGCACAATTGCAAGAACCGGTCGGTATAAAACACGGGTAAAGCCTCACGTGCACCTGAAAGTAAAGTAAAGGCACACTACAAGCGATCGCAAATTTCTAATCCTCGACGACAACGGTGCCTAAAGAATAGAACAGACCTGCTACACCTGCCATGTTTTAATAAAAAAACCCAGAATATTCAAAAGTTGAAGCAAAATCTACACCGTGTCCGGAAAAAAAACATCCCGGACATTTTCGACTGTAACTTAAAAAGGACTATCAAATTATAATAATTTTTAACACTAATATTTTTGACACAACTGGCGATCAAATAATTGTCCAATTTTCGCCGCACCCATTGTCTGCTTCTGCACTACCTGGGAAAACAAAATTAACGAAATATTGCATTTTTATCCTATTTCTCCTGTTCAGGCTTTCCCAGTTAGTGCAAAAGAAAACATTTGCTGAGATGGAAATTAAAATAGTCGTTTAATGTCACGTAGTGTCAAAAATGTTTGCACCAAAAATTATTAAAATCTGTCAATTCTTTTTCAAGCTACAGTCGATATTGTTCGGGATGCATTTTAACGTATTTCCGTTCATTTCAACTTATATTGCGATAGTTCTGTTTTCCCCAGGTAATGCAAAAACAGACAATAAGTGAGGTAAAATATTAGACGGTCATTCGATGGCCAGGTGTGCCAAAAATATTTGTATCAAAAATTATTAAAATTAGATATCCCTTTTTCAAGTGACAATCGATAATGTTCGGAATGTTTTTTTGGACACGATGTACAATAATTATTCAACAATGCCATTTTTTAAAATTTAAACTTTGTTTTTATAGCAAAAGCATACACCTGTATTGTTATTTATATTTATAATTATATCTTTTTATTTAAAAAAATAAATGTACACTAAACCTAAGATATCAAGAGGTTAATCATCTGCTTATGATAATGCAGCTCAAAAAAAGCAATATGCAAGTTTACCTCGAAATATGTATTATAAGCTGTACTCCTTATCATGACGAAATCACCCCAGTAGTAAGTGTTGTAAAAACTAAAAACACATCAAAAGCGCCGGCAATCATAGCGATACACAGTATGTACGTAAATAATGACATTAACAACATCAATCGTTTCAGAGAGCAGCTGTAAGCACATTCATTCTTGAACACTCAACGGAAAACAATGGAATTACAGGAAGCCCAGATGTTGCTATTTGCTAAGATGGCCGACCGCGTACTAGTTGTCAGTAACTTTTAAGGTCACCCAGGGTCGTTAATTTTTATCTCATCTGAAAGGGCGTATGCCACTTCCTATTAGTGATTAATAGTAACCTTGGCTCTATTTCTCACCGTTTGCGACATATGGCTATTTATAGCTTGAAACGTTCCATTGAAAATTGCAGCCAAACCGCTGCAGATAAAGACATGGTTACTATTGACAGCCTATAAGAAGTCGCCACTGCCCTAACCGATGGTACCATCGCCGACCCTTTACGACTTACCGTTTAGCCACAATACATCCGTGACAAACGACAGACGAACAGACAAACAGACGACAACCGTACCAATAGCTCGACCGTTACTTTAGTACGATCGGTTAAAAAAACGAATAGGCCTACCGCAGCATCATCATTATCAGAAGCAGCACCATCAGCAACAACAGCTTAGTGGGGAGTGTTGATATTCCGCAGTAGAAAAGACCTACGATGTAATAGGCCTAACTGGACTACTAAAACGAAACTAGACATACACTATCAGGATATGTACCGTCTCTACCGGTAACACTAACCCACTGATCCCCAAACCTAAACAGCTAAACTTTTATGACTTTTTCACGCCCATAACGTCTTTGATAGGTAACCGTAAGGGTGCAGGGGTGTACGTGCACCCTTAGGCCTAAGCTTAAGAAATATGCACATTTGTACAGTGAAACTAACGCCTTCAGAGCATTTTTATAACCAAAAAAACGTTTGTGGCGGGGGCTTTGCCTACAGACAAATTCAAATTCGCTACAAATTCGCTGCTGCCCTCTCTCCAAGAATCCTACCCTTTGGACTTCAAACCGCACCTTCTAACTCCGAAGTACTGACTACCCTAGTGTCCACGCTTTAAATTCAGCGGGTCTTCTGGCTGACACTGTGCGCCACTCAAGTTCACTTACTTACTTACTTACTATATACGAAGATGCTCTACAACTGGCAGAAGTTTTGTGACAGTGACGTCAACGTAAGCAATATAGGCATACCGCACAGTAAAACAGATATCGTGAACAAACGACATGTGCAGAACACAGTGTCATGCACGGACGGCATGGACTTTCGATGCTGAAACGCAATGTTTTTAAAGCCTAGGCGGAGGCATAAAAATAAACAGGCCCTAGGCTAATACTTACAATCGGTCGTAAGAGGTAATGCGAGGATCTCCACGGGAGTAGCAGCATTTCGACGGCGAACTATCCACTATCAGCACCTATAAGCATTAACAACATTGCATAATGCCGACAGTTAGGCCCACAAAATGCACATAACATTTAATATCCAGTTTTTTTCATAAACAGGTATTACGTGACTAGAGTCTGTAGTTTTCCGCCGGAAATTTTGCCAAATTCTTCGGGCCAGTTGTAAGCAATTTATACTGGCTGGTACTTTAACTAAACCTTAATATGTGCGGTCGTACAATAATAAATGACCTACCGAGTACTTCGTCCTCACCACAGTGTCCGCAGTGTTATAACCGCCCACAATCTCACTCCAGTCAAGTGTGACGGTGGAAACGCGTTTCCAGTCTATTTCACCCGCACACTTCCCAGGCAGAACGCGCCGTCAAAATAAGTGCTTTTCAGCACAGTCTGGAGTTTATCACGCCTCGTTGCACTCATTAATTTCATGATTTATACCCCGTTTACACGATAAAGCAAACATAAAGCAAAGATGAAGCAAGCGTATTCAAAATACACGCGCATGGCGTGTGTTCTAAGTTTGCTTCGTGTTTGCTTCATCGTGTAAACAGGGTATTACTTTTATCTATACTATCTCCCACTGCAGTTTCCGCGGAGTGTTAAAACTGCACATAATCTCATTCTACTCAAGTGTGATGTATGGGCGGCGCTAAGAATCTGAAGCTAAGGAAAAGAAAAAGGGCAAAAGCTAGGGCACAGGGGGGCAATATTTTTGTGTGGGCAAAATGTCGACATAATTCACTTGTTGTGCACTTCAAAAACGTAGCGGGGTTCAGGGGCAAAGATCCTAGTCGAAGGGGGAGAATCAGGAAGGCTTCGCCCCCCCAGAAGCTGAAACACTTTTTACGCGCAAAAGCAGCTACTGCTTTCAGCGCGTCTTAACCATCGCAATTCTGTCTGTCCGTCCGTCTGTCCGTCTGTCACACTGGTGGATCAGTCAAAAGCGGTGCAAGCTAGAATCACCAAATCTTCACCGTCGGCTGCCTGGAAGACTCGAGTTTCAGGAACCGTAAAGCTTTTCCATAAATTCGAAGGGGGTCACCCCGAACGAGGGCGCTAAATGAGAGGGAGTGGGCAAAATTTGCGATTTTTGGCCAATAAGTTGCTGTATCTCAGTAACTGTGCGAGATAGAGCCTAGGTTACTATTGATCACTAATAGGAAGTCGTACACTGGCTTTCGATTGGCGCCGAATTCAATAACCTTGAATGACCTTGGATGACCTTGAACGCCAAAATAGGGAGTGTTATGGATTTTTTTGGCGATTTCGGGCTGAGACACAAGTCTATATCATTCACAAGGTGGCGCCATGGAACTATCGTTATGCGATCCAGATAGGGAATTTGGTATTTGTAGGCCTATATTAACTCAGCGTAAACACCCCCAATTTCAGCTAAACTACTGAACCGCAACTGCTATAGGCTTTTGCGCGTCTCGTGAGCATTAGCTTAAATTTCTTGTAGCTTTTGGACATGCAACGGTCGCAGCAAATTTGCCTGCTTTTTGATTTAAAACAAACAAACAAACAAATCACAGATATTTCTGTGGTCTTGCAGAAATGAGGTTTAATCAGTCACACCTTGGCATGTGTAGGCCTATAGTTCCAATTTCCAAAGCGGGGCAAGGCAGCTATACCGCGCCGTAGGCTTAAGCCTCAGGCCTATAGTTACTAGAAGACACTTTATCACTATCAAAATTTCTCCTGGGGGTAACTGAAGGGGGCAAAGGCAAGGGCACGGGGGCAGCTGGCGCCGCCTATTGTGTGACGACCGAAACGTGGCTCAGATTTCTGTACACCAGCCGTTCTGAGGCAGAACTCGCCGTCGATCACGGACATAAAATAAGTACGTTTAAATATGGTCTACAGCGTATTTTGCAAGTGTAACGAAACATAACACACCTTAGACCGTGACGAATGCACTTATTTCATGACCGTGATCGACGGCGTGTTATTCCTGGGACATGTGCAGGTGATGAACAGACGCGAGACGCGTTTCAACCGTCTCGCTTGATCATGGGCAGATACAACACTGCAGACTTTGTGGTGAAAGACAAGAGGATAAAGTAGGTCACGGTGTTGTGTGGTGCGCGAAAGCGTGAGTCGCACGTCGTTAGTTTTCTTTTATTGCGTATTCTAACAAAAATGTCCAGTAGGTCTAGGCCTACATAATATCTTATGTTTGTGTACTTTAAATATGTCGTTCGTATTACACATTTATGTTTTATCGTGCCTGCGATGTTTCAATGTATTCTGTACTTAATCCGAACATTTGGCTGCAATAAAAAATAAACACGCGTTGCACATATGAAATAGGATGATGACAATGTCAGACCGGGGTATGAGAAGGCGTGTAGTTGTCCCAGCACGTTCCGGGATGCTGTGGCTGCGACACGGCCCACACGATCCTAGCGACTCGTGAGAAGCTGCCGGGAGTTTTGATCGCCTCTACCGTGATCGTCTGATTAGCCATGACCGGGTCGGTGGCCGAGAACGTGACGCTGCACTTGGACAGCTTCAGTCCGACGTAGCTGACGATGTGAAAAGTCACACTGCACGGCGGGCAGGTGATTGGAATTGTGGGAGTGAGGGTCAGCGTTGCCGGAGGAGCTGACTCGCCGATGCGTATCATACCGTCCTCCATGTTGTCCTACATTCACCAAATTTACACGATATCTTAGAATGAAGAGAAAAAACACAAAAGCCAGAACATAAGTCTCGATCCTGACGAAAACCTTACTCGGATATAAGCACTACCAAATCTGCATAGTACAAAATTGGTAACAAACGTTTTGACACGGAAAATGGTTCGGATAACCTACCGAAAACGAAAGCACCATAAAAAATTTTGGCAAGTGATGACAGCCGAAAAGCATTTCAATTGTTTGTGACAATTTTAGTCTAAAGTTTTTGCCATGACAGGGTTTTTGCTTGGGAGAGCTTCTGTTCGGGGTGATTTTTCATGGGAGTATGTCAGTCAAGCACTGACGGCTAACAAATATGTTATTTTTTTATATCTCTTATATTATTTGTTAACCAAACAATATTGCTGTGTTACGCGACAGTCAAATTTAGACAGAAATGTTGAGAAAATAATTATTACCGCGGAGACGGTGATGCCAATAAAGTAGTCGGTGATACTCTCAATGAAGCTGCTCTTGACGTTAGGCAGCTGTGTCCAGTACGAGCGCACTGCGCACGATAACTGCACCAGCCAGCAATAAGATACACGAATACAGGCCCACGATATTATGCCGCATTCAATTACCATTTAACAAAAGTACACCTACTAATTATTATCTGTCCCATTGCTATAGCATAGCATGAGACAGATTATAAAATCACTTGCGTCTGTCTGTCATTCCGTCAGTCTGTCAGTCTGTCAGGCTGTCTGTAAACACTCATACGGCCGCAATTCTGACTCGATTTTGATGAAATTTTGCACAGTGATTTGAGGCCCAAAAAGTAAGATCGAGTTTGTTTGGGATAAAAATCTGATAACTACTACCCCTATTTTACCCCAATTTAAAAAAATGCATTACGGCATATGGGTACTTAAAGGAAAGTAACTAAGTAAGTAAGTAGTCTGCATTTGTAACGCGCCATATGTCAAAACAGAAGTTCGAATCGTAGGCGCGGTATAACTCGGTCCCCTTAAAAGATAATTGCGCGCTGTGTTTACCTACCCCCCTATTTTCGAAATGGTGCAATCTAACGGTGTTATTTAAATTTACCCCCTATCAACCCCTGTTGCCATAACAACCATTCAAAAGTTGCAAAATTTTGCATTACAGCCAATGGGGATTTCAAAGCGGTATAACTCGGTCCCCGTAAAAGATAGTTGCGCGCTGTTTGCACTTGGCCCCCCATTTTCGGGCCCGGGCTATCTGACGATGTCATTAAAATTTTTTCCCTGCCGACCCCTGTTGCCATGGCAACGAATTTTGGAACAAAATTGACTACAACTCGGCCCCCGTGAAAAATAATTGCGCGCTGTTTTCACCTACACCCCTATTTTCAGGCCAGGGCTATCCGATGGTGTCATTAAAATTTTTCCCCTGCCGACCTCTGTTGCCATGGCAACAAATTTTGGAACAAAATTGACTACAACTCGGCCCGTGAAAGATAATTGCTCTTTGTTTTACCTACCCCCTATTTTCGGGCCCGGACTATGCAATGGTGTCATGTAAAGTTTTCCCCTGAAGACCTCTGTTGTCATGGCAACCAACCGTTTTTATTCATAGACAAAACTGGCTGCAGGCTCACAAGACTCTCAAACGCTGAAACGCAGCTGCTTAGCTATATAGCGTGGCAATGGGACAGATACCTCGTTCCACAGAACGTATTTCTAGTTCACAATAATACGTCTTATAAACGGGCAAAAAGATTTGTACATTACTGAAAAAGAATTTTAAAATGTTGAAGGCGACAGCTGAATGTTGTATGCCGATATTAAGTTATCCAGCCACGAAACAGGTATTCCGGCATCTATTAATACCTGAAATTCTTTCCGTCTTATCCCTGTCAAATACTCAAACTCGTTTTCTTAAAATCGATTAGCTGTGAAAAAGTGTCAAATACCTTATGCGAGGTACCACAGACATACCTAGGCCTCTGTCTGTTTTGTCAGCACGGCCGCTTCACATTCATTTCCTTCACTCTGTAGCTATATTGCCGAGATATATGCCAATGCTCAACAGTTTTTAACTGCTAAAAGTTCTATAGAATAACAAAGAAAAAAGACTAGGACGCTAAAGTACACAGCAATTGTTCTTACTTTGGTACCGAAATGGCCCCGTATGTCGGCGCATCCGAAATAGACGCTTCTGTCCAGGGATGTGGCGGTGGTTTTCAGCGTGGTCTCGTCGACTTCCCCGTCGAATGCCAGTGCGACTTCAAACCTGGCGCCGTCGTCTTCCGTCTGGCGCTTGTAGAGAACGCGGCACTCGAAGTAGAAGTCGGCCCAGTCATCTCTGCCCTCAAAACTACCGTTCATTACGATAGTGGGTCCGAGGAGTTTCGGAGGCGACGACATGCTCGGGTACAGCACTACAGACGTGACGCAAAGTAGCCTACAGTAGAAAGTAGATTTAAACAATAATAACGCTTAATAACAGGAAAGGACAATTTCTAACGCGTCGCAACATGGCAAATCATTACAAAGGCGCGCAAGCCGTTGAAAAACCCTCTAGTACGCTACTGTGCAGTTGCTAAACGACTGCCAGTGCCTCAGCTTATTTCAACGTGACAAAATAATGAGAAAACGTGCTGGTAGCACTGCCGCGCGTAATCTTTTAAACTGAAAATAAACAAAAACCGGTAACTCCTGCTCCGAAGAAAGTTGACACAAGTTTATCGTTTTCTACGCCTTTTTGTTTTTGATTTTGAAGTCTTTTATGCGATAAAGAGACAGACTTACAGACAGCCTGAAGCCCTGAATCAGTTACAATGTTTAGGCCTAACTGTCTTAAATTCGTAACTGTATATTATGATTAGATTTACATGACGATGATTTGTCTTTATTGACGACATTGACAGAGGCAGACTTACCGCTGCTAAATAATTATAATGTTTAATAACAGTCTACGAGACTAAAAGTAGCTATAAAACTATAAAGCTAAGAACAGTCAGTAAGCGCTGAAATGTATTTACTGGTGGTACAGTTGTTTTCGGTGACGTCCTCGATGCTTTGGAGCGTTTTCAAATGATCCGTGTAGCTGATGAAAGTTTTGCCGGCTGCCGGACCGCAAGATGTCGAAAGGGCGTTGTTTATGTCTATCAACAGCTGAAGACGTTCGCTGCAACACAAACGCAAAACCGATTTTTTTCGGGTTCAAGGTCGTTCAAGGTCACCGACGTTGGCACCTGCGGAAAGCTCGTCAGCAGTGTTTGTTATGATAAGCAGAAAGTTTGTGCCTAGTGATTCTAGTTTGCACCGTTTTGATAGGGCTTGAGAGTGTATCGGACGGACGGACGCACAAACGGACGCCTCTATGATAGCTAGGCGCGCTTAACATAGCTGTCGCGAGTAAAAACTGACAAGTGAGATACAGACTATCACGCAACAATAACATCCACACCATACCTGAAGTCTTTTTTTGTAATTCTGGCGCCGTTCCTAACGACATATGACATAAGATGCTTGCACATATTTGTGAATGAGGATAAATGAGATAGGATTAAAATAAAAATGGCCAAATAAAGTTTCTTAAAACTACAAAAAAAGTAAAACTGAAACCGTGGAAAAAGCGGGGTATTATTTAATAAAAAAAACACACCTAAGTTAAACACTAAAAATTTGTCACACAAAATTAAGCAATCAGTACATGCAACAAAGTAATTTTTTATAGAACAAGATAATGTTCATACGAACACGGAGTCTGTCCAATGCATTTCGATAGTTTACAACTTTACAGTAAGCTTATATGTCCGTATAAATATAATCAGTGAGCTGTTTAGGCTGGCAAAAAAGTCGAAAAGTTTAATTTTAAATTGTACAGCAGCAAAGTTCCTGTCATCCTTCGCTACTATTATAACTAAACAGTAAATATTGTCAGTCACGAGACCATTCTATTCGTCACCAGCGATTCACTATATATGGTCCATCGTCATCATGCGTCTATCTTGCACCGTTATAAAGATATGGCGCTTCAAAAATAATGAAATCACGACTTTGATTTTTTGGGGTCACGTGACGTCATCGGTCACGTGACTATTCGACTCGCGGTGGTCGACTTCCTACGGGTAGTCCATTGTGACCATGCGTCCATCTGGCACCTTGTGGAGATATGGCGCCTCAGATGTTGGACCCACGGACCTGGACACAAAAAAATGGAAGAAGAAAAAGGGGAAGGGGAGGGGAAGGAGAAAAAAAGCAAAGGACAGGGAAAGGGAAAAGAAAAAGGAAAGGAGAAAAAAGGAAGGGAAAAGGGTAAGGGAAATGGAAAGAGA
>Ga0056128_1012461_pt1 | contig 10388 bp, 7 predicted proteins | sample WorMetLIZISLAND2_FD_71113 | JGI IMG/M metagenome (GOLD analysis project Ga0056128, IMG submission 71113) | Marine gutless worms symbiont microbial communities from Max Planck institute for Marine Microbiology, Germany - Olavius geniculatus... ... | reverse complement strand
TCTTACACAAGCCGAGTTATAGCCCATTTTGTCCCAAATTTCGTTGCCATGGCAACCAGGGAGGGTCCGGGGTAAAATTAAATAACACCGTTAGATTGGCCATCCCCAAAAACCATACCTAGAACCAAAAATTACGACTTTATCTTATACAGAGCCAAAGTTATGAGCGTTTTAATAATTGTTCAATTTTCCCCATAGGCCCCATTGTAATTTTTTTGGAATTTTTTGAATAAATACGTTAAATATTAATTTCAAATTTTTTAACCCCAAAAAGGCACATCCTTGCGCGAGACCGCGTCGTTTGAGCCATCGCGCAAAAATCCGCCGAAGGGTCTGACCTGTAGGTGAGTTTCTGAAAAAAAGGTATATGCACAGCTAGAAAAATTTTTGCGTATATTTCACCCATTTGCCGGGAAGCCCCCCTTAGAGGGATTTGCATAAAATTTTGCATGACGGGTCCCTCGCCGACGTAATCAACCCTGCCAAATTTTATCTCAATCGGATCAGGGGTTTTGATTCTGTGGGGGGTCGAATTTTTGGCTTTCCCATAAGAAAGAGAAGTCGCAGTTAACTTGAACTACCGTTCAGCCTGTGATTAAATGTCTGACAGCAGTCGACGCTGGCGGACACAGTCTTTAATTGCCTGTCATACGATAACCAGCGATGCAGCGATACGCCTGTAATAGGAATTGCTAGGTTCGAATGCTGAGTATCCACTTCATCATAAGTCGACTCTGGACCAGTTGGCAACCAATCACTGATGCGCTGATAGCCTAGAACCCTTTATAGCATTCGCGACGTCACCGACTACAATCTTCGTTTTCCAACTCACATGGGACCCACGGTGGGATTCACCTTAATAACCTACATAAATAACGCATACTTTGCTAGCTCCAGTAGAGCACATCAGCAGCCAGAACAGTGCATAGCCATATTATATACACGTTGTCCGGAAAATTGTCACGACAAAAACAATACTCAGGGAAAAAATCTAACACTTATTTTTTGGTAGAGCATGTGAAACATTTCAACGGCCGCGTTTTCTATACTATTGTGTTTTTATCCTTCAATGTAACACACGAAATGCTAGTGAGCATGAACCTTACAATGTTGCAGATGGCAATTTTTCATCATTTGCTTACACAAAGGGCGTAATAACGTAATTAGTAGGGCCTACTTCTCTCGAAAAACGCAAAGTGTTAGTAAGTCCGAACAAAACAAAAACTATACAGCGGCACCCAATATCGATTTCCTGGCCAACAAACATGAGCTCTCTGTTTTCTTTTTCCAAAGAATGTCTACGATAAAAGTAAATAAATTTTTTTATACTCAGTTAGACCACAATAATAATAATGATAATGTAAAAATTTATAAGGTGCGCAAAGTCAGCGAGCTGAATCTGAGGCGCCGCAGTCTTTGATGGGCCATAAACTGAGTAGGTAGGTTTTGAGATAACGTTTAAAGGTTGAATGGGAAGTACAATGTCTAACTGATAAAGGGAGAGAGTTCCAAATGTTGGGAGCTTTACATGAGAAAGCTCTTTTGCCAAAGTCTGTGCTGACAGGTGGCCTGTCAAGAAGATGCTGATCAGAGGAGCGTAGTGTTTGAATAGGTGTATACTAATCCAATAACAATTTCGATGTTCGAAATTTTAAAAAAACTACGTTATACGCTCACCGTAAGCCTAAAAAACAGGGTCGAGCAGTGAGTGGTTTTGGACACTGCGAAAGACAGAATGAAGACATTAGCCAGCACTCAATCAGATGCACGGGTAACCGTCGCTAAGCGACGACGGCGTTATGACATGACATGAAATGACATGACAGCATGACAGTGGCGCCGGAAGTAAAGGTGTTAGTTGTCTGCAAAGATGTCTGCAACTTCTGTCTCAATGCGTTCAGTTATACGCTGCAGTCACGCGGAACAGCAGAGATCAGGCGATAGTATGCTTACATGAACTGACCATCTTCTAACGTAGCACAGTGATAGACGAATCTGTCTGTCTATAATGAATCCTATTGTGACAGACCATAGCGCGGATATTAAACATCACAGGGGACCGACAGTCAGTCCGTCCGCTGGTCACCGCTGCCGTCCGTCTGTTGACGTGCGAGCGAAATGCACCGCGCGTGAACGCACACGCCACTTCATCTCCAGGGTGCCCATACGAACACCAACACTGCGCCTATCGGTCTTCATCGATCACAGCGCCATCTACGGATTAAAAGCGCTTGATCAGCGTACATTTTTGCTCAACACATGTGTCACGGACACGACATTTCTGCTGCTTCAGTTGTTTGCTTTTGGGTCACTCTGGTGCAATGAAAACGTCTTCTTCATTGCCGCAGATGCCTGCGGTCGATTATTCTACGGATTTCGAGGTGTTTATAATATACAGGCAGCTACGTAAATATTCTTTCCACGAACGGTGTTGAGATAAAATGGATTATCGCATGCAGTCGCTGCATCTTCGTTACAATCATTTAATGAGCGGTAAGCGGCTTTGCCTTCAGGCATAGATATCAATGCAGAATGTCCGAGCGTAAAACGTCGCCGTGTTATGCCCGACAGACGCGCCACGAAGACGGAGTATCAATGAAGAATAACGATTTACTGTTTCTAGTACTAGGTCTACTTCTGCAGTCATCACACTACGAGTGTTTGGATTTGTTATTCAGATTCATTTATGGTTGGCTATATTTTTCATGTAATTTATATTCTCATTTAGATGTTACTCATAACTTTGCTTGCAACATCTACCTTACATATAGCTGCATCAAATATTGCGGTTTTAATCAAAATTCGTTCACTGCACATTTAGCAGTAAAAGCGTAAGTCTGTTATTAAGTGACAACGTTACTGACATTGGTACAAGCTAGTGTAAGTAAACATTTGAGGTGCAGAGTGATCTTTAATCATCGATTTATCAAAAATTTACTGGCAAAAATGTTGGCAAAGAATTTGGTTAATTCGCCAATATTTACCAAAAAATTAGTGCATTATTTTTTGGGATCGTGGTGTTCATCGTCCCATGAAACACCATTTCCACGAACAGTTAACAGGCAAATTTAGGAAGTCACGTAAACAGTGCACTGATGAAAATACAAGACACGTCAATGGTGCCCTACATAATCAAGCAATCAATCATTTTTGGAGCACATGTAGACTATCAACAACAAAACATGACAAATGAACAATGAATGGTGACAAACAGAACACCAACGCAGGAAAACCTGCACTAACAAGTACTCCCGCCCCAAAAATAGAAGATAAATTTTGATACTACGAAATGTAAATGTAAAAGAGCAAAATGGTAGAACATCATATTAACACAGCATAGCCACATAATGCACTAAGAACTTTTACGATAACAAAATAAGAGCAGTTATAACAGTTCGGGTCACGTCATGTGCATCGGTGATCTGTCATTGCCAGAAAATAACTCAGAAACCGCTCGAGACCAGTGCATCCATGCAGTGCCCTAAACGATGTGGTGTCACACAAATAATACATCTAACGGTCATCTGGCAACTTTAGATTGCAGGCCTACTTATATACTCCTGGGATTAAATCGCGTGCTCATCGTTTCGGCTTTATACAGTTCGTATTCCAAATTTTCGACAACTGGGGCAATAACTCTGTAATAAAGCTTTATATCACGTTACATCATTAAACTGCATCGATGCACGTTGATTCACGTGTGGTCGCTGTTTGACCTTTATACAGAGTGGTCAGATAGGAAGTAAACCACCAGGAATTTTTTTATAACTTATCAATTATAAGAAAAATATTTTAATTTTTTTGCTGACATGCACAACAGTTAATTTAAATAATAAAATGAAGCAATCATTGGAGATTGCTCCGCGTGGCAAAAAACGAAAATGGGTCAAAATCTGCCACGAATTATAAAACTTCGTGGTTAAATTTGTAAGGATCAGTCTGTATTTTTACAGTCAGCATCCGTGAATAAATGTTCAAAGTCTATGCACCTTCATGTGTCAGCACTTACGAGCGGCTAATTTTTTACGGAATCGTCTAAACCACGATTTCTAATCTTTAATCATTTTTACCTCAAGAGTTCGTCGCGTGCGACATGCTACAGTGAGTAGGCGCAATAGGAGTAACTTTTAAACGGATTAAGTCACGCAATAATCATGTTAGCACAAATGCATGCGGTGCGGTTTCGTTGCGAGATTAGATTGACTAATACTAACACTCACAGACTTCTAAACTAAGTTATTTGTTTCTATATTCAGCAGCTTCAGTAGCGACGTCCTGTCTCTCAGAGGGACATCACAGCATACATAACTACGTGGGGACAACCTCCGAGTCGCATAACAAGCGACCAAATTTATTATGTACAGCAACTTTGTACTATACAGTTTGGCCGTAAATACACCGTGGTCCATAAAAACGTGCCACTTATTTTTTTAATAACTCCACTCTGACTGGTATGGTAGTTACGTAATGAATAATAAATAGCCACAGCATTAGATTATACTAAATTTAACCTGTAAGTTGTCATGGTAGTTGCAGTCTTCTTTGATACAGTTTGTATGTGTTTTAATGCTTATTTTCTAATTGCAGATTTTGTTTTTTTTGTGCACGGTAGGATTTTAATTATTACCGCCGCTGGAAAATGCGGTTAGCCTACATGTATGTTTTACCTATAGGCTTATGTCTGTTCGATTGTCAGACTGTTTTTGCCGTCATCAGAAAACTCAAAAAAGTCGTTTGTTGGTATTCGGTCACTCGCAGGTCGGCTTATTCAGAAAACTGCAGCATACGGGCCCTTCATTGTCAAGTCAATCGCTCATTTGGGAGAGTGGAACTGGAGACGTCGATGACAATAATGATAAATGTGTATTTGTCGGCCAGATTACAGAAAAATGTCATAAACGGTTCTGATAATTTTTTAGAGTGATGCGGCGTGGAAAGGGACCATTTGATAATGATCCGGAATACAATGTAAATCAAGAAATTGTTTAACCCATTTTTGCCCACAGTTCCAAAAGTGGAACACTCATTTTGATGGTAAATTACAAAATAATTCGAGCAAAAATGGGTTAAAGTACAATAGGGGTCTTTCCCACATTTCATTAGGCCGAAGTCTCGACAGAAGTTTGTAACTTGTAGGCCTACGATCTCAGCGCTTCCAGTTATCAGTGATGACGCAGGAACCAATCAACATCTAAGGCTACAGCATGCATGCCTCACAAAATGTAGGCCTAAAATTGTAGAAAACACTGACTATAACATTACATTATTAGGCTTAAGTCTTCGCAGCGCAAAATACGCAAAAGCAGTAAATACGCAGTAAATGTTCTAGAATTGGTTTAAATCATAGTCAATCAATTGATACAATGACATATTAGTTTGCCTAAGCTACAACAAAAACATCGTTGGCGAAAGTTTGTCGACCAGGCAAACTAGTATTTTAATGCAGCATTCAGCAGATGGCGGCACGTATCTGCTTTGACACTGAGAATCGTAACAGGATTAAATAATGGCAACCAACAGCTGCAGCAGCAGCAGCAGCAGCAGAAGCAGCGACAGTAACAGTTTAACGTATCAGTAATTGCCCAAGTTCATTTTTTTGGTTACAGACCAACTTATTCAGTTTGTAACAAAACTGTAACAAATGAGCAAAAGTAGGAAGCCATAGTTTGTCCAAAAACGAGAGTTTTACTTGAAAAGTGAGATTTGCAATCTATTCCTAAACTTTTATTTTAGGCCTATTGGTTGTCAATTAACGTTTATATGTTCTACATTTTAAACGAAATGACTAAGTAATTAAAAAAATTAATTGATTTTTGGCACATTTATGGAAAAGTAGTACAGAGGCCCAGAGGGCACATGTAACAACTGTTAGGCCTATAGATTTATTGCTATGAGGCAACGGGCTTTACGTATAGGGGCCTACTATTAATTGATCCGTTTATTTTAGTATTTTACATGTATTATTATATATCTTGTAGGTTTAAATGTTTTAAATGTATTTTGTGAGACTACGCTACACGTTGCCGAAAGTGTTTTAATAAATTCGAAGGTCGAGATGTTTATATAATTTGATTAGGTAACGTTGCCCAAGTGTGAGCACAAGAAGATTTATTACTGGCGATGTAACTAACCGTATCATAGAACAGATTGAGTTCATAACTAGTTCATCCCTACAAGAAGTGCCACATCGTTCTTTTCGTCTTTCTTCTGTTAATTTGCGTGTTTATTTCAAACTAGTTCTAGGCTGATTAGGCTACTCATCAGTTTGTGACACACGTCTCGTGTCGCTATCGTCCTCGATGAAATGAACACAAATTGTGAAATTGCCTGATTGCAGCCACTCAGTACGTGGCCAACAAACAAACTAAATGAAATGCTGACGTAGATTCTGCTGGACACAATGTAAAATAGCCACAACGTTTTTTGTGCTATAAAAATGGCATGTAAGCGTGTAGTGCGATTGTTAGGCCTATGCATGTTCGCATGCTTTTATTTCAAGCCAGAGTTTATAAATTTATAGACTGTGTTACTATCTAGTAAAAAAATCTGACTAAACAACTATTTAATTTATACTGGCTAGTGAAGTACGACCGTTGTCTGTAATAATTAAAAAACTTTCTAAGCATAAAAAACAAAACGCATGACAAACTGTAGGCCTAACATCGACAATATTACTTAGCCTACTCAGATAAAGACTGGTGCGTATATTTTTTACACATTGCACTAAATACACTAAAGCGTTTTTATTTGTTCTCATACGTTTCAGTGTTGTTTTAATCTAGCTTTCAAGTAGTTTTTTTTTCTTTTTTGTTTTCTGTGCGAATTATGCGGTTAATGTGAGCGTCTTTTAGAATTATTGTCTTTTGCGCCATGGAGACAGAAAAGACTGCCAGAACAGAATCGACGTATCTCTAATGTCATATAACCTGACGATAGCTGATCGCCCATCACTAATCTTTACATATCGATGTCAGCTGCAGCAGCAACAGGTCCAATCGCCGTTGAACTTGAAATCTGTAGGCGACTGGCCAGGCGAAGATCGTGCATGATGGTGATTCAGGGCCCAGCAAAGCACTGCAGTTGAAGCTTACAACTAATTGGCACGCTGAGGTAGTCCAATTAATATAACCGGTCCCATCACGCTCATCAGGATCAATGCGTTACGCTAATTATGTCCGGTCGTTGCCATATACCGCAATGAGCAGCGTCGCTGGTTCAGTTTTTCGTCGACGCACTTCTCCTTTCATCATTTTCGGTTTTTTGATCGAAGATAAAATAAATATCACTTAATACACTGACCAAAACATATCAGCAGACTCAGCCTTTCGGAACAATTCATAAGAATGACGGCCAGTCAGTCGCCAGTAGTGACAATTAAACGACGTGTCGAAATAATAGGCCTACCAGTGTGATATTCGTCGATCTTGAACTGAGACAATTACGACTCTATCTTGCACACAACCGAAGTTATAACAGTTTAAAAAAATTTTTAAATTTTTGTCATAGGCGCCATTGTAATTTTTTCCGAATTTTTCGAATAAATAAGTAAAAAATAATATTTTTATTTTAAACAATAAAAAGGCACTTCCTTGCGCAGAACCGCGTCATTTAACGTATTAAGCGTAAAAAACGGTCTAACGGACTCGCCTGTAGGCGAGTTGAAGAACCAAAGAAGTATAGTAAATTTCGCACAGGGGGGTGTATATTTCACCTACAGTGTATCTGGGGAGCAAAAACCCCTGGGCAAATTGAGCCCAAATTTTTTTGCTGGTAGGGGTCCACGACGTAATCACGACATTCCAATTTGGTGACGATCGGTTTGGGGTTTTTTGTTGGCTGAGAGTCAAAATTTGCCTTTTCGCATAGACTTTGAAGGTCGTCCTTACAACATTCACACTATCGTGTGAGGTGTGATATGAAACAGGGTGGCGTAGGTGCTTAATAGTCCACAGACACGCTATTATTGCCACGTAACTGCATGGTAAGCGTTCGATTAGCGACTGGCATTATTTTTGTCGCCTTATACGTACTTCTAGCGTCTTCAGTAGCAGTAGCAGTAGTAGCAGCAGCAGCACGCTCGACCGCAAATCGACGTTAACGAGATCTTACGATCGACAGAATGCCAATCTTCTTACCTGCCAGTCTGCCAGACTAAATAACGATAACGACTTCCTTCAGTCTTCTCTGTGATTTTTCTCACTCCACCTAATGCGCTTGCCACTGATTCAGACCTCTTCACGTGTGCGATAAAATAAAATAAAATAAAACAATAGTGGGCACAGTCGCCGTTAACTCCTTTTACTGGTGATCACGGAGTGGAACTTGGCGCTACAAACGTGGAACAAAGTTAATGTATCGCCAGCAGCCTGAGACTAAACTGTTACGATTGCTCGGTGCATGTAGGCCTATTACACATGGATCAATAAACTCAATCGCAATCTCATCAGCTTACTACTATCGACTGACTAAAGCGCCTGTAAAACGTATCATTTTTAATCTTGTTTTTTTTGTAACAGTAAATGTTTTGTGTTCTGCCGATTTACTCTAAAATATTTTTTTCTGACCAAATCCATAGCTCAAATACCAACACAAAGCATACAATTGGAAATCAAATGTGATTATAGCACCTGGAATGCTATTTGCCGAATAAGCTGCAATGATCAATGATCGTTTAAGTCTCAGAGCGTTTTTTCTGATAACAGGCTTCTGTGCTGTAAAAATACGCGACAAATCGGACGGGAAAAGCAACAGAGAAAAAGGCATAAACAATGACGGTGGCAGAGATAGATAGCTGATGAAATTGTCCATTCTTTTATTCTACCAGAATTGAACTATTGCACATCGTCCAAAAACTATGAATGATATACTTGTATATATAGTCTGTCCAATAACGTTTCGACTGTCATCCGTTAGTTTGCGAGCACTTAATGAAGACGAATGTCTCGTCTGAAGAAACACGCGTACAGGTTGACCGATCGATCATTCGTGGGTAGAGTGACTCGGAGGTCGATCCACCTGTTCGACGAATTGCGCACGCCAACTGCGCATCATTGCATTTCATTTGGGCCACGCAGTCGACGCGCAGCTACGTCACACACAGCTTAGCTGAATGACACTGGTAATGATGAGTATGCCGGTGAAACGCATTTGTTTCTATCAGAACGCGATGTGAGTGAAAAAAATGTGAAAATAGCCCCGCCGTGATCACGGCAGGAATCACGGCGAGTGGGGCCGCTACAATGTCATAACTCAGTTTCGTATTTGCTTGACGTGCGCATTGATTATCAATTATTAGTACTTCGACATCGCCACAGAAACTTTGCAAGAACAACTTGGTACATGTCGTGATGGTATGACAAAGTCATTTAGTTTGACTAATTTGTGTGACAGTACGTGCATGTGAGCGTTTCTATGTTGTCCGTAAAGGGACACGTACACGAGATCGTTCTGCAGCTTTAGCAACGTACGGCAGAAAATCATCTCGTTACGGAACCTGATGCTGGAAGCATGCAGCCTGGCACTTAAAGCCGTAGTTCGCCAAAAAAATCGTTGACAAACGGTCATCACCCAGAACTTGTAAGACGCTTTGCCTTTACTTTAGCTAAGCTCAACGTACCCGTATTACCTCACCATTACCTACTTACCATGCGCGCCATGCAAACAGTTGGAATCTGACAAACTGTTACTCTGTGTATCGCTAGCATTGTCAGCAAAGTCTTCCAGTGTTAGTTAGAACTCAGTGTCATAAAACTGCGAAAATACAAACGTCGCAAAAGTGCAAATTCGCCAATTTCGCAGTGCTTTTGTGCTTGCAATTCTCCGACACTTGTGACAGTGAAAGTCAGAAAGAGTCTGCTAATAGTTACTTTTATTTCCCAGCACGTAGATCACGGCTAAGATGTTCAGTGAGCAATGCTGGTCACGGCGACCTATTAACACCGGTCACCAACTGACGGTGCGATGCAACCAAGTGTCAGCAACAGCAGCAGCAGCAGCAGCTCGTTTGACGAGATGATGGTGCAGTGTTTGCACACGAGTCTGCTGCTATGCCGCACAACGCAGCTGTCTGCTCAGACGCATTCGTCGAGTAAAATTTACGCAGAAAATATGTGAGCGCAAAACATTACGAGCGTCGTGCAAATGTACACTGTGTCTCCAAAAAAACCGGACCCCTATTACGTTTTGAAATAACTCCAACAAACTGTGCCTAATAATAATAATAATTAGCTGAGAAAATCGCCAAAAGGTACTACTGCATTTGGGGCCGGGTACAGCAGTGTGTGTACCAGAAGCCGGTGAAAGATGTGGATGAACTGAAGCAGCGCTTGGTGGAGGTCTGGTCTGGCCTACGGCAGACCGTTGTCGATGACGCAATCGACGAATGGAGA
>Ga0056128_1012460_pt1 | contig 10388 bp, 7 predicted proteins | sample WorMetLIZISLAND2_FD_71113 | JGI IMG/M metagenome (GOLD analysis project Ga0056128, IMG submission 71113) | Marine gutless worms symbiont microbial communities from Max Planck institute for Marine Microbiology, Germany - Olavius geniculatus... ... | reverse complement strand
ACGTGACTGTCCTGAGGCCTGGCAATTTTTGAGGGGTCCGTCCAGGAATCGAACACAGGACCTCTCGCTCTGGTGAAGTTGACCTGAGTCCAACACTCTAACCACTCGGCCACCGAGCTCTGCAAATACGTTATGTAACAATTGCTAGAAAATACGTTGTGTTATGACAATGGCAGTCACGTGATAGGCAGCCTAGGCCCCTTTGGCCTGTTCCAGCAGTATAAAAGACGAAGCGCAGTGATGACAACTGATCAGTTTGATCAAGCTCTCGGACAGAGCACATCGACTGACAAGGTGCTGAGCCTTTGCCGTCCCAAACGAAGCAACGAAAACCAACGAAGCACCCTTCGTCCAAACGAAATCCACTGTCCAATAATAGCTATATCTCTGTCCATTCAGGGTCATTTTACGAAGACCCTTTTGTCGGCAACCCTTCGTTTAACACGAACTCATTACCAGCATGGGTAACCGCCTATCTTTCGGGGCCAAAGGTACCCATGAAGCTGAGATCTTGCAATCACCCAGTACGAAAGACAAAGCGAAAGCAGCGTGTGGTTACACACCTCAAACGTGTGTCGCTGCACTACTATATGTAAAGTATAAATTTAAAAAAATGATCCAACCGAAGGCGAACAATGGCAGACTAGACTAATGTCCGTGTACTCAATCATGCTGGTTTGACGAGCGCTCGTCGAGCACTCATCAAGCATATGTCAAGCACTCATCAAGCCGGTTCGAGTGTATAAATTCCAATGGCATAGCTCGTCGAACATTTATCAAGCATTCACCGAACTGGCTTGATTAAAGACTTGCGTGGATGTGCTACACAAATGCATTCTAGCTTAGATTAGATTATATTTATAAGGGCTTGATAAGTGTTTGATGAATGCTTGAGTTATAAAGCATGTCTGTTATTGTAAGCATTCATCGAGCTGCTTCTACAAACCCTCATCAAGCACACATTAAGCCAGCTTGATGAGCGCCTAATGTGTGCTTGATAATTGCTAGATGAATGCTTGTTGAGGCTCGTCGAGCAAGCTTCATCGTGAAAGCAGAGTATTAGTGATAACGAACGCTAACCTGTTTGTGCGACAAGTCGTACTTGTTGACCCAGATGTAGCGCGGCGGCGGCCAATCAGCGGCGCTGCTGAGTCGCATGTGACCACCCACATGTAGGTCAGAGGTAAACACGTGACCAGGGACCACGTGACCTGCTGTTACGTCACGCAGCTCGCTGGACAGCTGCTGCATGAGCTCGTCCGAGGCGCGAACCACTCGTAGATTGTTCATCTATAGCGACAAACAAACGAGCGGCATTGCGGGTAAAAACAGATAGCGGGGTAGGAAGGAGGGCGGGCACTTGCCCTTATCCGACAAACAGCTGCATATTTCTGACAAATGTAAAAAGATTGTGGGCTTTTTGTGGCTGCTCAGAATTTTAATATTGCCCTAAAATTCTCCAAAACACATTACAACCCCCATAATTTTTTGTTATGTTTAGTTGAGTTTCACTTATTTAATCTAAGCGTTTTTTTTCACTGCTACTGTATGGCGAAATAAAAATGTAGGCCTATATTATGTACCAAGTATACTGTAGTTGAGTGACATGTCAAACCGTTTGTGGAACGAAGTTGTCAAAAGCCTCGTTGGTAGGTGCGAAGACCGTGTAATTTCCATCAGCAATTCGTTGCAGCAATCCGGTGACTTCCAGCGTCTTGAGCATTTCCGTCGCTCCAACAGACGCAAGCGTTGTCAACAGAGACGCACGTTGTCTCACAGCACTGTCTGTATACAAACAGAGATGTGCGGACTGCGGGCGCGTCAGTCCTCGGATCCAAATCCGCAGGATTTTTTGGCGGAAGGGGATTCTGTTTTGTGACGAGTGTATATTTTTTCTAATAAAATTTTTAAAAAACACATGAAAGTGGTGTGTGTTGAAACGTGTGCGTAGCACGGTAGCACTAGTACCGGTAAATTGTAATCTGCTATAGGCCTATAGGCGCGTAGTGGCCTACCTTACGTATTAATTACAACATTTCTCCAACAAAAAATCATGGTTTTTTGACAGCAAAAAATTAGGAGGAGGGGAGTAATTGCTTCTCTATTCCCTCACTGCCTCCCCGTCAAGACGTCACTGTGTCACCTCCGGTGCTTTTGGCCATGGGTCAATCGTCCTTACTGTTTCATTGCCTCATGGGGTCGTCGGCTCTGTGGCGGGAAATGTAGCTTACCTTCAACGCACTCTCCGGCGGTAGGATAGTCGCGTGACCTCGTGTAACCATGGCAACACTGATAAACACTTGTAGTTGTCGTCACTCTGCGACCGCGCGTTCGTCTGCACGCACGTAATCAGCCAGCAAGCATAATAGTAAGTAAGTAAGTAAGTAAATAAATATACGTATATGTACACAGTAGCTCAATAAAAAGTAAGCCCGTGAGTAGTTATAGGCCTAAATGCATATAGGATATCCACCTATTTTAAATTTTTTTTCGCCACGGCATATAAGCTGCAGAAAATTTGCAAAGTAAGTGATTATTAAAGACCCCTAAAATAAAACAAAAATAAGGGGTCCATTGTCGGAGAGAACGCAAGTGGTTAACCATCTTTCAGAACCTGGTTGTCACCTAGACGAATGGTGAGGTCACCATCAGATCACCAACATCATCAAATATTCGTTCAATAAAAACTTTGACAATCCGCAAAGCAGAGCAGTTCATAGCCTATAGCAAAAATATTGCTGCAACAGAGTTAAAAAGCCTAGGCCTAATAACATTTTATACATTATAGGAATGATAAAACCATTTTCAGTTAAAAATTAGCTTTGTAGCCCAGATTTTTGTGAATAAATTATGCAAATGAGAATGCTATACATTACATACACGGTGGTACAGGTATACTGCGTGTAGCTGGTCTCATTGCAGGTGCGCAAATATGAAAGCTGGCTGCGAGCATCGTCATTGGTCAGCTGCTCGCTCGTCTCATTAATATGTATGCACACGTTCTCTCTGTACAGACAGTCATTGGTCAGTTACTCGTCTCATTAACATTCATCATAATATACGGAGTAACATGTTCTCTCCATATAGGCATACAGAACAAAATAGCTGCCCCAGATGTCATATTTTGCTACTAAAATGTAATAAATTCGATTTCCGCCCAAGCTCCGTTCCATCAGACCACGTTGAAGGAGCTTACATTTTACGAGGCTCGCCAAGATTTTCTAGCTGTATTTAGAGAGACATATTCTCAGTAAAATAGCCTAAAAGAAAAAAGAAAAGAGGAAAACAGGAGTGGAAAAAAGACGGAAAAGGGGGAAGAAGAAACGGGAAAAGGGAAAGAAAGTTGACCTAGCAGTAGTTTACATTACTTAGGCTACTTTAAAAGTCCCAGATCAATTGATTGATTAATTGAAAGTAGAATTAGAAGTTCCCACCTCTTTAATGATATACGTTGACCACTTCTTGCAGTGTAAACTATAGTATAACTTGTCACAGATTCTTACACGGGGTCAATAACGCTGTGGTCAATAACTCTGTGGGCTAAGGAAACGGAGATCAGCGCCGCCCTGTGGTCCATAGTCATCGGGAAAAATTTTACGTTTACGTTAACTTTTTACTGTGTATAGACATAAATTTATCTCTAAAACGGTTGTATTAAGCAGAGTTTTATGACGTAGATATCAATCTGGATAGCATGCTTACAAACGCATGTGCACTGACAGCTTACCGCGTCCACCACTTGCGGTGCAGGTGGAAGTCAAAGCTAAGCCCAGTGTCAAGATGAAGTCCACGCCGTGCGCTGAGATGTAACGAGCCGTGAACTCTGTGCGGTCGTACGCGCTCCCACCAACGCCTTATGCTATATACCAGCAACAACAACAGCACGTTGGACTTACCATCAACAGGTCGTGGGTTCAACGCCCAGCCAAGTCGCTATCAAGCTGTTAATACTTGGATGCTCGGGTGACGGTCAACAATATCCGTGTATAACCAATAGGGTTTAAAGCTCCCGTAACGTTACCGGTAACTTACGGTAAATTACGGTTAATTACGGTTAGGTAAAATTGCAAAATTACCGGTAAATTACGGACTTTTGAAAAAACTGCACATCAAAGACTTAAATTAGACATTTAATTTTACACACATTAAGTGCCATAATAGTCCAATCAATTTGATTTTGAAACTAAAGCGCCAAAGTGGTCAACTTACGACCTGTTAACAGCTATTCTGAGATTTTTTTAGCGGGATGCACTTCTGTTAAAGGTAAAATATGGGTAATTTACCGGTAATTTAGTGGTAAATTACCGGTAAATTACCGGTAAGTTACGGTAACGGTAACATTCCCAATCTTACCGGTAATTTTCGAACACTTATAACCAACCGCCAAGGTCAACTCAGCCTTCCATCGCTCCGGGGTAGTTATACCGTTAGGCAAATCGAGTACCGGGTTGATTAGCTGGGGTCAAGACAAGACGCAATCATCTGCGTCTGGCGGTAGACAACACTTTGTGACGTCGTACGGCAGGTGACGCTAACGCTCTTAGCGCGTTAAAGGTTTTTAGCCGACCGTACTTAAGTAACAGTTGAGCTATTGGTACGGTTGTCGTCTGTCCGTCCGTCGTCCGTCTCTCTGTCTGCTGTAACGGATGTACCCTGGGTAACGGCCGGGTATAGATCGTACGGGAAAACGTTTAACACGAACAATTAACCCTGTGTCTTAAACCTAGGCGTGTAAAATTTCAGCGATCTAGTGCAAGGGGAACATTTTCAAATTCGGGGTTAAATGGACGGGAGGTAGAAAAAAATGTCCGTTTTTCAATGGAAAATTGGCCATATCTCGGAAACGGTGAGAGATACTGTCAAGGTTACCATTAATCACCAATAGAAAGTGGCATACGCCTTGTCACATGAGATGGAAATCATTGACCTTGAATGACCTTGAAGGTCACTGGCAACCAGTACGGTCAGCTAACCTAGCGACAGCTGGGCTTCTTGTACTTAACTTTATGTGCTATATAAATTTGTTTTTCACTTCCATATTTGGCCTATACATGTAGGTGTACTCAACGTTTACCACACATCATCAGTAGCCAACTCAACATACGACGTGTAATTTCTTGCAATAAACTTACATTCTGTAATTAGGCCAATAAAGGCTGATCGTAAAATTGCCTATAGCGAAGAAAGATGTTGTCATGCCATGTGTCGACGTAGGCGGCCGTCCGTCTCGTTGCTGCAAATGGTACGCGCCCACTTAACTGCACCTATAGTGTACAGTGGGAGATAAGGATGTCGTGGATTAAGAAGTAAAAGGGCAGAAAATTTGTACCCCCCACGAAAGACAGCTGCAAATTTCCAACAGAGAAGTTTATGCATGGGTACTCCAAAGTTTAATTTTGCCCATAAATTTCTAAAAATGAGGAATTTTTAGCACCAAGTTTCGAATTTTTGAAAAAAAGAATCCGACAGGTTAAATTTAGCCGAAGGGCAATTCCGTCCTTTCGCTGAAATTGCTCGATAGACTTTATCTATCTGGGCAAATTGTTGCCACCCATGGCACAGCCCGTCGGTGCGATGCACTTGGGACCCTGCCGACTAACGAACCAGAACCAAAAAATATCAAGGGGAAAGGGGCGAAGAAGCCGGGTGCGGAGTGTGATAACTTGCTCCAAGGGGACCCCTGAAGGACGCGTACAGACGGACGGACGCCCGCACGGTGTAGACAGACGTACGTTGACTGACGGTGCCCGGCGCTGGAGGGTCGTGGAAATGCAGCCTCACTCGAGCTATCACCATCATCATCATCATGTGTGACGTCACGGGCGACGCGTGTGGAACAGTTGACCAGCTGCAGGACTAACAACAGAACGACGACAAACGACAACAAACACTTCACAGTCTGCACGCCGGCCATCTTACACCGCATCCATCAACTGGTAGCCTGCAGACAAGACCCTACGGCCTATAGCTATGATGCGCCACTGCTGCTGTTAAAAAACTGCACCGGCGTTATCTTTTAGTCTTACACAGGCCTAGCAAGTTCGATTGGCAGGCTGGCAGGCCGCAACTGAGCAAAGTAGGCTTAGGCCTATGCCTTGGCAGCACATCTTAGATAATAGCTTAAGCCTAAGCAGCTGGTGACAGACATTGTTAGTGCGGTAGTGGTTCTGTAAACAGTTGCACGCGGGGCGCCAATTCAAGGCACTATTCCCCATTTTTGCAACCCTCTCCCTTTTTTATTTTATGTTTTTTTTTTCTTTCTGTCCCTTTCTGTTACTTTTATTCCCTGTTGTTCATCGTACTCTTGCCGTAAAGTGATCCCCCTGACAGCCCCGACTACCCCCGAAAAAATATAATATTTTCCATGTTGCCTTTTATTTGGCGCCATCATAAAAAGGAATAGATGGAACATCGCCTGAATAACAAGAGGTAAGTCTGCTGATGAAGACGCAACTGTGACGATGCTAATAACTAAATGTAGTCGGAAAAAAACGCAGAAAAATATATATAAGCCTACCGTCAACCCCACCCGGGCCTATATCGCCACAGCTAGGCGTACGCTCAATCATAAATGCAAGCAAAAAGTTGCATTTTTTCGACAAATACCTCACATTTTTGACTGGTAGCTGTAAATTTTGGACAGGGTGCGTAAAATGCAACTCCTGCTTATACATATGCCAAAATTGGGGATTTTCAGCTAATTTTTAAGCATTTCAAGCGAAATTTTTGGACAAAAAGATTTTCCGATAGGCCTAATTCTGACAACCCAAAATTTAGAGGAAGGAAGCAATTTGCCTGTTTCTACTCCCACGGTTATACTTGTATACAGTATAGGCCAACATCGCCGCACAGTAGGCCCATTTATCATATACAATGGCCATCGCTTCATCCGTCTGTTTAGACACACACAGAGGCGTTGTTGTGCTGATACCAAGCAGTTCTAGGGCCCTGCCGACTAAGAATCCAGATCTCCAGATCCAGACACTATAATGATGTATACTGTGTAGTGAGTCTGAAAGAAACAACTTCATTACTAAAGACGACCGAGACCGGTTGACGCGTTTTCGGCCAAAAACGAAACCGAAAACGCTGCTTCGTTTCCCAGTCGGGGTGATATCAAGCGGCTGCTACTTGGACGGGTTATCGTCTGCGGACGTTTAAACCATCTCAGCATATAGGCGACACCAAGGTCAACTCAGCCTTCTATCCCTCCGATGTAAGTAAATCAAGTACCGGACTACCGGTTTGTATGGTTGGAGTTGACGTGTGACGCGTTCACCCGTGTCGGGTTGGTGGCAGGTAACATCAATGTGGTACATGGCAGGTGACGCTCCGTATCTCTGAGATGCGTTTTCCATGAAAATCTGTACCCCTTGAACCTTAAACCTTAAAACCGCGGTTTCTATATACGCAACTGACAACGGACCGACTCTCCCGAGAGTTTCGGCGCCTGGCTCTTTAGGCGCCGATAAGCAGCATCGCTGTATAGGCCTAGCCTACAGCAGCTACTGAGAGGCAACTAGGCAGACAAACGGAACTGCCGTTGAGCGAGGGGCCAGTAAAACTGTTTCTAGGCGCCGTGCACAGAAGACGCTGAGTACTGCACACCGCCGGACTCACGCAACGCAACGCAGCCGACAACTCTGACGACTCTACTCCACTCGCAGCAACATCTACTGCCGATCCGTTGAACATAACACTGCCAAAACACAAGGACGTTCAACGCCATTCTACCTTGGGTTACAGTTGGGACAAGGCATCCACAGTTTTAGGTGTCATGTAAAAAATCTCACATCTATCTCTAAAATACTTTGTCCTTTCCCCTTCCAGTAGCCGCTAACATTGTAGAAATCGGTGTGATAGTTATTTAGTAATATGCGAGAATTAATCCACGAAAATTAATCCATACCTGTTACTGCCAGATTTTCTGTAGCCTGGCCCTGACTGCCGGACGAATCGATCTCCTATTTTTTCCCTTTAAAATTTCGTAATGAGTAATACATCATCTTAAAACGCATTTAAACTGAACGATATCAGCTGATCAAAATTCAACTTGGTGCAACATAATTCAGCGTGAACTGGGTTCTTCTCTTGATCTAGGTACAGCTGAACCAAGATCATGAACCATGTAGGGATGAACGAAATAACAGCTTCTGCTTGCAAGAAGCAGAGTGAAATACTAACATAAAATGGCCTACTCATAACGAATAACCTCGCTATTATACGGGTGTTTCTTTGCGTTACATTAAGATAAAATAGATACGACTTCAAAATAATCCGTAAGGATTGCATAGCGTACGAAAATTAAAAAAACTCGCAAATATTTCGCAACATTAAAAATTGGTGGTTATGTTTTATGTTTTAACGTTATTTCTGTCAGTTTCGTTAGAGCAGAACGTTTTATTAATATTCGCCAGATGGCAACTCAACCTTCTGTGGTGCAAGACAGTCACGTTTTGACCAACCGTTAGGCCTAGGCCGTCTTTGGTAGGCCTATACTATGTCTCGTTTGTTTGTCTGTCTGTCTGTCGTTGTCGTCTGCAACACATGTGTTGTAGCTAAACGGTAGGTCTTACTTTGTTTCTGGTAAACGCACTTAACGAAAATAATGGGGTAATAGACCAATAAACGAAAATAGAGCCTAACTGTGTGCTTTGCTAGACCTAAATTCATGGGCGGCGCTAGAAAAAACGACGCATAACACCGAGGCACACTAGGTGCATATAGTCCAATGGGAACTGCTGCACAATGTCAATTGACAGACAAAGTAGTGGGCTATCACCATAGTGATAGTCCTCATCAATTTTATTGCGAAAACCAGCGTCAGTTCGCTTTTCTGCAACTGTGTCGGGAAAAATAACTTTGTTTCGCCAAACACCAGTTTGTCTGCATCTGTCACAACCCCCATAAGCATTATGACCCTTCGTATTGCGCAGAAATGCACGTGCAGGAGCATCACACATGATACTGTGGACTTGAAAGCTTTGCATGCTGCCATCAATCATTATGCCATTTACCTCTAAATACTCACACTCTTTCACAAAGTCACTGAGATACTGTGACAAATCAGATGGTTTGTGTTTTCCACCAAACACACCAATAAACAATAATGGACGTTTTACAGACAGATCCATTACCATCCCTAGAATTGGCCAAAGTTGATAGTTTGTGCTCTTAAACAATGGCAAGCCATCAATATTAACCTGCAATGAAATTTGTTTGAGACCTGAGCAGAGTCAAAAAAGCCCTGTTGATACATGTTCTGGATACCACTTGCCACTCCAAAATGACAGTACTGTCCCTCTCCTATTGGACTAATGTTGACATTGCAGGTGTTGGGTGTTTTTAGAAGGGTTCTTGCATCAACTGGTAAATGCGGATGAAATCCATGAAGCAGCTTTAACAAAGCCCCTAAAGCATCCAGTGACACACCAAACTCAATGTACCACTTTACGAGCTCGGCATTCAGTTTGGTTTCATCTGCAAACACATCATCTGACGAATCATTATTATCATCTGACATGATTTCACCATCCGTACCGGTCTCTGTACCTATATTACTGACATCGTAAGTCTCAACGTTATCGGCCTGCTGAGTGGGAGCCTGGGGAGTGAAAGAATAACTAGTACTGCAACTTGCACAGACATCGACAGTTTCAGTGGCACTAATATAGTCACTTGGCACAGTAAACGATGTTGCAGCAACAGCAGAGTAGCTTGTGGTTTGATTAACAATTTCAGCAGCACCTCGCATTTTACCCTGATGGTAAAATGCGAGGTGCGAGGTGCGAGGCGCGAGGTGGGTATAGTGCGAGGGGAGCGTGCGAGGATTCGTGCGAGGAACGGGGTAATTTGCGAGGCGGCGTGCGAGGACGCCTGCACTGTGTAGGACTGCAGCGCACAATGGCTGCAGGCGGCGGCGTGCTTTGATCTAATCTGTAGCCGCGGCGACCGTTAATTGACGTTGATAGGTGACGTAACTGGGGGAGCAGTACACGCGCAGCAGGAAACTGTTGTCAGTAGGATAATGCTGTGATGCGTAAAGTCACAAAGCAGGACAGATGCACGTTCAAACTTTTTGGCACCGGCACTGTGATAGCATTCGTATAAAGCAGAATTTTTAGTGCCGGTAGGCCTAATCTGCTTTGATCGATTGAATACCGGTATACGCACATTTAATCTCAAATACCTCCCAATTTAATGTCAAATAATGTAATATCAAATATAAACAGAAAAAATGAAAACGTCATGATATACACAGTCTCAAGCTGTCTGCAGAATGTAAAACCATCTCGCTATATAAGCAACCGCCAAGGTCAACTCAGCCTTTTGTCCCTACAGAGTAAGTAAATCGAGTCCTGACCAAAATCACGCACACAATAAGCTTA
>Ga0056128_1012458_pt1 | contig 10388 bp, 9 predicted proteins | sample WorMetLIZISLAND2_FD_71113 | JGI IMG/M metagenome (GOLD analysis project Ga0056128, IMG submission 71113) | Marine gutless worms symbiont microbial communities from Max Planck institute for Marine Microbiology, Germany - Olavius geniculatus... ... | reverse complement strand
TCCTACAGCTGCGCCGTATAAAGAGCTGTGTGCATGCCTTGCCGATGGACGCAGCAAAAGCAGTAGTCAACAGCTTTGTCATCTCCAGAGTCGACTACTGCAACAGTCTGTTGGCCGGGCTCCTCGCTACCAGCTGGATCGTCTACAGTCTGTGCGGAACACAGTGGCGCGGTTGCTCGTTGGCGCCAAGAAGCAAGACAGCATCAGACACGTGCTCCGGGACCGCCTACATTGGCTTCCAGTCCAGCAGCGCATCCAGTTCAAGTTGTGTCTGCTGACATTTACAGCGCTGCATGGACTTGCACCGACGTAGGCCTATCTCGCCGATCTATGTCAACCAGTAGCATCAGTTGGCAGCAGAAAGAGACTGCGATCTGCCACTCACAGCAACCTTGTCATCAGCCCAACTGTCACATACTTTGGTGCTCGGTCGTTTGCTGTTGCAGGACCCAAAGCCTGGAATCAGCTTCCGGCAGACATTCGTGCGATTGACTCAGTCAGCTCATTTAAATCTGCTTTGAAGACATTTATGTTCCGATGATAATTTGTGTTGACAATTTGTGTAGACTAGACGCATTGTTGAACTCACCAGATATCCAAAAAGATGGGTTTAGCACAGTGTAGCATCATACACTGCAAGCTTGGGCTGAAGTGCCTTTCATTTTCCTACACGCTTTTTACCTGTTATTGTTAGTTTTCCTTGCATTTATATTTCACAAGGTAGTGTAGCGATGCAGTTAAGGTGTGGTGGGATACTCAATAATCTCTTTATTGCCAGTTGTACAGAGTGTGTGCCAGTGAAAAAATTTTGAAAATTGGTGTATAATCAACAAAGATATGGATAATACCAAGCATGATATTTTTTGAGACACAGTGTATATTGTGTGTTGTTATGTGACTCTGTGTGGGAATAGGATATGGAAAAGGAGCTGGAGTTATAGATTGGTATGAAACATCAGCATTACTAACTTACTGTTGTTACAATTATATTATTGTGATTATTTTTACATATTTAATAACTATATTATGTGTTGGTATAGGATACAGAAAAGGAGCTTGAGTTACAGATAGGCATGAGACAAGAAGTAGAGGTGGCAATGAGACTGCTAGAGAAAGACTCACACGAGAAGCAGGAGCTCACGGCTTCACTCCGCAAGCAGTTGGAAGATGTCAAAAACATCAACATTGACATGAACAGCAGACTCCAGGTACGAATGAAACACAACTAACTGGCTTGCCACAGGTTTCCAAAAGTTATAGAAAAAATTGGGTCTTAAATGTTTGGGAATTTGATGTTAGAGGATCTCTTTATAACACAATCTCACCAAAGTCTTTTTGTGAACAGGGAAATCATCTCAGTGTATAACTACGAGGGGCATTCAAAAAGTTTTGCAAGTCAATATGTTAGACTGAAAAACTTTTTAAAATTTGCATACCAATAAAATGCGTATTTCTTCTGAACTCGTATGAGCTTAAACCGAATGTGACGTCGTTCTAACTTATGACGTCATAAAGCATCTTATATCAATCAGTCAATCAATCAACCAAAACACATTTGTATAGCATCATGTGTCGCGAACGATCAGAGGCGCATACGTTTGTCTGTCCTCCAGCCAGGCTTTCACCATAGACCTGAGTCGTTCATTTTTCGGATTGCCGACACCGCCAAGAAAATTGTTTAAATTCAGAAACAGTCAACAGTTACTTCAAGTAATGTCTCTGCTGTATGCTTGGTAGTCTAATTGTACGAGGCCAGAGTCACAAACAGCTTGCTGAGTAATTGTAACTTTGGCATTGAACTGCAATACCGGATTTAGGGCAGATCTCGCGGGGCTCGTTTCCAGGCCCCCATACATCAGGGCTTCCCAGGTGATACATTATGAAAATTGTTTAACTTTTCACAAAGACGACAGATATCACTAACTGTTAACTTTTCTATAAAATTTTACTGACAAGGTTAAATTTTGACATCACATCATAATTGACATAATGGTTCTTATTTATGGCCAACGCAGATTTTGGCTATTGTGTTTTCATATTGCAAGTGAGATATTCATGAACGTATTTGTCAGGGCTTCCTCAAAATCACATATCCCGGGGTCTCTCGTTTGTAAAACTGGCTGTAGACTGAAGAATTGTCATGCGTATATTTGTGCTGCTTGCGTTAGCACTTCAGATTGTATCTGTTCAATGCTTTATGATGTCATAAACTACAATTATGTCACATTTGCTTTTAGCTCATACAAGTATGGCATAAATATAACTTTTACTGGTGTAGAGATTTTGAAAAGTTTCTTAGTTTATATGGGGGCCTATTGAGTTGCAAAATTTATCTAACTTTCCTCGTATATATAGTTGTTTCACAGCTGGCTCAGATTTTGGCTATTGAATATTTATAATCGCAAATAAGAAATTCACGGACGTACTTATCAGGGGTCTCATAAAATTCCATGTTTTAAGGCCTAATATTAGACTGTAGACTGAAGAATTTTTGTGCGACAGCAAGCTTAACTTTACGCTATTTGCGCTGGCAGTCCAAATCGTTCTGGTTTAACGCTTTATGACGTCAGAAATTACACTGACATCACGGTCGCTTTAAGCTCATACGAGTTCAGGAGAAATATGTGTTTTATTGGTGTATAGATTTTGAACAGTTTTTTTAGTCTAACATATAGACTTGCAAAACTTTTGGAACGCTGCTTGTATCCACCTAAGTCAACACAGCCTTAGGTTCTTTCTGGGTAATGGTGTATGTAAATACGGTGCTGGCATTTGGCCTGGATGCGGTTAAGGCTGCATCTGTTCACCTGTGTGATCGGTGTGGCAGTTTCACACACATGGCAGGTGACGCTTTATAACTTTGAGTTGGGCTATAGACACTTTTAAGCTGTTTGATGTAAACATTAGATGGTAGAGCTGTATGTTATTTGTATTCTATTCTGTTGGAATAGTTAGCTGAATATTGGTGACAGAAATAGATGGAATACGAAAAATAAGTGTCACTTTGTCGCTGGATGTTGTTCCTGCATTTAGTCTCAAAACAGCTATCAGTCAGCCTTGTAGTTTGAGCAGCATAACGCCCACACATGATGTTTTAGAGCTTTTCCCCTTTAGCCATTTAGTTTGCTCATTGTCATGTTTCATAAAGGTGTTCAATCTTTGTCAGTATCATTGCTTTAACGTGGATGCATAAAGTCTGGTTTGGAAATTTCTCACCGTATTTGTGAGTGGTGAAAGTGGGCCATGATGCAACTTTTGCAAAGTGGCATTAACTATTTGTATTTTAATCGTATTCAGCTGAATTATTTTTATTTGGTCGAATAGTAAAGCCCTGCTAATAATTAATCTGTAGAAACCAGCTTGTGTTGACTCGTTGCTGTTGATGCAGCTGCTGTGCTGGGTGATGCGGATGTACAGAGTGTGGAGAGTTCGTTGCAGCATAAAGTGGACATGGTCAGCAGACTTGAACACAAGACGACCCAGATGGCTGCAACCATACGAGACATGGAAGACGGGTACAGCTGTATGATGTATTGTTTGTGTTATTATCTCACATTTGGAGCCATACTTGTGTGTTGTTTTTGAAATGAGGGATAACTCAGGGGCAACCGGCAAATCTTGAGTTACCCCTGGGTCATTATTATTAGGCCGTGAAGAACGATAGTTTTGGGCATTATGTTTTACTGCTGTTTGCTTCTTTTTTTCTCGATGCAGGATGTCCGAGCTCCATTGGCCGATTGCCACGAAATTTTGCCACATGGTCGGAAGCATGTTCAGTTTTATTATGCATGAGAGCTAGCATATAGCACGTATTAGCTATGGTAATTCTGTCTGTCTGTCCGTCCATCTGTCACAACCCGGTACTGTTTCAAGACCAGGTGAGATAGAGACTTTGGGTTTTCACCGTAAGAAAGCTTCGAATCTCTAGTATTTCGTGAAAAAATATTCATGTCGCTGGGTGAAGAGGGTCCCCCTGAACGAGGGAGCGAAAGAGGGGCTCCCCTCCTAAAAGGACGTTATTCTACCGCTATTGCATTCGCAAGGCAGCACCACGCACTAAGTCGTTATGCTATCACCGTGGTATGGCATGGCAGTAAGTAAAATATCGAACTTGATCGATTTTGAGCATCTGCTAACCATTTTACTATCCGTAGCCCACGCTAGAATTAAGACTTTTTTTTCAATTGTTGGTAGATATTTCGATGACAAAATTATAAATGTTAAGACACTCAACTTTTTGCCATACGTCATGCAAGTTATCGCTAAAGAGACGTTATTTTGCGGCTATTGGCTTGCGTAGCGTGAAAATGGTTGCAGATAGGCACAGACATGCTGCTTATCATAACAAGCACTGGTGACAACCATTTTAGAAATGTCAACATCGATGACCTTGAATGACCTTTAACCCCCAAATTAGGGGGTTTTAGTAATTTTTTCTCAATTTTGGGCCACGACACGCATTTCAAGAGTGAATTGCACTGAAATGGCTGGAGATAGACCAAAACAACCTGCATATGAAATTTTCAGCATGGAATGTAGATTTCAGCAGTCCAAGTCTGGACCCTCTAGGTTCAGGGAGGCCTGCACGCACAGGTGTCAAAGAGGGATACCCCTCTAAAAAGTGGTTATTTATTTGCTGTTGGCTTGTCTAGTGTGTAAATGGTTGCAGATAGGCACAGACATGCTGCTTATTATGACAAGCACTGGTGACGAGCTTTTTAAGAATGTCAACATCGCTGACCTTGAATGACTTTGAACTCTAAAAACATCGATTTTAAGTGTTTTTTTGCGATTTTCGGCTGCAAAAGAGTGAATTGCGACGAAATGGATGGAGATATTATTATTTGCGAACAGGAACTGCCATAGGCTCTCGCGTGTCTCGTGAGCATTAGCTTTGATTTCTTGTAATCCTGGTCTAACAATTGGGGAGTCTGCCCCCTACAAAATTTGCGGGCCAAAAACATGTTCAATTTGGTGCAATTTTTGACGTCTTCAGACTTTGACCACAGTTATATTTGGAACTTGTGGAGCTATCTAAAATCGGACAAAAAACTAAGTTATCAATTGCAATTTGTTTCGCGTTAGACGAAAGAAATTTGGTGAACTTTGGTCCACTAGCGTTCATGTGACTAATGTTTACTCACCAAATTGACTTTTTTGGAAGACCATATTTCGGTTTTAGGGGGTGCTGCGCATTAAAATTTTTATACGCGCTAGAGAATGATCAAGGCCTGCTAGCGCACACCCCACCAGGGATGGGGGTCTTCATTAAAATTTTTTTACAATGGGTGGTTAAAAATTGGCTTAAAATTCAGCGTATTCGCGCCCATAACCTTGGGGTTAGAGAAAGTGATGCTACGGAACTTTGCCACATGGCGTGCCATAATGTGGGCATTATCGCTTATGAACAACTTTTTGGGGCACCACCCGCTTAAAATTTGGGATGGAAAACCTCCAAAATTTGGTGCAATTTAGAACATCTTTCGACTTTGACCATGTATATCTTAGGAACCAGTCAAGATTTCGACAACAGGATACAAACTTGATTGAGAGCAGTCTCTGTTGCATTGGACAAAAAATTAGACGAACTTTGGTCCAATAACAAAAAAGTTATAGGTGCAGATGTTGACCCACCTTAAGTCGACAGTGTGAGTTCTGAGTATGCTAATGCATTTGAGTTTAGGCCACATGACTTTGCTACGAGGAGAATTTCAACCTTTTTAATTGTTCCCTCAGTCGTACTTATGGTGCCAGGTGGCCTCACGTTGGGCTTTGCCTGAAGTTTCTAGTTATTTTTATCATTATATTTGTATTTATAAAGTGCCATATGCAGAGCTTCAGAGGCGCTAAGACAAAACAGCATTTTTAAACTTCTAACTTAGAGCTAAACTCTGGGTAACTCATTCAAAGTAACCTTGGAATTACCAGTAGGTTATCCCAGGGAGGGCTAAAACTTGGGGCAAACAGAATGGCTGTTCACTTCAATGATGATTCGTTTATCTGTTTGGCTGTCTATTCGTATTAGTAGCAAATTTCAAGTTGCAACAGGTGTTTTGCTGAAGTTGATGGAAAAACATAAATATTTTGTTTTACATTATTATTTTGAAGATGATGTTTATACTCTTCTTTCATTTAGTGTCATATTTGTTTAATATCATAATTGGGGTTGCAATAATGTCTGCAAACATTTAAATGGTTATTAAATTGTTGTGCTTGTAACGTTGTAAATAGTGGTTTTGCTAGATTGCAGTGCTAAAACTGACCACACAATAAATCAACTTGTTATCTTGTCGAGTCTTGTGGTTGTTATTGACTATTAGATGTCGATTTAACAAAGTTTGAGTTATTTTTGGGTTCGTGAATTTAGTGGAGATTTGCCCTTGGGGTAGCTTTCCAATCTTGGATTAATTAACCAGAGATTTGACTTTTGTTTCACAAACCGGGCGTCAGAGTAGTGAATAGCAGTCGGTGTGAATGTAGTCTAACAGGCCTGCTGTAAGGCATTAGTTTGGTTTGCAGTTTACACAGTAAACAATGGAATCGTGCGTTGTGAGCAGGAAAATTCTCGACACCAGTGTGGAGAAATTTCATCTATGTCGAATGCATGACTTCATTCTATCACATTGTGTAATGTGACAGACTGAAGCAATGTCAGTTGGAGAAGACATCTTGTAATGAGACTGTCAGAAAGCTCGGTCAACAGCTGGCTGACAAGGATGCTAAACGGTATGTATGGGTGAAAATCTGAGTCAGTTCCCATCGAAGGTCGGAAAATGGCGAATTTTAAGTTTGAACATTAACCTGCATATTATACATCATTTGAAACAGCCAGATGCATTTATGATTCATGATCAAGGAAGCAGTGGCAAGGAATAGTACGCGTTCAAAGTTAGACATTTTGGAAAAAACGTCATTTCGGTAACGGTTGTGTTTTCTGGCACATTTGGTGGCAAAACCATTTCAGATTGTTCTGTATACCTTAGAGAGACACTCTGCATAATTTTGTATAGAATGATGTATAATATTACTTTCTTCTAAATTTATTTTAAGAAATATTACCCAAAAATTGGCCACAAATGGTTATTTTTAATATTTATGTATAAACATTTAGTTTTTTTTGGTCATATGTGCAGGATAACAGAGGTAAGTTTGTGTGATGTTTCTTATACCATCAAATACAACCAAACTCGACCAATTTCTCAAAGTGAAAATAATTATTGCACACTGATATATATTGAAATACGTGCATTACCAATATGACAATGTCAACTCTGTAACGCGTTGTCAATTCTGTAATGTTACAAAGTTGACAATGTGTGGTTACAACTGTTTGGACGGCTGAAAAACAGTATGCCACTTAGCGCTCACTGATCGGCTATGATGGTTAGAGCATTGCTGAGAACTCCATAGACAACAGTTGTTTTGCTAATTACTTCAGTTAGCATTTGCCGAATTGACTTGTGATTGTCTTGCTAGGCAGAACTGTTCAACGACCTGAGACGCCACAGTTTACAGCAGCAGATTGTTGTAACAAGCTATCAGAACATTTTAAAGAATTTTTACTTTGACAGTTATTGGTAATATCGGCAATTGCCACCATAAGGCATCAAATCGGTAACGTGGAGTCAGTTCAGAAACGGTGCAAAGTAACTAATGTTACCGATTTGACATTACCGAGTTGACGGTACATCCCTTTAAACTTACTGTAAAGCGACAATATGCATTACTCGACATTACTCTACTTGGGCAGCATTATGGCCTGAAATTACACCATCTGCGACGTGACAACTAACGTGAATAATGCCACTGCAATCAGCCATTAATACGTAAGTTCTGTTACCGGTTTGACGCATAATAAAAGTAAGTAAGTAAGTAAGTAGGATTATTTAGAAGGTGCAATTTAACAGTAGCCACAATGCGCCGCGCTCTCAACGCCCGAACAAAAATGTTTTTAACTGCCATTTAAACTGTTCATAGTTAATGTCAGTTTGTCTCAGTTTGTTCCACAGCCTCGGACCTGCAGCAGCAAAGCATCTGTCTCCATAGCTGCTGCAGGTCCTTCTGACGACACATATTCTTGAGTTGGTAGAGCGCAGCTCACGCGACCGAAATGCTACTTTTACACGATTATTGTTGTCAATCTATTGATAAACCGCCATTGCTAAAACTGTGTACACCTGTTCCACTCGTCAAAAGTGATAGCCCAAAACTAGCCCTACAAGCGCTAACGGCCTCTGGCGATTTTTACAGGCGTTCAAAAACGCCGTTTCTGAACTGATTGCAAATGGTGTGACACGTATATTTTAAAATATTGAAAGAGCTGCATGGCTTGTCTTTAGTTGGGTCTAGCACCAACAGAAAAAGTGCGGCGAGATGCATTAAATGAGCCATAGGTGATGCTTTTGCGATTTTTACGCACGAGAGCTAGCATAGCTAGCACGTATTAGCTTTGGTAATTCTGTCTTTGTGTCTGTCACAACCCGGTACTGATCAGAGCCCAGGTGAGACAGAGACTTCTGGTTTTCACCATAATAATGATAGCTAAGTCTTAGAGTCTCTAGTATTTTGCGACAACATTGCATGCCACTGGGTGAAGGGGGTCCTCACAAATGAGGGGGAGAAAGAGGGGCACCCCCTTAAAAAGCGTTATTTCACCGTTATTGGCTCTTCTAATGTGAAAATGGTTGCAGATGGGCACAGACGTGCTGATTATCATAACAATCACTGGCGACGAGCTTCTTAGGAATGTCAACATCTATGACTTTGAATAACCTTGAACCCTCAAAATAGGGGGTTTTAGTGAATTTTTTGCGATTTTGGGCTGCGACATGCATTTCAAGAGTGAATTGTGCCTAAATGGCTGGAGATAAACCAAGACAACCTGCATATGAAATTTTCCGCATTTAATGTAGATTTCCGCAGTCCAAGTCCAGACCCTCTGGATTCGAGGCAACCTGCACACGCGGGTGTCAAAGAGGGGTACTCCTCTAAAAATTGGTTATTTATTCATTGTTGGCTTGTCTAGCATGAAAATGGTTGCAGATGGGCACAGACATGCTGCTTATCATAAACAAGCACTGGCGATTACCTTCTTAGGAATGTCAACATCGATGACCTTGAATGACCTTGAACCCTAAAAATATTGATTTTAAGTGATTTTTTTGGCGATTTTTGGCTGCAAAAGAGTGGATTGTGATGAAATGGAAGGAGATAGACCGAGATTTCCGGCGAACAGGAACTGCCATAGGCTGTCACATGTCTCTTGTCATACTGTGGCATCACGAACATGTGACTTAGGCAGTGTGACATGTTACCGACCTGACATTTCGACCATTGTTGAATGTTTAAGTCATTTTTTGTTACTTGTACGTAAAGACAAACACTCACTTTACTACATACAAAAAATTGCATCAAATTTTGTAACCATTACCTAGAAACAGTTGTGTGACATGAATGGAGATTGACTCACATTTTCACCCGTATCATGATGTTTTCACCTGAACCAGATGGCATTTGCATTTGTTGAGTTTGACTATAAAATGTAAAAGTGTTTTTCACACGGATACTTGCTGTAAATGTGGCTTCGTAGTGTAGCGGTGGTGTGTCGAACTAGTGACCGTGAAGTTGCTGGTTCGACTCCTGTCCGGTTTACTGCCAGTAACGATTCTGGGCAAGTTGTTTATACCAGTGGTGGGCAAATCCAAATCATGATTTGAGTTTGACTTAAATCATGATTGAATCACGTAGAGTAATTTGATTTTAAAAAATAATGATTTGATTTACAAAACGTGTGATTCGATTTGATTTGATTTGAAATTTTATGATTTGATTTGAAATCATTCCAAATCACAAAAATTTTCAATAGTATGCACAATGCTATTGTCAGCGACAGACCACATTTTTTGGATGGAGAACAACACTGCTTAGTGACTGCTTGACATTTAACATAAAACTTGTCATTCTTGCTAAGTAGGCCTATCAGCGGATTTATCTTGACATCTGTTGATAAGTGTACACTAGATACCAGTAGATAGTATAGTTGTGTAAGTGTAAGTGGGTGATACAGTTGTTGTGCTGACAAGCAACAGTGAAACAAGTTGCAAAGTTCACTAGTCTTGTTTGACAAATAGAATATTTGTGAAGCAGTAGGGGCCTAGGACCTAACCAATGGCAGCTGCTGTTTTGCTGTCATGTGAGCACAGCAGCAGCTGCGACAGTTAGATTTTTGGATACATGTAAAGAGAATAAGGGACTAACTGTAGACTCTATTTATACCCATCGTCATATTGCACACACTGGCTTATGCTTGGTGTAAAATTCTCAATTTTAAATATGGTGCGATTTTTGACAGATTAGATTATATAAATTAAACATTTTTAAAAAGTGCA
>Ga0056128_1012456_pt1 | contig 10390 bp, 8 predicted proteins | sample WorMetLIZISLAND2_FD_71113 | JGI IMG/M metagenome (GOLD analysis project Ga0056128, IMG submission 71113) | Marine gutless worms symbiont microbial communities from Max Planck institute for Marine Microbiology, Germany - Olavius geniculatus... ... | reverse complement strand
CGCCATTAGGTAGTAAGTAACAGTTGTAAGCGGCTTGGCTACTGTAAGAAATAATCTGAAGCGCAATATCTTTGTAACTGATCACCAGTAGGAAAACAGTTTTTTAGTAATAAAACAACAAATATAAATGTACAAAACATTAGTTTATACACTTGTTAACGCCAATATTTAAGGACTTGCACATCAAAAACAGCAAAAGTTACAAAAGGTGATATTATTCAGCAGCACATTGACACGCAGTCAGTGTGATGCGGGCAATATCACCTTTTGTAATTTTTGCTGTTTTCGATGTGCAAGTCATTAAATATTGGCGTTAACAAGTGTATAAACTAATGTTTTGTACATTTATAAAATGTAAAAACGTAAGTAAACATCTGCCCCAGGCCGCAAGACCAATAGAATGGATGGCACTAATCTCTGTTTCCTTAGCCATCTGCCAGACACCAGCTTACAATGTCAGTCTGACCACGGATACGGGGCTTGTTCATGGCTTGATGTGCCTGTTTGCGCTGACAGTCATTTATCTAGGCCTAAGTAATAGCTAGGCCCGGCGCAGAGTAACTTCGTTGATCCATATTATTCTGTTACAACTAAAGTGTACTAAACCATGCATCCACATAAAGTACAGTTGACCATTTGTCAGTAATTCAATATATTAATATGTGTTGCCTGCCAGTTATAGGGTGTTTACACGATCGAGCAAACATCGAGCAGCTAGCTCGACGTTTTATGGTAATTAGCATGCTAATTAGGAGGGCGGGCGGGTTTGTAATTGGAAGGCCTATATAACACGCGATCATCTGTGGGCTAAGTGCCTAAGCCTCGGTCTACATTTGTGCAAAGGGGCGGGGTTCCAGTAGGCCTGCTTGTGCCAGCTCGATGTTTGCTCGACGTTTGCTTCGTATAGGCTATGCTTTATGCATGCGTCATATTTGCTCGATGTTTGCTCGATCGTGTAAACACGCCATTACTACTGCTACAAATGTGTCATGTCGTCTATGTGTACAGTGTTTATCACATATATGATGAGTGGACTAGGCATCACAGCCGGCGCACATCGGCTCTGGGCTCATCGGGCATATCGAGCCACTCTGCCACTACGTATTCTCCTTGCTGTCTTCAACTCTATGGCTTTCCAGGTCGGTTACCTAATTTGTGTACTTACTTGCTTACTTGGTTCAGATCTGCTAACTGGCATTTGCAATGCTCTAGTGGTCAACTCAATACAAAATTGACCTCCTGGTCTCCCAGAACAAGCAAAAAAGCAATTCTTTAATTCATTTCCGTTCAAGTTCCACGGCTTCCTTCCAAGCATTTGTTGGTCAAATCATGTCTGTGATCTGTCCACATTGTGATAATTGTTACAGTAGGAGACAGGTGGACGTTTACGTTTTTTTGTCCAAAGTGGGCAGCAGAACGCCAGCATTACTGTGATGACTCCACTGACGTTGCCGATGTGTTCCAGGACTATATAAGAACCTGGTAGAATTTCTCATTTTTTCGGGGCGTCTGTCTTCAATATAAGCACCGCTTGACAACATCGTCACGAGTCAATGACAACGAGGACGAAGACAATTTCTGTCAGTATTCTTGCATGCCTGGAGTAACAAGAAAACCCAGCTATCTTTAGGAAAGGCACACTGCAGCCTATAGTTCCTGTTGCAGTGCTGACGTTCAAGGTCATGCAAGGTCAATGATTTTCAACTCATCTGAAATGGTCATGCCCCTTTCCATTAGTGAAAAATAGTAATTTTTGGTTCTATCTCTTACCGTTTCTGAGATACATGTATGGCTTGGTTTCTCTCCCCAGTCTATATGGGCAGTGGGGAACGTCATATGATTCCCCAGTAGTAGTCCTGGCCAAAAACAAATTTGTTGCATTTTTAGCCGCATAAAACACTTCTGGTCAAGCTCTGGTGTTACCGTGACTGCTCCGCTCGAAGTTCTAAAAGTTGTCACCCCTTGAGAAAAGTAATACGCTTCGAGCGTAGTCCTCAATGGATGTAGACGCACCTGTTCCCCAACACCTACCCCTTAGCCGCAATGCGTCCGTTACGAACGGACAAACTTACGGACAGACACAACGTACCATAGTCGCTCTACAGCATAGCTGGAGCGCACCAAAAACGGTAAAAACTGCTGCTGCTGCTACCACTACTACTATTAGACTGTGTTGTTGTTGTTGTTGTTGTTGTTGTTGTTGACACAGAATGACATAATAGAGTGGAGTCGTGACCACCGCCTACATCACAAGTACTCCGAGACTGAGGCGGACCCCCACAATGCACTGCGAGGCTTCTTCTTCTCACACTGTGGTTGGCTGATGGTCCGCAAACACCCCGATGTCAAGGAGAAGGGCAAACAGATCGACATGTCCGACCTCTATAATGACCCCGTCTGCACCGCCCAGCGAAAGTAAGTAAACCATAGTTGAGACACTCAGGCACACACCCAAAAACAGTGTGTTTATTGGGTAAGCGCACCGTAAAACCACTACATATTCAATTTAGTTTTTTCTAGTTTTTTGTTACACTAATAAAAATTAAATGAGTCATCTCGAATTTGCGGTTAAGTTATTTAAACTTTAAACCTATGGATTTGCAAATTTTTGGATATTTACTTAGCAGGGACAGTATCTAGCAGCGCTTTTTTAATAAATTAAAACTCATGATAGTTCCAAAATCCGTCAAGTTGAGCCTTTATGAAACCAAGGTTTGGAACACCAAAACTTCAAACCCAATAAAATCTACCTGTTTGGGCATTTTACAAAAGTGTTTTTCAGTGCTGGTTATTCACATGCGTTAGGCAACACAAATAACTTATATAAACTTGTGAAATTAAACATTTTATTGATTAGTTTTGTTGTTCACTTTTCGACAGCCACTGCTGCCTTCGTTGCAATGACGTCGACCAGATTGCTACAATAGACAGTACATTGTCATATAATATATGATGAAGTTGGTAGCATCGTCGTTTCTTAGGGACATCCATGTGGACAGTTATATTACTACTACTACTGCAGCACTTGTTGGTTAGGCGGCCCTGTGATGTGGTACGTCGTAGGGTGTACGTTCCGTCCATGGTGCTACTGTGTTTCGTTCTACCCACCATGGTGCCAGTCTTCTACTGGTCGGAGAGCGGTTGGACGGCGTTCTTCACGTGTGGAGTGCTACGTTATGTGGCCGTGCTCAACGTGACGTGGACCGTCAACAGCGTGGCACATCTCTGGGGCAACCGGCCGTATGACCGACGCATCAACCCCGCCGAGAACTTTGGCGTGGCGTTCTCGGCGTGCGGTGAGGGCTACCACAACTACCACCACGTCTTTCCGTCAGACTACTCGACCAGCGAGCACGGCTGGCGGCTGAACCCGACCACATTCTTCATTGACCTCATGACACTGCTTGGTCTGGCGAGTCATTGCAAGACCATGTCCAAGGACGTGGTGCATAGGCGCATGCAGCGTACTGGTGATGGTACCATTGGTTTCGGCTGCTGGCAATGACGACAGTCGAGTACACACCATCGAACCTTGTGTATACACTCTTAGGCCTGCATGTTGAAGTGACTTGGTATTCCAGCCAAAGATTTCCGCAAATGGTCATGTGACCTGGACTACGCGCCCTTTTCACGATGGGAGAAACATTTTCCTGCCCTGGGTGATTTTTTTCACGCCCGACGAAGCTGTGTACCATATTTGATAGAGGTCTCAGGATGTCATAGTTTCGCGGAGATACTTTAACAGTACTACAGCGATTTCACCAGACCTGACTTTGTAAATACGGGTCTACATGCTCTTTTGATGTCTAATGGGGTTTGCACATGTGCAGTAAGACTGCAGTAAACCGTATATGTGTATTTTGTTGTGCTACAGTTATGTAGTTGAAAGTTCTCTGCAAATTTGTAGCGCCACTTTCTGCTATGTGATAAACACTGACCAATAATAACGGTTTTATGTTTTTATTGTAGTGTTATTCCACATGTGCGAAGTTGCAAACCTTGTACCCATTACAGGTTTTACTTGAGTAGTTGGTACAGAAATAGCCTGTAGCACTGCAGGCTAACAATGGTGTGACATTTAGCATAGTGCCGCCCCAACCCATTGCATCTCCCTTTGAGGAGTAAACACTTGTTCACTGCTGTGAGGTCAAGTAGTTTTCCATCCCTTTCATATCTTTTCACAGTGCATTATCAGCATGTATTGGTAACTGGTTAAACAGCTTGCATGATACATGTAGCCTACTGTTTTATATTGCATGACTGGAATAGACAGTGGTCTGTGACTTAGAAACGACTAGTCTGGCTATGTACCTGGCCGATTTTCTAGCAGGGATCGTTCAGAGTTCGGAAATTATGGAAAGTGGTGAAAATCAAAAGCTACAACTTTCAGACTTAGAAAGTTCTGGAATCAGGTCATGGTTCTGGAAAATCCTGGAAAAATATTAGTATGTGACATTTTACACATGATCCGGCATAATAGACCTAATGTGTGAAGTCCAAAACCATTAGTTGGATGCAATTGATGATGTGGCAGTGCAGTTCTAGGATTTTGCCAAGGTTACTTGTGTTTAGTCAGTTGGCTAAGTCAAATTGCTAACTCTGCACTTACCGAGTCCACCAGTGTGTTTAACAGACCTTAAAGCCAGTGTCATATGATCAATATAATAATTGGTCCCTTCCCAATTTCTTCAGCCAATTTTTTTTCAGTCAGGTACCCATAATAAACCATGGCCACAGAAATTGTTCTTTACTGGAAAGCACAGTATTACTATGTGAAAGTTTCACTTTTTGGAGTCCTGGAAGACAGCGTCAGAAAGTCTGTAGAAACATCTACACTACTGTAACAAATCTTACTGTTTAGCGTATTGTTCAACCGGTGATGTTGTTGCTTTTTTGTTATTTACTATTTGTTACAATAATATTATAGCAAAAGAAGTTTAAAAAAGTACTTAGCATGCATCATACTATAATGCGCCGAAAGTTTGTTTGTCCATCATACCTCTCTAGCTTCTTCTGTGTTGCACAGTCGCAGATCAGGATCACGACCACGACGTTTGAGTCCTTGGGCCTTAAAAACGTGCGCCCCCCACTTTGCCTCCACCTCGCCCACGAGCAGTCTGGGGGGTTGAGTTGCTGGGTAACAGAATGGACCCGCCCATAGGGCTGGAGGCTGGAACTTTGCTAGTTATATTAATAGTAGAAAGTTACTCTACAGCTGATTCTGTGTATCCCGTATTTGTATTGGACACGATAGGCCTATATGGCTTTAGTATTTTTATTCTTTGCAACATGATATCACCAGTGGTCAGAATAAGGGAAACGATAGTTTTAGTCTGCATAGTTTTTCTCACCTGAATTTAAAATCGGTGCCACCAGATGTCAGATTTTGCAGCTAAAATGCACCCAGTTTGATTTCCGCTGGGCTTTGCCCCAGACCACACTAGGAAAAGTCAAGTTACAGTACTCCACCTAATAAAGTTCCCCTACCTCTTCAATCCTCCTTTGACCACTGCTTATCACGCAAAGGACTACAACAATGTTATTAATCCGGTGATATTGTACTTGCGGCCATCCTAGTATGCGTTATGGGCCTGGCCCAGGGGCGGCGATTATAGGGGGGACGGGGGGGACGCGTCCCCCCCCAAAAAAAATTTTGGTTGGGGGGACGCAAATGCAAGCATCCCCCCAACAATTGCCACTTTTAGCCATGTCGTCCCCCCACTGTCTAGAAGAAATCGCCGCCACTGGCCTGGCCCATCTGTTTGTCACTCTGTCTGTCTGTCTTGTCTGTTTGTCACACAGGCTCATAACTTGAAAACTAAAAGGTGTAATTTAAAAACGAAATTGGTAGGCCTACGAACGTTTCCAGGGCGGGAATAGTCGATTTGTTGTATTTCACTTCAAATGGTCAAAGGTCAGGGTGGCGCAGCTCTTAAGCGGATGGCTGCACAATATATCAGCTTTGGGCTGATATATTTTTTATAGTTGTTTTATGTCTGCGTTATACAGTATCATTACAGCTGTACTTTGTTGGTCTTTGTTTGTCTCTGTCTGTCTGTATTTACGTTGCCTACTGTATTGTTGTCATTTTCTCACAACTTGTTGTCACGTGCAGTTAACTTTGCAACCAATTTCTCAGTCATAAAATTTTCTACAGAAATCCCAATAATTTGTTGGTTTGTGTGATACGTAATTTTGTTTCCCATACTTTTACATTGCTGTGAAATTACAGATTCGAGAACAATGGAAAATCGCTCCCTAGTAGGCCTAGTCTTCTTTTTCTTCAGTAGATGGTCAAACTTCAACTTGTTGAAGACTCCAGACCATCTTTCTCCTAGTGGTAGTAGTAACATTGGCAGTAAGCTTGTAGTAGTATTATTGTGTTTATATTCTCTTCAGAAGCTGTTGGTTGCGTGACTGCGTTTTGACGTAGGTTTGTATGAAGTATTTCAGTGGAAATAATTGTTTTTCACAATCCTTAGCCTATTCACTGATGCAGGCCCTAGGCTATATGGAGAAACAATAATTATAAACAGTATATAGGCCTACTCTTCTTATTCAAGTCGTCCCTGTATAGTGACTGCATTTCAAAAAAAATCAATACGAAATTAGAAGGCGCTCGTAAGCTCTGCCAATGTAAAAGTTTTTTTTCAAACATTACAACAACAACAACTACTACTACTACTGCATTGTTACCATGCGTCTATCTGGCACCGTTATGGAGATATACCGCTTCAAAGATAATGGAGTCACGACCTTGACCTTTCGGGGTCACGTGACGTCATCGGTCATGTGAACATTAGATTCGCGGTGGTCGACTTCCTATGGGTGGTCCATTGTGACCATGCCTCTATCTGGCACCCTTCTTATGGATGGCGCCTCAAAGATATGTACCTACACAGACACATATACACGGACGGAACGACCGATCTCATAATCTTCTCCAATGTTAACTTCGTTCCATTGGTGGAGATAATTAGAGAAAGGCCTAACGTAATTTGCGTTACGTTAGGCCTTTCTCTTGAAGCTTAATGATTAACTTTTTACGTAAAATCTTCCTGCTGCAGGTACACCCGTCTTTTCACATAGACTAGGCCCATGCAAATACGCCACTGTGCACATAACCATTAGCCACGCTTCGAGTTCAACCCACGCAAGCTTCTGTAAGCTTACAACCTACGAATAGCGTCCGATAAATTCAATAAACCAAAACAAATTTGGCGTGATTGGCCGGAAGCAGAAATAAGCGCGCCGACGCCGGCAATCGTGTGTGGGCGAAGGCGTCGAAGCGGTGCGTTCAAACCACAGGTACCTGCTACTAGTGGTGCCACCTTGCGAACCGCCGACTCCGACGCTTTTATCTGCGACGAAACGCAATGTGCGTATCCTTAACACTTGGCTGCTTGCTCCCACGCATGCTGGCCGAACGTCCGGCATTTGTGCAAATTCGGTTGTCTTTCTGATCGACCTGACGACTACTTAACCGACAAGTCAACAGTATCGACCGACCGTACAAACGTGCGGTCTGCGGACGCTCAAACGTTCGTCCGCTAGGCCTATAGTCTGTATTTATGTCGACATTTCGCTGCCAAAGTTCAATAAAACGTGAAGTTTACTGCGTTGCGTTGCGAGATAAGACTAAGCTTTTAACAGAATGCTCGGTTGTTGCTAGGGTGGGCAGACCGTACCGCATACGTCCGACTTCCGGCCGCGGAAAGCAAACGATAGCAACTGCCCAGGAATTCGTCATAGTCTTATCCAACGGTGCCGTCGGCTCCTCTCCCCTACGACGTACCGTTTACCCACAATAGTGCGTAACGACACTTCAAGGTCATCCAAGGTCGATGATTTTCATCTCATCTGAAAGAGCTTATGCTACTTTTTTATTAGTCATCTGTAGCAACGTGGGCCCTATTTATCACTGTTTAGGCCTACCAGATTCGGCTAGTTTTCGGTTAAAATTTTAAAACGCACATTCCCACCCCTTCCATTCAACCAGAAATTTGAAAATGTTTTTTTTTGCACGGCATTGCCCAAATTTTGCAAGCAAAGAGCCTTGACATAAGATTAATTACTCTTGTAAAATATTTTTTTTAAGACCTACCGTTTAACCACAGTACATGGTGATTCATATTACGGGAACCCTTGGTTTTTATTGAATAATTCCGTGAAACATTGACCAATTTTGATAATTTTTGGCAGGCAACATTACGACAAAACTTGACGTGAATGATTGTAGTTTAGCCCACCTCACCTTAATACTGTCGCTACACTACCTTGTGAAATGCAGAAGTCGTAGTTTGGCCATTTACAACAATGAATTCGTACCGGGTTAACACATGCGTCGACTCAAATATGATTAACTGAATAGCGACAAACACGAGTAACAGTTATTACATTTCAAAAAGTCACACGTGTCACATCACATTATCTGTCTTACAGCATGTGCTCAAAATGTCCTTCTGCATCACGAACGCATGTGGTAGACGTTCACGCCACTCATCAACAGCATGTTCAATACCGCGCGACCGAGAGCAGCTCACTCGCTGTTAATGCATCATTTCAGTTCGTCGACATACGATATTACAAAAAAATTAAGCTAATGCTCACAGGACGCGCGAAAGCCTATAGCAGTTCCTGTTCGCAAACTATCAGTCTATCTCCAGCCATTTCGTCGCCACTTTTACGGGAGTACCGCTCTTTGATGTCCTCCTGTGCAGGTTTTCTTGAACCTAGAAAATCGAGACTTGGACCGTTGAAATCTACGTTCAATGCTGAAAATTTTATACGCAGCTTATTGTCTATCTTAATTGGTTTCGGCGCAATTTGCTCTTGCAATGTGTCTCGCAGCCCGAAATCGCCAAAAAATCCATAAAACCTTCTATTTTGGCGTTCAAGGTCATTCAAAATCATTGAATTCGGCGCCAATCGAGAGCCAGTGTACGACTTCCTATTAGTGATTAATAGTAACCTCGGCCCTATGCCCCTATCTCGCACCGTTACTGAGATACAGCGACTTATTGGCCAAAAATTGCAAATTTTGCCCACCCCTTCTCATTTAGCGCCCTCGTTCAGGGTGACGCCCTTCGAATTTATGGGAAAGCTTTGCGGTTCCTGAAACTAGAGTCTTTCGGGCAGCCGTCGGTGAAGATTTGGTGATCCTAGCTTGGACCGTTTTTGCCTGATCCACCCGTGTGACAGACGGACAGACGGACGGACGGACAGAATTGCGATGGCTAAAACGCGCTGAAAGCAGTAGCTGCTTTCGCGTGTAAAAATAAAGTTCGTAGTTGTTATATACTTAACAAATTTTCAATGATTTTGTGGTTTTAATGATTTTCTGAGCCGACGCATGCGCTACAGAGTATGAATTTATTGTTGTAAATGGCCAAACTACAACTTCTGCATTTTACAGGGTAGTGTAGCGACAGCATTAAGGTGAGGTGGGCTAAACTACAGTCATTTACTTCAAGTTTTTCGTAATGTTGTTTGCCAAAATTATCAAAATTGGCCAGTGTTTCACGGAGTTATTTAATAAAAACCAAGCGTTCCCCTTAATTATGAACCACCGTGTAGATCCGTTACACACGAACGACAGACAGACAAACAGACAGACACCTCGTAGTACAGGGCCAGACCTTCAAGCTTATAGCTTAACAATCGGTCCAAAAACTGCTTAGTCCTTGCTACTCGTGTTCGTCGTTAACTCGTTACTGCTGTAATACGGCGATAAAATATAGAATTTGTGCTACTGAAATGCAATTTACTGTTCTATGCATGCATGCGAAGCATGCCACGAGTAGCCTACGACGTATCGGCACTTATTTTGGAGGCGGTAAGCCGTACGGGCAGTTCCTGTTGTCACAATGGCTGTACGCTGTGTATTTGCGAGCCTTGCGAGGTATAAAATGTCACAAAAATACCAAATTGCTACGAACCAAATGATTTTTTCATGCTCGACGCAATGTGCAAAAAATGTTTCGGATCCCGCTGAGCAGCTTACGACACTCCCCCAAAGACTAGTCGTCTGGAGTGGAAATGCGTGTCAATGTGATGGTACTGTCAGTTAGGAAGCGCGACACCGCTATTGTTTTTCTACAAATTAAGCATACCAGGTACACTCTGCACTGGTCGTCACTGTATAGACAGCAATCACCCGTTGGGTCACACATGCAGCTATACCTTTGTTGTACCTTTTGATTTCTATGCCACTTCTGTATACCGCCATTGCCCAAATTCAGCGAATATTTCATTTTCTTATAATCACCGTATATACACTGTGTCTCAAAAAAAAGCATGTGACTACATTTTTTGCAATAACTGGAACAATGAATGTCCGATTATAATAATTTTTGGCACACTTATTAGTGAGACTATATGTCATCGAATG
>Ga0056128_1012455_pt1 | contig 10390 bp, 5 predicted proteins | sample WorMetLIZISLAND2_FD_71113 | JGI IMG/M metagenome (GOLD analysis project Ga0056128, IMG submission 71113) | Marine gutless worms symbiont microbial communities from Max Planck institute for Marine Microbiology, Germany - Olavius geniculatus... ... | reverse complement strand
TTACCTAGTTACACAATAGCTTCATAACACTGTTTGCTGGTTTTTTGTTTGTTTTTCTGTATGATTATTCAAAACTGTCATTCTCATGTCTGTGTGGTTAATGCTATGTGCCACTAGGTTCGTAACAAGCTGCTATTCAAGCGGCGTGACTATTTTCCCTACCCCCTTTCGTTTAGCGCCCTCGCTTGGGGTGACCCATGCCGAATTTATGGAAAAGCTTTATGGATGCTGAAACTAGAGTCTTCCTGGCAGCCGAGTGTGAAGACTTGGTGATTCTAGCTTGCACTATTTTTTACTGATCCACCTGTGTGACGGACGAACAAAACTGCGATGGCTGAGACGGGCTATGGCAGTACCTGCTGTCATGCGTAAAAATGCAATTAAAACACAAGACATAACATTAATTAAACCTAAAGTGCAGCTGTCAAAATGTGAATGCATCAGCAATTAATTGCAACTGAACATATCAATGAGCTGTTAAAAAATGTAGTGCACAGCTATAAATTGTAGAAGCAGGACTGCCAATATACAACAAAAACCACCCAAAATTAAACTGTGGTCGTTTGACAAATGACTAATTATACTGCGGCTGCAACACTACTCCAATGTTCTAACGCAACAATCAAACAGTGACAATAATGTGAATACCTTGTCACATGGCACAGAATTCTGCTTCAGGACAAAAGGTGAGACCAACGTCGATTTATGCCGAATGAAACTCTGGCAGTGCTGTGCGTACTCTGGATAGTGGCCTACAGCAGCATCAGTACCAACTCAGACAAATGACCAAAATCATACATGTAGTAGTACATATAAAGAAAAAGAACGTATAACTTATGTTAATTAGTTCAATCTGTTGCAAAATAGTACAAAAGTAGCAGATCAACGGCAGATCCCAGAAACTGCTCATGTTCGGTGAGCACAGATCAGTCGCTGTCTTCGGCACCGCAAAGAAGCTCCTCAAGTCTCAGAAATAGTCTCAGTTAGTGATCCGCAATGCTATCAACTGTCGCGTGGTTTGGTAGCGTAACGGTAACAGGCCAGACTGGTGACTGAAAGGTCCCAGGATTGACTCCAAGCTGGGGCACTGTCAGGCAGTGACCTTGGGCAAGTTGTTCACACACGTGTCTGTTCACGAAGCAGTATAATTTGTTACCGGCCAAAGCTCAGCAGCTGGGAAGGTAACCGTAGGTCTGATGTCGCACGGCACTGGCCATGTGTCACAGACTCAGTGGCCTAACCACCTATGGGTCCAAAGGCCACCGAAAGGGAGATGAGCACCTCGACTATGCCTCGGAGAAGCACGGCATGCTTTACCTTTTTTTACTCCTCGCGCACTACGTTCCTAACGTAGCGAAGAGGAGTACATAAGATCAGTGTTATATTGAGGACTGACTGACCGACCGACCGACCGACCAACTTCTGTTCCTGGAAAAGCCTTCCTGGAAGAACTTCAAATGGCCATATCCCTATCACGGTGCCAGATGGACGCATGGTCACGATGAACCACCCATAGAAAGTCGAGCCCCAGGAGTCGAATGGTCACGTGACTGATGACGTCATTTGAAGTGTGAAAAGAAAGGAACTAAAAAGCAGTTAAAAGAATACAGTAGAAATTAATGCGCACTAGGAGTACATTATATTGGTCACAATCTAAAATATTTCTTGTAATGCTATAAAGTGATCTATGTCAGACACTAAGATAAGCAACTGATCTGCACTGTTTAGTAGTGATGACTCGATAACAGGATTTCAATTTCGATATTACTGTACATCGATCCGATATTTGAAAAAATATCTCGATATCAATAGTGATATTTTTTTAAAAAATAACTATGCAAATTTTATACAAGCACTGGAACAATACATGAACATTATGCAAGGCAGTATGCTTTAATTAGATAATAAAAATGTGTCTGGGTGAACTTAATATACAACTGTAATCAAATTAGGACACCATTAGCTCACAGCATTTGTAACCTCTCTCTCCAGTCATGCAGTGTAGTGAAGAATCTGCAGCGAATATCACGAAAATATCGGAAATATCGCGATGTATCAAAAAAGTCGAAACTCTTTTGACGATACGATACAATATGTTGATATCAAAAACAATATATCGATATTTTCAAAATATCAAGTCATCACTACTGATTAAGCAGACTGCAATTTCTCGAACGTCAGCTGGTTCTCAGTGATCTGCAATTTCAGACAGATCCCAAAAATGGTGATCAACAATAGAAGCAGAAAGACTAAATAAAGAGTTAAATAGTAATAAATACAGTGTTAATTTATGCTAAACACACACAGAGACATATCTGATATCTGTAAGAAAATAAAGCAATGGCATTCATATACAGTGTACCAAGTGACTGAATGTTTGACATGGCATTCAGCCTTTATCTGCTATCATTCACTGTTCTTCACTATGTTATAATGTTATCATTACTAGACGTTCTGCTCAATAAACTACACACTTAAATTGTGCACTTCCTTCCTTACTTACTTACTACCATTCTACTCTCTGCAAGCATAGCCAGTATATGAACTTTCATGTTGAGCATTTAAACCGTCTAATGTTTAACCAACGACCCAAAATTTGTTAATTAATTCTACTCACATACGAGGGCATTCAAAAAGTTTTGCAATTGATACGTTACACTGAAAAACTTTTAAAAATGTATACACCACTAAAACATATATTTCTTCCGAACATGTATGAGCTTAAAGCGGATCTGACATCATTATAATGTATGACGTCATAGGGCATTAAACGGAATCGATTTGAAGTGCTAGCACAAACAGCGTAAAATTAGGCTAGAATGTCTCATGCCATTTCTCCAGCCCACAGCCTGATTTTCCAATATGAGGCCTTGGGACATGTGATATTATGAAAGCCATGACAATTACGTCCATAAATTTCTCATTTGTAATTATAAATATTTAGTAGCCAAGATCTGTGCCAGCCATAAATAGGAATGCTTCTATCAATTAAGATGCCACATCACAATTTGACCTTGTCATATAAAAAGTTAACAGAACTTTAGTGATATCCATCGTCTTTGTGAAAGGTTAAACAAAGTTTGCAACATACAATCTGAAAAGCCCAGATGTGTGGGGGCCTGGGAACGAACCCCGAAGATCTCCCTCAAAATTCGGCACTTCAATCCAGTCCCCAAGTTATAATTACTCAGTAAGCTGTTCGTGACTCTAACTTCATACAATAAGATCACCCTACCTACAGCAAAGATCTGACTGACAGTAACTAATATCTTGTTCTAAATTTGAATAACTTTCTCTGTTGTGTTTGGTATCCAAACAATGAATGATTCAAGTCTGTGGTAGAAGCCTGGCTGGAGGGAACGATATAAAACGCCTTATGATGTCATAAGGTACAATGAAATCACATCTGCTTTAAGCTCACATGAGTTCCAGAGAAATGTTCATTTTATCAGCGTATAGATATTGATAAGTTTTCCAGTCCAACATTTCGACTTGCAAAACTTTTTAAACACCCCTCGTATCTAACATATAACAAGAAAGCCCAGCTAACGCAAAAGGAAACGCGCAACAGCGGTGCATGCTTGAAGGCCCACTGCGAACAAAATCTAAGTTCACCGATCCCGACATGATAATTATGAACTATGAAGGTTGGTATCTATAGCGTTTTATTTACACTCGCCAGAGGGTGCTACCGATTTCATGCAGCTGATAGCAGCAAAATAACGACTTTTTACAAGGTACACATCTTTGATGCTCACATGCGCAGGCCACTATGAAGCTACGGGGTTGAGAATTGGACCGTTTAAATCTATCTTTAATGTCAAAAATTTCATATGCAGGTTGTACTGGTCTATCTGTAGTGATTTCGGCACAATTTACTCTTGAAATGTGTGTCGCAGCCCGAAAATAAACCCCTATTTTGGCACTCAAGGTCATCCAAAATCATTGAATTCGGCACCAATCGAGAGCCAGTGTATGACTTCCTGTTAGTGATTAATAGTAACCTAGGCCCTATTCACACCGTTTCTGAGATATGGCAACTTATCAACCAAAAATCGCAAATTTTTCCTAACCCCCACTCATTTACCACCTTAACCTGGGGTGACCCCTGTGGAATTTATGGAAAAGCTTTATGGTTCCTGAAACTAGAGTCTTCCAGGCAGCCGACGGTGGAGATTTGGTGATCCTAGCTTGCACCGTTTTTGACCAATCCACCAGTGATGGAGAGACAAATGAACAGACAGACAGAATTGTGATGGCTAAGATGCACTATAGCAGTTACTGATGTTGAGCGTAAAAATAAATGTATACATTTATTCTAATAAATATTCTTATCTTGTATCATATAGAGCAGAACCACAATAAACATGAGTAGGAAATACGTGTAACAGCACCTGCAACAAGACGTTCCAATCTTCGGCCGTGTTCAATCGGCAGTGCATACCAAAACTTTGCTGCTCCGTGGTGCAAGTAGTTTATGGCATATAAATCCATGTCCTCGGTATGCCACGGAAACGTTGTCTTCCACATTCCAAAGTACAAGTACGGGGTATTCACTCCTTCCACCTAGTCACACAATTACACCAGCGTCAAAAATCACAAAACACTGATTTAAACACTTACGGGGTGAAGCAAAAAAGTGGACTCACAAAGTTTTTCGCCGTTTTCGCAGCAACCGTTTAAAATTTTAATTTAAAATTTTACATTTTTATCTACGAAAACGTTCTACATCCAACCGCCAAGTGAAATATGATTCCGTTGAAAAACGATGAAATTACAGGCTTCTGAACATGACCACCTACTGCTTTTTCAGCATTAAAAATGTTCAAGCTAAAAATGCTATTTAATTTTCAAAAACCAGTTACTACGTTACTGGCGATGACGTCACGGTGACGTTTTGATAAACAGTAATTTATTTTGTTTATGAATTGTCACTTAATTATCGTTCTTTTAAAGCAATCGCCGGCTGCCTACCGGGTTCATCTTCCAGCAGGACAGCACACCAGCACACACAGCGCACGAAACGGGCTGCGGGCCAACTGTCCAGATTTCCCCACAAAGGACCAGTGGCCTCCAAATTTGCCAAATATAAACCCAATGGACTACTGCGTGTGGGGTGCAATTTCGGAGGCTTACTGCAAGCTTAAAACAAAGCCAAAAACAATCGCCGAAGTCAAGGAAGCGCTTCAGGTTATCTGGGGCAACCTGCCATAAGAACCAATTGACAAGGCTGTGAAAGACTTGTCAAAGTAAGCGACTGAAAACTTGTGTTGTAGCTTGGAGCTGTAGGTGGACACTTTGATCAGTCACAGTGACAATGAAATTCTGGCATCTGATCATTAGTTAACTGTGTTGTTTGAACGATGTTATTAAATTGGTGTTGTAGCCGGAACATTTTTGAATGCTGAAAAATCGATAGGTGGTCATGTTAAAAAGTTTATAACTTAGTCATTTTTCAACAGAATCACATTTTACTCGCGATGTAGAAGGTTTTAGTTAATAAAGCTGCAAAATTTCAAATTAAAATTCCAAATGGTTGCTGAGAAAACAGCAAAAAACTTTAGAGATCCAGCTGTTTTGCCGCACCGGCTGTATATTTATTACGTTAGTATGCTTTTTCAGTAACTAAAAACAAGGACTGACTTCGTTGATCTTTGTTAACAAAAATACAAATCTTAATTAACTAAGATACACAATACCACTTCTGTGTTTTGTTCAATAATCAGCCTTTTTTCTAAACTTAGGCTGCGTTCACATAAACACGTGTACGAGTCTGGAACTGTACAAGTTCCCGTATACGAGTTCCGGCAAACACGAGTTTGCGTGTATTTCAATGGCAGCCGTTCACCTTCATACGAGTACGGGTTACCTGTAAATTTCACTCGTACGAGTAGTTTCTGTGCAGGTTGTGTTTTTATCCAGCCCATGCGAAGTAAACTACCCGTAAATGGCACTAATATAATTTATCAAAGCTGTGGCGCATATTTGACGTCAGAACTGATGTCATCGTAAAATTGTTTATCGTTAGAGATGTGTGGTTTGTAAAAATAGTAAGTTTGTAGTGGAATATTGTTGTTTTAATGGCAAAGCATTTCCTTGATTTGATTTCACTGCAAATTTTCAATATGGCCGACACGCGTTGAGTTATGTGCTTGTACAAGTGACCGTGAATGCTCCACTCGTACAAGTGAAGCTTCTACGGGCCATAAATGGAAACCCGGACTCCTACTCGTACTCGTGTCTATGTGAACGCAGCCTTACAAAAGGTTAAGCTGGCTGCCCAAGTATGCAATGAGTATCACTTGCTTTTCCTGCTTTCCAAAAAGAAAATCAGCAAAACTACACCCACAATAGTGAGATTCGACGACAACATCTTCAATGAACAAGAAGCCCGGCTATCGCTATGAAAAGCCGACCATACCGTCTATGTCCGAAGCCCAGTGTCCAACTTCCAGTCATGGAGAGAGTGATTTGTCAGAGATGACACAGTTCCATGCATGATATGTTAACGAAACGCTGTTTCGAAAGCTACACTGAACGCTAGTGTAACAGACATCACACGTGGTCATTTTGCCAAGCGATATAAAGTTCTAGCTAAGTACTGTTCCATGCACGTGGTCATCTCAACAGGTGATATAAACAGCTACAGAGTAAATGAACAAAGAAAATATCAGATGCAGGTTTCGCAAATATTTCTCACAATAAAAATGCTTTGCTCGGAAAGACACGATACAGCCTGTACAGTTCCTGTTGCAGTACTGACATTCAAGGTCATTCAAGGTGAATGAGTTTCATGTCATTTGAAAGCCAATATGTGACTTCCTATTAGTAATCATGACTAGGTCGACTCAGCCTTCTACCCCCTGTTGTATGGTAAAATGAGTACTGGTGGTTATCAACTGTGCCAAATTTCATCTCAATCAGTTCAGGGGCTTAGATTCTGTGGGGGGTCAAATTTTGGCTTTCCCATAGGAAAGAGAAGTCGCCATTAACACTGTTCAGCCTGTGATTACTGACTAGTCAATAAAAGTACAAGTTGTTCATGTATACGCCATTTACCCAAAAGGAACATTTATAGATCAGAATATCAACGATGAACAAAACCATAACAGTTCAAACAAGCAGTATACCTTGACACCGTAATCTTCATTGACGCAATCTAGAATTGAGCCCAGACGGTTCAAGTTCCAGATATCCTGGTCACTGTCAAACAAAGTACCGGAGATGTCAGCACCATAGATCGGAGGATTGAACGCCACATTCTTCCAGTACTTACGTTCCAAGTCCTCGATACTGTCACACGCTGGCGCAGAATATCTGCACAACCACACGTGCATTTTAGTCCTACCACAGTTAAACTTATCTCCTCATCTCAACCTTCTTCCTCTCTGCAAGTACATGACTGTTGCAGTTAGATTTTGTGATTTTTTCCAGCACCCCAGCGCCTGTTCCATTTCTCCCATTTCACTTCTGTGCAAATCAGTATAAGTCAATAAATGTATTTGTATAGCACCAGTATTGACGTAAAGTCAATACAGTTCTTACGAGGAGGGTCATTGTCAGCTTATCAAACATTAAAAATCTGAAATATACGTTTTGTAGTGAATTTAATTCTGAGTAGCAGCTGTGAGTTTTATAAAGACGACTTCACTGTGACATCATTTATAAACATTAAATATGGCGACATTTGCCACTGAAATCCTCCTGTAAAGAATAGTGTACCGTTATTGAATTTTTGTGGACAATAAATGCATATCAGATTCACTCTGAGATGCATCCAATATATGGCGACAAGTGCTTTACGAACCGAACACTTCACGTTTGGTGTAAGAAAATACTAGGTTGGCAGAAATTTGCATCATACGCTGAAATGCAATCAGTCGTTCTTCAGTGGCATGGACAGCAGCCAGCATCATTCTTTGCATCAGGCATTCAGAAGTTTGCTGACAGATAGGACAAATGTTTGAGCCAACTCAGACAATATGTTGAAAAACTAAACACTAATCTTTAGCATTTAAACAGATAGCATTAACTTGTTAACTTTATACATTTGTTTCGTTCATATGCTGCTTGTCACTTGCGAGTTATGATAGATTACTGGTTGGGAAAATAATACACGTGTAGACGGTGTTCTGTAAACAGATGACATCACAATAATGATGTCATCATCAAAAAAATTTCTACATGTTCAAAATAAAATTTCCTACAAAGCGTATATTTTAAATTTTTAAGATTTGGAAAACTAACAGAATGATGCTGTTTTGTAACTTATTTATCAAACGACCATTGTAGTTTATAAATTACATTAATCTGGCAGCTTGGCTGCCATTATTCGAGAGCAAATTATGTACTGCCACCAAATCGCATGACATTTTATATATCTGTTTACAATGTGCTGTTACATTATTTTATATAAAGTTCATACGCATAAGAAGTTTAGTGTTTTGACACTTACTGTGTTCCACGTATCAGTGAGCTACAAACACTGTTATCAAGTTTTGACACAATAACAAAGTTATACAGATTGCATTCACGTAGATTCATAACAATGTAAACTTAATGCAGCACATGTCTCCCACAGTTATGATAATCGGTTAACATAATTATATAATTATATATAATTACATAGCCAAGTTACGAAGAAAAAAAAAGTACTGTAAAGTAAACTGTATCTGGCCTGCAAAAACTCTGTTTCCCATTGAAAATATCGTCTCACTTCTTAGAGAGAGCCATGCTCTCGAACTCCTTGACATGCAGTGCTGGGGACTGGCTGTTGATCTGCTGATAGTGACCCTGTGTACCAGTCACTGTCTGCACAAGTGGCGATGGTATCACGAGATCAAGGTCATCGTAGCCACCCCGCCTTGCATGCCATTCCCTTGGAGTCACCACCTGCCATCAGCAACAAAGCACACGCAAATACAGAAATAAGCTACAAATTATACAAACAAAATATCAATACAGTTCTCACATTCTCTACCAAGAAAAAAACACATTTAACAACTATCACTGTGAAACAAGCAACTTTTCAGCTGAGGATTCACAGAAAAATGAACAAAGTAATTTAAATGGTTTTCTCTACCCCTTGGGCCCTTTTGTTTAACAACTAGAAGACTATAGCAGAGGAATAAATAGTCAGCCAGATGGTGCCAAACTATGCAGCAGAGGGAGGACACATGTTTAACTAGTTTGTTTCAATCCATACTTGAAATACTTTAAGCTAGGTCACCCAAGTTATCAATTAAACTGCTTGGAAATTGCCAGAATTAGATTATTACAAATGATCTTCATCAAACAGTAATGTGTGTAATTATCATCATATGACCTTTGCAATGCCAGCCTTGTGGGCACCAAGGTGCTCAATGTAATCAATATAATGGTGAAAGTCTTTGAATTCGTCCATCGTGGGACGAAACACCATGATCTTCGGTACTTTGTCTGACGACGACATCTGCAGATGCAGTACCAGACGTCTCCTGTCATAACACATAAGCTTGATCATTACGGAGTCCGTGGTCAGACGTTAATGTGATTTCAGCATTCCTGTCACTCTGGGCGTTCACAGTTTGTGAGGGATCTACTTCTCCACCAGCTGCGGTCATCAGTGGTGTGCCACAGGACACAGTCCTGGGCCCATTACTGTTTCTTGCTTACATTAATGAATGACCTACCTGAGTGTGTATCATCAACACCAAGACTGTTTGCTGATGACTGCCTTCTGTATCGGCAGATAAACTCACCAAAAGAAGATACTGAGATACCGAATAACTTGCAGGACTTGGAGGAGAAATGGATGACGTCATTTAACACAGATAAATGTAAATTTCTCTTAGTGACAATAAAGCAGAAGAACCTTATTGAGGCAGAGTACACTATCCGTGGTCAGCTCTTAAAGACTGTATCATCTGCCAAATATCTTGGCTTGACTACTGATTCCAAACTGAAATATAATAGTCATCGGTAACATCTGTAAGAAAGCCAATTCTATAAGAGCTTTCATCCACCAAAACAATAGAAGCTGTCCGCAGAAAGTAGGGAATGCAACCCGGGTAGCCGGGTACCTGAAAACCCGGGTAAACCCAGCCATTTTCAAACCCGTAAACCCGAGTTTGAGAGCAGGCAAAAACCCGAGATTACGGATTTAATTGTGGGTGTCAATCATTAGGCACATACAGTATAAAACTGCTAACAATAGCTTTAACATGTACTTTTTTCTTCTGCTTTCTTTCTTTCTTTCTTTTCCAATAATGCACATATCCTCTTGCAAGTAATGTCGTGCATGGCAGAGGTGCATGAAGTGCCGGGAACAACTGTTGAACTCCAGACAGAACAGATAAAAGCGTGCAAGATGTGCGGCTGATAAAAACAGGATGGATCTAATCTGTCCTCT
>Ga0056128_1012452_pt1 | contig 10393 bp, 5 predicted proteins | sample WorMetLIZISLAND2_FD_71113 | JGI IMG/M metagenome (GOLD analysis project Ga0056128, IMG submission 71113) | Marine gutless worms symbiont microbial communities from Max Planck institute for Marine Microbiology, Germany - Olavius geniculatus... ... | reverse complement strand
CCTTAAAATTTGGGAGTGCAAAAAACGCGCAAAATTTAGTACGTTTAATGACAACTTTCGACTTTGAGCGCAAATATCTCTGAACTGCATAGGGATATCGACAAGCGGTAAATGGCGTTACCAAATACAGTTAATTCCGCGTTGAATAAAAAAAAATGTGTGAACTTCAGTCCACTAACATCAGAGATTACACGGCTAATGTTTACCCACCAAAGTCAAATTTTTCGGAAGGCCATATTTCGGCCCCTAGGGGGTGCTGCGCCCCCAAATTTTTACACGCGCTAGAGAATCACCAAATCTTACTAGCGCACCCCCCACCGGGGACGGCGGCCTCTTTTACATTTTTCAAAGGGGAGTCAAAAATTGCCTTAAAATGTAGCGTATTAGACGAAGGATCTTTGGAGCCAAACAGAGTAGCTTCATGAGACTTTGCCACGTGACGTGCTGCTAGATGGGGGTGATAACGCAAGTGCAACTTTTGGGGGTCACCGCCCCCTTAAAATTTGGGAGGGCAAAAAACGTGCAAAAATTGGCGCGATTTACGACAACTTTCGAGTTTGAGCGTAAATATCTCTGGAATTGATAAAGATAACAACAAAATCTAAATGGCGTTGACGAGAGCGATCTTTTCGGCGTTGAACAAAAAAAATTTTGTGAAATTCCGTCCACTACGAACAAAGTTATACGCGCTAATGTTGACCTACCCTAAGTCGACAATACGTGTTCGGTGTATGCCAATGCATTTGAGTTCGGGCCACGTGACTTTGATGCTGGGAAAATTTTACCCCCCACCTGTAATTTCCCCCAATCGAACTTAGGGTGCCAGGCGGACTCACGTTGGGCTTTGCCCCAAATTTCTAGTTTTTTTTCCGAGCATGAGATCTCCGAGATGCGTGGGCCGACCAGCTTGAAATTTTGCACGATGGTCAGTAATAGGCCGAATTTTATAATGCCGGTCCAAAATTTTGGGGAGGCGCACCCCAAAAAAATTCCGGGGGTGAAAAACATGCAAAATTTGGCCCGATTTCGAACGAATTCGAAGTCTGGCGGCGAATATCTCCGAAATGTATGAAGATATTCAAAATCGGATTTTTATTCCGTCTACTGCGATTCCTCCTGCGTTAGGCGAAACTAGTCCGGTGAAGTTTGGTCCAGTGAACTTGGAGATCTCGATGTGAAATCGTACCCCCCTAAAGCGCATTTTTCGGAAGAACATATTTCGGCCTCTAGGGGGTGCTGCGCCCCCAACTTTTTACACGCGCTAGAGAATGACCAACTCTTACTAGCGCACCCCCCACTGGGAACGGCGGCCCCCCTTACAACTTCTTTCAAAAGAGGGTCAAAAATTGGCTTAAAATGCAATAAATTAGCGCTGATAACTTGGGAGTTAGGAGGTGTAGCCCGACGAAACTTTGGCACTTGACGTGGCTCTAGGTTTGGGTGTTAACGCAAGTACGAAATTTGGGGGCACTGCCCCCCTTAAAACTTGCTCGATAAATTAACAAATAGATGAATATATCGCATTTTTCGGTGGCGATGTCTCGATGCTACGGTAAACATATGATCGAACCCTCACCACAGCAACAAAAACTCATTCGTATCGATTTATAAGACGTTAAATTCAATTATACTTGTGATACTTGTGATCTGGATATGTTAAATTTGCGCTATATCTGTTTTCTGTGGTCTTTTTGCTGGATAAATTAATTAATGGATAAATAAACGGCATTCTAGAGTGCCGATGCGCCGTTGCTATGCTGTATATGGTAAACATATAATCTTGACAACAGACGTAGAATAATTAACGAATATCTATTGGAATATAAAATGGGTATCTTCAGAACTTTATCATGCAATTGTTGATGCGAAAATTGTGTGACAACTTCAGGGAAGCTTAAATTCGAACAAACTACTGCCAATCGGTGCTGGACTGTTTCGTAAGCATTAGCATGAGTGCATGTGACTGTGACGTCACCGTGTAGTTTGCCTACGGGCTGAGCACGGCTTGACCAATCAGTCGTCCACGGTATAACCACGGCCGTTCAACTGAACGGGATCAGCTGATCCAAGTTCAACTTGGTGGAACATAATTCGGCGTGAACTCGGTTAAACTCTTGATCTAGGTTCAGCTGAACCAAGATCATGAACGACGTTGGTGCAACTTGCCCTTAGTCGCATTTTTCGGAAGACCATATTTCGGCCCCTAGGGGGTGCTGCGCCACCAAATTTTTACACGTGCTAGAGAATGACCAAGTCTTACTAGCGCACCCCCCACTGGGAATGGGGGCCCCCTTACAACTTTTTTTCAAAGGGGGGTCAAAAATTGGCTTAAAATTAATAAATTAGCGCTTATAACTTCGGAGTTAGGGGGTGTAGCCCGACAAAACTTTGGCACTTGACGTGTCTCTATATTGGGGTGTTAACGTAAGCACAAATTTTGGGGGCACCACCCCCCTTAAAATTTGGGAAAGCAAAAAACGTTCAAAAATCAGTGCGATTTACAACAACTTTCGAGTTTGAGTGCAAATATCTCTGGAACCGATGAAGATAATGAAATAATCTAAACGGCGTTGACAAGAGCGATCCTTTCTGCGTTGAACAAAAAAAAATTTGTGAAATTCTGTCCACTACGAACCAAGTTATAAGCGCTAATGTTGACCTACCCTAAGTCGACGAAGCGCGTTCGGCGTATGCCAATGCATTTGAGTTCGGGCCATGTGACTTTGATGCCGGGGAAATTCTCCCCCTCTTTGCCCCCTTAATTTCCCCCAATCGGACTTAGGGCGCCGGGCAGACTCACGTTGGGCTTTGCCCCAAATTTCTAGTTTATTTTTATTTTCATCTTACTGTTGAAGCTTTATTCCTGTTTGTGATAACAATTCAACTACAAGTAAACAAAACAGCAACAAGCAAATGGCTTCCGGTTTTGCCAGCGAAACTTGCTCCAGAGTGGGTTTCAAAAAAATTAACCCCGGTTTCACGAAACCGGCTTAGTCGATTGCAGAAAACTCTACCCTGAAAGGAAACCGGTTTCGGTTTTTGCTAAATCGATTACGCTCTTAGTGAAGCACCATAACTATGGGTTGGACAACTGTAGAGTATTGATGCTGTGATAAACAGTTTTATTTTTAAAAGCAGGGCTTTTGTGGGTCCTTGAAAGTTCTTGAATTTTTTTTAGATTTTCAAGGCCTGGAAAGTCCTTGAAAACAGATATGGTCCTTGAAATCCTTGAATCTGTGTCTGAACAAGTGATTTTCAGAATCAGTGTTACCTGTGTCTCAGTGGTGAATAGACTTCATCATTACTGTTACTTACTGGTTTTTGATTAATGCTTGAAGGTGTTACGTTGTCGGACATACACTGAACCTGTTTATATATGCTTAAAAGTGCCAGTTTGATTTAATTCAGTTCTCGTTATATATCCTTTATATGGTTTTTGAAAAGTCCTTGAATTTGATTTTGACAAATGGGCAAGAACCATGGAAAAGGAAAGGTTTAAGGGTGTGCTCTCCATAGTGTTACCTGCCAACTGACACTCAGTGTGTTCGGAGTCGGGGGTGGGGCTGACTTCAGACAGAAAGCAGGTACAAGACATCAGTGCTAAGTTTTGATGTGAGGTAGCTAGAAATGGCAAAGTCAAAAAATCAGAATTTTACCCCCTATAAAAATTTTGGGGGTGGGGGTAAGGAGTTACCCTAACTGCATAGGGGGAATCGACAACAGAATATCGTGTGAAAAATTTATGAAGATGGTCCAGTCAAACTTAGTTGCATGCCGGTGAAGTTAAGACTGTACAATGGTCGGGCAAATTGAACTTTTCGCCATTTTGAACCGCACGCCAAATTTGACCGGAATTAGGTACAAAGCTGAAACTTGGCAATTTTTTTCACTAAGCTATTGTATAAAAATGGTGAAAAGGGCCCGACGGCATTGTAACTGAGGTTGCTAAGTGGCGCCAAATTAGACGTTTCGTGCAAAAATCGGCCGCCCTGATGGGTGATTGGGGTCCCGAAAATGTATGGCATAGAAGCACATTTTCTAGACATACCACATCAAAACAAATCGTTTGATACATAATTATTTGTTGAAAATTTTTTTAGCTATTAAGGTCACATGACTGGACTTGGTTAATTCTTGTGACAAAGAGGGTTTTTGGCTTTAGCCCCTAAATGGTGATCCGTAGGAAAAAAGTGTTGGGGACAAACATTGTTCATCTTGGCTTGGCCTATCGTGTGGCATCGATGTCAGGGCTTTAAGTTTACAACTGAGCTCACCAGATGGCGCCAAGTTGTGGAAATCCAAAGTATCACCTACAGTAGGTCACTTTATGGGTTCAGAACCCCGAATGTATTTTAACTACCCCGTGTGTCTATACGTCGTTGGAAAGGGCTATGAATACTCTCTCATGTGTTAAAATATCGTTTCGTTGATCTTTCACCTATCTCAAGAAAAACGGGTTTGAATATTGTTGAGAAAAAAGCCAAAACATGACAAAAATCCCCCTCAAAAATTTAAGGGTGTGGGGGCGGTAGGGTAGGTATCTTGATTAAATGTGGTAAAGACCCTGAACATTGGTCCACATACACATGTAGAACTTTCTGGGCCATTCCTTGAATTAATGACAATTTTTGGAAAATTTGGTCAAAATTGGCAAAAAAATCGGGTCAATCAATTTGGTGGCTTACAATACCCAGATATATTTTGACCACCCCACACTCCTGTACATGGTGCATTTGACCCCTAATAGGGGAAAATTTTTTAAATATTTCTCCCGCATCCCACGTAAAATTTGGGGGTCTGGGGCTTGGTAGTGCTCCGTCTGGAGAGAAATTTTCTTGCCCACATCTCTCCTAATGGGTGAGATATGAGAGGTTAAAAATTTTTCTTTGCAACCTCTATTTGTCAAACTCCCCCCAAATTTTGCAGACTGCTAGCACTTAACTTCCCCTAGAATACCTGAAAATTTGGTGAATGTAGGGTCCATAGCTTTTTTTGCTAAACCAAAAAACACGGGTTGCGCGGATGGCAGGTCTAGATTTCCTCTAAAACGGATCTTTATATTCTGTTGCACTTTGCCTTAATCCTGACCAGGTAGGCTGGTACTCAGTTTACGAAGGATGGAAGGCTGAATTGTTTTTGGTGGTTGATTATACACTGAGATGGTTTACTTTACCTATAGTAACCACTCGATTGCAGCTTGACCATAAGTCGAACTCAAGCCTTTTTATTGTAAGTTTAATGTTCTTAGAGCCATTACACCAGCAAGCCACGCCACCAGATGTTGGACGTGTGCAGTGGTTTGTGCACAGAGTCTTCTGGCAGAGTCGCAGGAGCCGTTGTCATTCATTGTGTTCATTCCAGACTGGAGAGATCCACCAACGGAAGCTCTCATCCGCGTTGAATCAAGCCGGTAAACAATGCACATAGTTCTATTAGTGGATGTTAGATCATGCTCTAGAGTTGTATATACCGAGTGTTAAATGAACTTATGCACTGCAGACAACACATACTTTGTTGCACATGGTCACATCACCTAGCAATAGAGATGTTATTTAAATTCAATATTGACATTTAGACATTTATCAACATTTAGAAGTTGTTCATGGTTGGTCATGTAGCTTATGTTGTCATTTGTTTGATCGCACTGAGTTGTCAGCTCATACCTCTGCAGATGTAATGCTAGAAATAGACAGTGTGGGTGCAAGTGTTGAGTAAGTTTGTTGGTTTGCATTGTGACACTCACTGTTGCTTCAGCAGTGTTATTGTATTTAGGCAGGTAATCCGTCTCAGTGTATTACTGCCGTTAAACAGCCACCAAGTTTATGCAGCTTTCTGCTTTCCATGAGATGCTAAAATGAGCATCAGCTTTCGGGCTGAGTAGTAATAAATGGTGATGGTGTGTGATAGTTACTGGTTTGGGTGGATCTGTGGCTTAAGCAAGAAAGGTCCAAAGGTTGGCGGCTGCCCGACACTGTTCAGCTTTGATCAGCTGAACCGAGTGAACTCTTGCAGTGGCAGTGCCATGATAACTGCACCATGAACGTTGTTGTTATTGCTGATGTTGCTATAGGTTTAATCGCAAGCAGATAACAATATCAGCCCAGGAGCATGAATATCGGCATGGGTTTCAGCATGTCTGCCCCAGGTAGCACATCTGTATATTTTACACTGGACTTGCTGCAGTGACTGAAGAACTCTTGTTATCTGTACTGTTGATTTTTCTATAACTACCCATTTTGGGGGATACTCCAAGTTAGGCCAGATCTTGGAAAATGAACTTTTGGTGTCTTCTGTAGTATATATTTTACAGACAGATACACTTGTGTAGTGTTGTTATAGTTTAACACTGGCCGAGGTCGGTCGGTTTCGGTTGGGTTTGGGGGAAAACCGTGGTTTCGGTCGGTTTCGGTTTTTTGACAGCACCAAAACCAGCTGCAGACATCTAGTGATAACACGCCCGCCCGCCTCTAAACACACACTACATGGGTGGTCAAGCGACGGTGCATTGCTGATGGGGAGAGGGAAAAAGAGCAGACAAGACCTGCCCTGCATGCGGTCGCTGGTTGATCGATCTCAGTGATGTGCAGTGACCAACGTCCAGCCATCGATTAGGCATACAATCAAGTAGTCTCTACTCACACCTGTTAGTAATTAACTCTGTTTGTGCTGCAGGCCAGTAGACAGGACTTCAGTTTAGAACAGCACCATGTACCGGTGATGCATTACTGCACTCACTGCCACTGCCGTCGCTTGCTTCCGTTGCAATAAATATTACCTAACCATTCACGCCATCTCACCCCGCATCACCAGCACCTCTGTGGCTGTAAAATGCTGCTTCACTGTCTGATGTTAATCAGTAACTCATAACTTCATCAGTCATGCATAGACAGAGTAAGGTAGACAGACAGACAGAGATGGGGACAAAGAGAGGGATGGAGATCAAACAACACAAGTAGAAACAGGCACAGTCAGTCGGTTGGTCAATCACCGTGAATGGTGAATGATGCTGATTAGGTCTAGAAGCAAGTAATTAAACCCTGGACGCACTGCCACTGACTTGCCACTCACCGCCGCCCGCCAATACCAGGCTTAAGTTGTTGATAGCGGGACCACAGTGAGTGAATACGTGATACCACCGCAGCGCAACCACCATCCACGGACGTTTAAAATCCCTGTGACCTGTTGCTCGCCACTATTGCAATAAATACCTATTATGTAATCGGTCACGCCATCTCACCACGGCATGCATTGTCGCATCACCAGTGCGAGCGGTGTTGTGAAACACTGCTTTACTGTCTGACACTAATTAGCACCTCACTGACGGTCCCCTCTCTCTACACACGTGGGGTGCAGTGCCGCTGGCGATCTTAGCTTTGATGCAGAGCGGTAACATCCGCAGTGAGAGGAGTGAGTGAGACAAGTCGCGATGTCGCTCGGAGTTGCCGTCTTGCCACGGCGGGCAACAGGTGTACGTGTACTATTAACAGTTACTGCACAGCCAAGACGTTAGAGCTGCTCCATTTATTGAAATCGAAAAACCAAAACCGTCAATAAAGAGCATAAAACCGCAATTTCGATAGGGTTCGATATTGCTAAAAAACCGCGGTTTCGGTGCCGATTTCGATAACCATAACAACACTACAGTTGTGTACCTGTTCTAGTGTAAAAACACTGAAGGATAAATAGATACTGTGAGCAACGTTGAGGTCGTCTTAAGCAGGTAAATAATGGAAGCTGAAAACTGTTAGTGTTGTTGTGTGTCTGTGGAGTAACTGGTGTACCAATTTTTAGTTTGAAAGTCAAAGGTTGAGGTTATTACACTTCCAAAAACCTTTAGTTGCATATATCGTGTAAACGTTTAGCTAGGCCTGGCGGATCACACGTTGGCTGACTTGCACTTGTGTGGCTTTCTCACGCAATGCATTGGGTAGGTACAGTGTGCAGTGGGCATTTGATGGATGGCCGCATGCCATGCATGTCGGCACACTGCATGTCGATGACCTTGTTACATGTATTTGTTTCATTGCGTTGCTGGCCAGTGCGGACTTGAATGTACGGGCGGTGCACGGGACTCTGGTGGTGTTTCTGCAAAATGACGCTGGATTCATGAAGTGGGAGCCGACAACGGAACGCCTGCGCGAGCTTCTGCTGGCTTACCGGCCGACGGAGCCACTGCGACATTGACTGCTTACTTACTTACTCTCCGTGAACTGTTGCCAGTGTCGTTTCTGACTCAAGTCACCGCTGTCTGTGAAAATGTGAATAATATATTCTGTGTAGCCACCGGCATGATCCCGATAATGTCAGAAGCTGATAGTCCAACAGCACCAATCTATGTCTACCATTGGGGGACAGAGCGGCAATGTGGGTTTGAGTTGACTGAAGAGCTTGGGGAGCATGTTAGCTCTCCCAGCTACAAATGATTTTAGTGCATTCTTAGGTTTAAAAATGACTTTTTTATGCTAAAATGTTTAGCTACGCCTGGCGGATCACACGTTGGCTGGCTTGCACTTGTGTGGCTTTCACACTTAGTAACTCCCAAGTCACTATTCTTCCATTTTGGGAAATCTAGTCATTCCTGTCCAGTTTCCACCCACCCAGAACTTTGTGGGGAACAGGTCTCTCTGTCCCTAACCGATTGATACTGATAGTCAACTTGAGTTTTGTGTAGTAAATACAGATGGTGTGGAGGTAACTTCTGTTTCATTATACTGGTGACACTAACCTTACTTCCTGTTGTTGAGTGTAACTTAGTTCCATACTTTGCAGTTATTGCAACAGCCAGTTAAATGAGTTGTGTATTATATTCTGTGGTTTAAATGTGCTAAAGCTGTCAGACAGCAAAAGATTGTCAAGTGTACTTACAGTATGTTTGTGATGCATCCTTATTGTAGATGGTTGGTACAAAATGGTATATTACTTTAATGGTAATTAATTAATTTAATGGTAACTTAATGGTATATTACTTTGTAGTACTTTGAGGCATCAGCCAGTGTCATTGCTTGCCCTTGTTAAAAAAATAGTCTGGAATTTAAGCACAAATTTTGTCAACTGCTGTATGCAAATGTATTATTACTTTGTGTAGGCAGTCTATTGCTGCAGGCTGACAATTGTATTATGTAAGTCATTAGCTGCTTATTATACAGAAAACAGAATTTCCTGATAATTTAGTTATCTTGTGGTAGAAATTTTTTTCTCCATTTCTTCGTCTCTTTGAGTTTTTGTGTTTATTGGTAAGGTATGTGTGACCGTGACTGTTACAGAAGTCCATGCAGTGTGTACATGCTGTGTGTGCTAGTTACTCATGTTGTTGATATGCCGCATGTTGTCACATAGTGAAGTGTCCGTAGCTGGTATTTCGGTGTGTTACACTTGCTGGCTGGTTTTCTTATATTTCAAGCAATCATCAGGCATTATTGTTCACTTTATCAAGTTGCAGCAGTAACATTTTTGCAACGTGCAAGTCGATCGACGTCTTTGCTGCAGTAGTCCGCTCTATCTCATGGTTATTTTTGTTTTATCAGATAAAGACGCTGCACCAAACTATCATTAATTTAACAAATCACAGTTTGTCATCAAACCGCTTTATGTGTCAGTTGATTTTCTGTAAATATGCATGGTGTATTCACCAATCATTCATTTTTTAGCAGTTTTACTATACTACATTAATGTCCAATTCCCAAGCTGGCACTGTTCGGTTTGTTGCTTGATGTGAACGTGTCTTGGTAGTCTCATCATGATTAAAATTAAGTGATACACAGCTCACTTTGTTGTATGTGGCAGGACAACTTGTTGCTGTATCATTGTCCATCTTTATGCGCGAAAGCAGCTACTGCTTTCGGCCCGTCTTAGCCATCGCAATTCTGCCAGTCTGTCTGTCCTTCCGTCCGTCTGTCACACAGGTAGATCAGTCAAAAATGGTGCAAGCTAGAATTACCAAATCTTCACCATCGGCTGCATGGAAGACTCTAGTTTCAGGAACCGTAAAGCTTTTACATAAATTAGAAGGGGGTCACCCCAAACGAGGCCCTTAAATGAGAGGGGGTGGGCAAAATTTGCGATTTTTGGCCAATAATTCACTGTATCTCAGTAACGGTGCGAGATAGGGCCTAGGTTACTATTAATCACTAATAGGAAGTCGTATACTGGCTCTCGATTGGCGCCGAATTCAATGACCTTGATAGCCAAAATAGGGGGTTTTGTGGATTTTTTTGGCAATTTTGGGCTGCGACACAAGTCTGTATCATTCACAAGGTGGCGCCACGGTACTATCGTTACCGGTATGCAATCCAGATAGAGAATTTGGTATTTGTATATTAACTTGGCGTGAACACCCCAATTTTCAGCTAAACTACTGAACCGGAACTGCTATAGGCTTTCGCGCGTCTCGTGA
>Ga0056128_1012451_pt1 | contig 10393 bp, 2 predicted proteins | sample WorMetLIZISLAND2_FD_71113 | JGI IMG/M metagenome (GOLD analysis project Ga0056128, IMG submission 71113) | Marine gutless worms symbiont microbial communities from Max Planck institute for Marine Microbiology, Germany - Olavius geniculatus... ... | reverse complement strand
ATTTCTGTTGATTGAGTTTAGTTGGAATGGTACCGTAGACGTGGTACGCCATCTAGGGAATAAATCCACTGCAGGTGGTGAGATAACGCTCATGCATAGCTTCCTCTTACATTTCTTTTCGTTAAACTTTTTATCTTGTTATATCCGGTACTAAGTGCAGATTATACGGGAAATTCGTAATTTTTACGTTGCACTCCGCCATGTTTGTTTTCGGCACCGATTTTTCATCCCGAGTGGATTCGGTATGAAAAATCGACCTCAAAAATCGGTACCGATTTTTGAGGTCGATTTTCGGAGTCGTCTTTCGACTCCGATATCTGACTGTGTGTCATCGGCATAAGTCAAATCAGACAACGACTGCTAGTTAAATAGCGGTGTTGTCATATGCGCGTATAGTTCGTTTCCTCGCCGTATGGTGTCGCTGAATGTCGCACGTATCCGGAAGTTTGAGTAACGCTATGGTATATAGGTGCTCCGGCGCATGACGTTGAATAACAGCGGCAGTCCCACGTATCTCTTACTAAAGAAAAGTTTCGTGTTCGAAATCTATGAAAAGCAGCACTACATCTATCTAATTTTAGGCGGAAGGGCATTTTGCAGCGCAAGCTATTCCGTCTATTTATACACATTTCTTCGTAGCGTGGACTGTCTGTCGTCTGACCTTTAAGGCTCAGCGACGGAAATATAATTATAGGCCTACCCCATGCAACTGCAGACTCGGCCAAGTGAACTTTTCAATATGCAGCAATCACGTCAAGAAAGTTAGTAAACTTATTTTATGCCTTTCCAAAATTTTATATTTTTTCAAAACAAATTTCTGTGTAAGACCGCGCTGTTCAGGCCGTCTTACCGCGAGAACAATACAATGCGATCAGTACGGCTCACCTCTCCTCGTCGGAAAAAGGTACTCTCGGGTCGTGTCACACCTGTCCCAGCCGGAGGCGAATGTTTTTTATCGTCGTTCGCTGCATGCAGACAGACGGACCAGCTGCAAGCTGCTACTGCCGCTGAACGTTCCCACGCCGTGTCCGCATCAGCAATCAACACAGGTGAGACCAGGTAACAGAAGGTGACTGAGATACACTTGCAGTAACAAAGGCGAAAGTGCCATCCCCAACTGGGGCGGAGGCGGGGTGTTCTTTACCCTTTCTAGGGCAGTGAAGCCCGTAGGTGGATAGACCACTGAGTCCATGACGCACGGGGTTGTCGGACAGTCGCCCGCCCCGCAGACAGCCGACTTCATAGTCTAGGCTTACGCATTGTCTAAGCACCAAATCTGCACCTTACCGTTTGTGCTCAGTGTAACGTCATTACGACGTCAGAGTTTGTTTACATTACGATACGTTCAGTGCATTGTTATTGACAAAGGGATCAAGCAGCAGCGTACCCACCTTAGACTAAGAGCTTGCGTCGAAGCCAAAGGTGGTCATGTTCAGCTAAAACTTTAAAGACAAGTTCAGAATGATTGTCTTAATAATTGATTAATTTTTTGTACAAAAATATGTTATGTAAGATGTATTAACGATTTTACACTAACTTATCTGTAAAGGCGCCGCTAATCTTGGGACACTGTGTAGTATTACTGTACGACAACGTATGAACGTACCTTGTCATTATGCTTATGAAAAAAACTACCAAGTTAATGCACTTTGCATATTTCGCATACATTCTATAATATGTTCTGTGACATGAGTGATTTAAGTTTACAATACAGAACGCAAGCAACGCGTCGGTGTGTCAACGGGCTATTGTACTATGCTGCATCCTCGTCGGCGGTAGCAGGCCATAGTTCGTACGGGCAATTGACAGTGCGGGCAGATGTCCGTGCGGACGATTGTCCGTTTCCCACGCACGGCCAGTGCAACGTCAGACCTACAGTTACCTTCCCAGCCGCAGAGCGTCACCTCCCTTTTGACCACTGGTACCAAATTATACTGCATAGTGAACAGAGGCACATGCGTGTAAACAACTTGCCCAAGGTTGTTACCTGGCACTGTCCCGGCTTGAAGTCGAACCTGCAACCTCAGGGTTACACGTTTGGCACGTTACTGTTATACCACTATAAGACACTTGCAGCGCGTAATGGCAACTCAATCAGTCCGTCAATCAGAAATTATTAAAGTGGCTTAAATAATGCAAACTACTGCCAGGTGCACTAGAGGAGAAACGTTAGCGCAGGAAATACTCAAGAACAATTTTGTAAAGAGATGAGCTTTGAGACGCTGGCGGAAGATGGACAACGACTCGGCAGACGTCATATCGTCTAGCTCTTGCAGGTCGTTCCAAGCCCGTGGGCCGACAACCGGGAAAGCCCGGTTGGTTGGCGACGGTTGTCAACTTGACTGGAGACACTGCCAGACGGTTGGTAGTAGCAGAACGGAGAGGTCGGCGGCCAGGTAGGTAGATCGGCGACGTAGTTGAGTGGACCAATGAACACCAGTAATCAGCTAACGTCCGATACTTGATATATCGCTGATTACATGAGTCAGACTTGTGACCAGAACATGCGCTTTACATCAATTATTTCCGAAGTGGCAGCTGAATGACACGAGCTAATGGTACCGCGGCGCACTATGCGGCCACCCGTTGTTTGCTCCAGCGAACAATTAAACCCGCGGTGCAGCCAGCAGACATACCACCACCCCAATCACCTCGTAGCCTGCTTAAGCGTAAGAGGCTGAGTTGTACAAGAAAATGGTTTACCTCACAATGTGCCAACTGTCATACAATTTATTTTCTTGTTTGCTATTACCAGAACTCTAACTTAAAGAGTAGTCGTAATAGCAAACAAGTAACCGTTCTGACGTTGTGATGTATTTGTATTTAAGAAATAACTTAAACGTCTTGTGTTACATTCGGTTTTTGCTTTTACATCTTTTTATGCAGCTAACGTTTTATGGTAAAACACGGATCATATCAATTAGAAAATTGTATGTGAGCTTTCGATTGGCATCGACATCGGTGACCTTAAATGACCTTAAACGACCACGACTTAGCATGACATTCGCAAACGCTCGGTTTTCTCTGCGTTACAGCTGGGCATCTTATTGTTTCACACACATCGGCGTCGTTGGTTACGAAAGTAGGGGGAAAGTAATGCACAAAAAGCTGTAAGAAATTTCTGAGAGAAGGAAGAGTTTATGGGATCTGAAATTTAAATTGTGCTTTTAAATTTAACGAAATTGGGATTTTAAGCAACAAATTTTGTATTTTTGAAAAAAGTCATTCGACAAAACATTTTCTGGCGGGATAAAATTCAAGGGAGGGATAATGCCCTTCCCTGCCCGCCTTTCCCTGACGCCACTGTTGACAAACGTATCTCTGCAACGGCATCATTCTGTGCGCAGTGCAGCGCTTGCGTTTTTCAATCCATCAAGAAAGCTACCGCAGCCCCAGCAGCAATATCGCACGCAAACACAGTTTGCGCGGCGAAAAACAATTCTGAGTCGTCGTCGTACGTCGTCGACGCCGCGACTTATAACTAAGTGAACGCGCATCGAAATTTGTTCGCGTCGCCAACCGTACACAGCATGAGAGACATTTGGACGGCTGACCTTATTCCGTGCAGTAAGACGTCTGGCAGTGGCTTCTATCCCCCAGATCTGAAACCAAAATCGGGCGCAACTTCCCCTCCCAGTTTCAGGCACAAGTCCCCTTCTTCGAGCTTCTTCTCCTGTCTAGAATTAGTGACTTGGCGGAGCTGTAACGCGTTTGATTCGATCAACGAAGTTACTCTACGCCGGGCCGGGTTAGTACTTTGCGGGCAGGTAAACGATCTCGGTATGTAACCAGCCGCCTAGGACAACTCAGCCTTCCATCCCTCCGGAGTCGGTAAATCGAGTACCAGCCTATCTGGCTGGGGCTAAGGCGGGGCGCGTTCATCTGTGTCGGGTGGCAGTTAACACTGTGTGATCCCATACGGCGGGTGACGCTCCGTAGCTCTAAGATAGGTTTTTCGATGAAGAGCTATAGCATTTAACCATATAACTAGAAAGAAATTTTGTTCAGGGTGTAGATTGCCCAGTTAAAAATAGAGTGGAGTTTTGATCTAAGCCTTTAGGAAAACTTTCCCCTTATTTTTCACTGCAGCGCCCTCCACGGACGTCTGCTAATTCTAAACGAAATTGAATCGAATCGAATCGATGTCTTTAATCACCTCTATGGTAGTATGAGGAAGCGGAAATAATTTAACTGACTGAACCTTAACTCACAAACATTCGTGCATACAGTAATGTAACAATTTTGCAACTATTTCATGACCGGCGAAGAATATCCGCATATTTTACCAATTTGTCATCCGCGACCCTAAATCAAGTATGACTTGATGCTGTAAAAATTAACGTGTACAACATAGTAAATTTTTTTAAAATTAGGTAAAATAAAAATTCGCAACAATGGAGTGGAGAGCTAGATGTACAATGATACGATGTCATGCGGGAATTCGGCCTGACAAACAATTAGTCTTAATTAAATACAGATTGTGCTACAGACAGAAATGTCGGCTGAAAAGTTGAGACCAAAATCCCAAGTGTCTTAATCCAATTCTCGTGTTCGATCTACCAAGCTATCCCACACGCAATATTCCGCATACTGCCGGCACAGGCTGCATAAGAAACATTCTTCACGCAATAGAGGGCGCTCCTAAAACCCTCGCCCCCTTTCCTGACCACCCCTCCCCCGGACCAACGAGAAAACGAATGAAGCGCGGCTATAAACATGGAAATTCGTTTTCGTCGCCAGTCGCCAGGCGGCGCGACGACCTTTATTAATAATACCGCGCAACTCGAGACGACGCATATATACGCATGCGTCAACGGACGAGCGGAAATACGCCTCTGCGCCTGCGCAGTGGATACTTTCCGACCGGCGTCACGTGACTACAAACCACGAAGAAAACGTGACAGAAGATCTATATGAAATTATATTGAACGAGAACAAATAACGGCGTGTCGAGTTTCGCGTATGCCTTATACTGTTAAAGTAGGTCTGTCTATACGGCGTACGACTGTAGTCAATTCTCCATAGAGATATTGAATTTTTTATACTCCCATGTAAGCGCTGCATTTTGCGGGGTTTTCGCCAATAATTTAGTCACGTTACATCAAAATTTGATTAATTTTAAACCTACAACACGAAAAATCAAGCACCTGTTAATTGCACGTATGATTTCAGAAATATCTAGACTACTATTACCAGTACTTATACTTTCCGTGCACATTGTCTCAAGAAAACATCACGCTTTTGTATGTGTGATAACTCAGTCAAATGTCATTTAATTTTGCCAATTCTTGGCAGAAACGTTGCCAAAGGAATTAGAAAAACGCAGTCCACCATATCCCGTTTTGTGTGTGTGCTGTACCTAAAACTGATAGCAATTTTACGGCATACAGTGCGACGTCAAAAAATCACCACATGAAACTCTCAATTTTCGACACATCAGATGACTATCAAGTAACGTTAACATTAGCACGTAAAAGACTGTTCATATTATCAACACAAAATAATGTTTGAATTATTGTCGCTCAACATTTCTCACAGAAGCGTGTAGCCGTCCACGCCACCGTCAGTGACGTGCTGCTGCAGATCAGACCACATTGCAGTCGCACTGTTAAAGATCGCATTTTAATAAGAAAAATTACATAAATCCAAAGGTTTCAAAGCAAAAATTCCTGATTTCAATAAATGTCACATATACAGGTATTACAGTTATGCAAATATCCCTATCGCTTATAAAAGCTTCGGTTAGGTTCAAACGTCAACTAAAGCAAAATATAATCTCGAACGATTCTAACAGTTCGCACACGTTTATATAATTGATTTAAGTGCGCATACACATAACCACGCCCTTCTGATATCGCACGATATTCCATGATTTTCAGACGCAGCAGTAAACACTTAAGTGGCTTATATTGGACACTGAACATTGAGCCACGCAGCGCCTACGCCAGATTTTAGACATGACCTCACTACTGTTGGCAGTTTTCAGTTGGTGCCATCAACTGACCACAAGGACTACTAACCGACAGGACTAGTGTCGTTGGAATTCGGCTCATTGCCTGCATAGCGCTTATACACTGTGTCAGGAAAAAATACGGTTTCCAGGAGGTTACTTTTTGAACAGTGTAGAACTACGCATATCAACCAGTAACATTTTTGTGCTCCATTTTCCAGTCTCGCATTTTCAGTCGCCCCATTCAAATAAACTATTGAAGAAATTGCGACATCCGAGTTCAACTTAGGAGAAGACGAAGGGAAGCGGCCGACGTCACGGTGTGCGTTCTGATGCAACGATGGTTTTTACAAGGTAGAGTGCGCCCAGTGGCAGTTTTAGGCCCGGGCCAGGGAAGGCACAAGCCCTCAGTTTTGCTCCAGGCCTCTCAGTTTCGTGGCCACCCACGATTTTTTGCAAAGATAACAGAAATATCTGATTCGTTTGCGTTTCCAAATTTTACAAAAGTGAGCATATTTACGGCTTTCATGGAATGTCCAAAAATCAAAAGTGCTTCAGCTTCGGGGGGGGCTTCGTCCCAAGCCCCCTAACCCTTAACCACTGGGGGCTCTGCCCCAGACCACCGTTATAGGCTCGCGCTACCGCGCTCGCCATGTGGCCGTGCCCTCCCAGATACTGTGAGCTAGAACCGCCACCCAGTGCGCCTCAAGTTATCACGATTGGTGGACGGTAGGTACGAGTATACGTAGAGTACGTATTCGTGTTTTTCAAACTTTTGTTAGTTGTTTTTCTACCGTACGTGTGTGTGGTGAACATGGCTAAGAAATTTGTCCCAAAAAACTAGGCTTGTAAAGTTTACAAAAACTTTGCAAAACCTCAAAATTTATTTTTAAAACTTTTTTTATTATTTGCCATGTTGTAAAATTTATTACAGACTTTATTTAATATTCTAATCGTAACTTTTCGATTACGACGTCAATTACGTCATTATGTCATTCACTCATAAGAGGGTGTATAAAGTGTTTTCCCTCGGTCATAATTTTGTCTACGGTGTTCAGTGAACATTAAACCAAAAAAAAATTTTTTTTAAACTTTTAAAAATCTTCAAAAAAGTAATAAAGTTGAAAAAGATCTTCAATTTTTTTTGAAACCTTGGCTTTTCCACCCCTGATGATGAATAACGACTTTCATAACGTATACCTTGGAAGTGGACAAAGTTTCCCGTGTCACTGATGATATGCGTTCAGTACGATATGCGTCGAACTTTGCGACTCCGAACCGAGATCAGAAGAAGCCAGCGGTTTCAAACCAGCACGTCGACGTCCACGGTCCACACGCACTGGTGATCTTTCTACTAGCCTACTCTGTATCGACTGCCACACTACAGTAGATAGGTCCGACTCTGTCCGTTCTGCAGTCACAGTTCTATTAGAATCAGATCGCTGCTGAAAGCACACCGGCGCTTGGCCGCACGCACCGAACAGCGGCTGACCGACTACAGCGTGGGCCAAAAAGGTAAGCTATTGTACTTTTTCCATATCTTCGCTAAATACTGAGCCACTTTTACAATTTTTACTAGTAGACTCTGGTAAAAGATAGTGTAACGACATAATAGGTGTGGTGTGCATGCCGCTAAATAGCAAATTTCTTACGCCCAAGCAGTTGAGTTGAGTTGAGTCGCGTCGTGTGCGTAAAGTGGACAAAAGCTGCGTGCTAATGTTAACAGCGCCGCGATTTCAATTCCGAAACAGAACAATTACAATACTTATTACAGTCCGCAGTATTGTTTTCTTCATTGCTGTTTCTCTGTTAACGCGAGTGTACAGTATGTTCTGCTACATTTGGCAAATACAACGATTGCTTCATGATTGGTCAACTCAAAAATCGATGCACTTAGCTTGATGAAATTTTGGCTCAAACATGTACATTGACAATCTTTAGACTTCCATAAATATCAAAGCTGAAAATTACATGTTTTTTGCTTTTGTCTGCCGTACTTAACTTAAGAGACGGTTTTGCTTGTTTCATGACTTGGATCTTCAATCATGCAAAAATGCGAAACGAACTTACTCGCGGTAGGCATAATCTTGTTTCCGAAATTAAATTATGTATTTAGGCGCAACAAAATTTTAAAAAATATCCATGAGACAAGATCCGTTGCGTTGGCGCTCTTCGCTTCTGCGGCCCTTTAAAGCGTTGGCGGGAGTACGAAAATGAAATAAAACGCAAAACGTTTCGAACTCGTTTTCGAAAGTGTTTCGCGCATGTTGTACATGACGCAAGCACGACCTAAGCTGTGCAATGTGCAGCCACGCCATTTAGTCTGTGTCCATCGCCTGCATCTGCCCGCACTGTTTCATTTGAGCCTCGAATCCAATTAAACGGGCGTCCATTGCATGCCGTGAAGGAAGATCGCTTGGCTTGGACAGGGGTTGATCCGGGAGGGGAATGTTCCTTCTCTTGTTCCCCGACGACGCTAGCTGTAATGGAGTCATTACGGGCGGGGCTTTGAGGAGATACGTTGCGTTACGTGAGCGTGCGTGCGCAGATGAGAACACGATGTCACAACGTAACAGCGATTCGTTACAATAAGAGCAAGCCAGCAGGCGGGCGCTGAATTTGCAGCACCTGAAAATGACGGACCACGAAAAAAACAATGACTAGACATTGCAAGACCATGAAAATAAAAAACCGAATCGCAATGGCAAGAGAATATGCAGAACCAAATCGTTTTCAACAAGATAGGCTATGTAAATTGTAACTTTTATTGCATATAGTTAAATTAAAGCAAAATTGTTATTCAAAGTCTGATTGTTTACGTGGCGTTTTTTCTGCGTTTTTCAGTCTCTGCGATTTGGTCCGTCGTTTTCGTGTTCCCGCATTTAGCAGGTTTTGCGTTTTTAGTCGGCCCGCCAGCGGCCCAGCAGCTGCAGCAGCAGCAGCCCTGTGCGAAGAACATTAATGGCGTAATGGAGAACGTCATGTAGGCAGAATTAAAACATGACATCATCATCATTATCACGAATAAAGATCGCTTAGTGATGCGACGCGTGCTTAAAACGTCCGTCGATAATAAATAGTACATTGTTAGTCGATTTTTATGAAGTTACTTTAAACCAGTGATATTTCTGTGGTTGCCCGTAGTCAATCAATGTTTTGTGTGGACTTACCTAGCGTGGTTATTCGCAGACGATTCAAAAAATAATTCTTGCAAAATTCAAACTTTTAAGCGGAATATTTTTCCTGCTTAATCAATGCAGGTGGAAGGTAAGGAATATACCACGCACATCACATTTTATCAGTTACGTTAAAGCTTGTCGCAACATTTAACTGCTGGGAAAAATTGTGCAAAGAAATGTCAGCGAAATCGAGTGTCGGTGGGAAAGCGCAAATACACACGCAAATAGGCACGCCATACAGTTCTGCAGGTGTGCTGCTGTCAGTATAACGAGTTGGTGCTTAAGCCGTGATCTGAAATGCAACAGCTTGGAGCCAACCTTTACAGTCGGCCATAGCCGAATGTACGATATAAAACAGAGAAACCCAGATCGACCATGAAACACTTAACAGCTTCCTGAAAAGATTTTGGATACGTGGAGCAGTAGTCTAATAGTTAGAGTTCTATGGACTTGTAACTTTTAAATTGCGGTTCAAAACTCGCTGCGGGTCATTTGCAAGCAACCTTGAGCAAGTCAGGCTACAAACTCACAGCGTTCTTAGGGCAACTCAGCCTCCCACCCTGAGCAAGACGAGAAGTGAATAGTAGCTTACTGGCTACAGGGTGAAGGCCAAGTATGGCTGATTGGGGCAATGGTATGACTGCTGGCTGCACCGTCGAGCGCAACTGTTTGCCATATTGCGGTCAACGGACTGCTTCATAATGCAATGTAACATTATCCCAATCAGCTGCTTCTCTGAGATTGTAATGCACTTCTGAACAAGAGTTTTTACATTTTAGATTGGCGTAGCAACTCAGTCTTCTATTCCTTTGGGGTAAGTAAATCGAGTAGCCTACCTGCCGTCAGGCTGGGGTTAAGGAGGGGCACGCTTACTTGTATCTGGTGGCAGGTAATACTGCGTGATCCCATATGGCAGGTGACGCTTTTTGGCTTCGAAATGGGTTTACATGGAGAGCCATACACATCACATCTAAACCTTTTAAACATTTGTCCCGTCAATCTAGACCATAACCTATCGTTTCAGTTTAGGTAGATATCAGAATGCGGTGAAATCGTTCCGTCGCTGTTGCGGCTACTGTCGCTGAATTCCGTCAGTGGTGTGGATTCTCTCAAAACGTTCCATTCTCTCTCTCTCTCTCTCTCTTTCCCGCAGTCCGCAGTCGCTGAAATCGCGACCGACGTCGGCGCACAATCAATTTCAACGCGTTAATTGCATATGCCAGAGCGCGTACCTCTTCTTCCGATCTCCTACTCCCCCCTCTTT
>Ga0056128_1012450_pt1 | contig 10393 bp, 5 predicted proteins | sample WorMetLIZISLAND2_FD_71113 | JGI IMG/M metagenome (GOLD analysis project Ga0056128, IMG submission 71113) | Marine gutless worms symbiont microbial communities from Max Planck institute for Marine Microbiology, Germany - Olavius geniculatus... ... | reverse complement strand
AGAAGAACTTTGCTGACTGTGTAATGGTAAAGTTTAAATTTTTAAATTGTGATTTGTGCTGTTTTATATCTACAACCACGATGTCACCTTTACACTGTATATAAACTGAACAGTTTTTTTACATAAATCTAAAATAAATCTTTTACATAAATCTAGGGACAAAATTCGGTGACGGGTTAAGCCTGGAAATAGGCCTTACCAGTCGACTTGGGCATGTTGCGTTTTTGCCCGAAACTTTAAATGCGACATGTTCTTTGGTCAATAACAAAGCGTATGTCAGAACCTTTTACCACCCCTTTTTCATGTGTTCTGCCATTTTTTTGAAAGGCTAAAAATTGTTGAGTAATAAAACTTATTTCACCAGCAAATGTTGCGTTCAAATTTACCGCAAACTGCAAAGTCTTAATCAATTATTCTTAACTTTGACTAAGTTATGTCATGTTAAGCGCGATGGCTAACAAAATTTTTGCATTTTACTTGACAGCCCAAAGTACGGACCTCATCGTGAAGTATGAATAAATACTCAGTTTATCAGACTTTAAACTATTTACCTATTAGTGCGTGGAATGCAATGTTGCCGACATTTTGCAAATTTAACCCAGCGCAAAAAATCATTTTTGAGCTAAAAAAAGTGCGCTGCAGCAGATATAGGATGACTTGTCGCAGACGGTCGCAACGTCGATTAAAGGCATGTGCTTTTGCTGGCGGTGAACAGTTTAAACATTAAATATAAACTTTTTGAAAAAAACATTTTATGAAATACTGTTAACTGTTTCTAAAAAAATAATACCCCAGTACTTTGTGTGATTTAACCATTTGTTAGTTGTCAAATATTAAAAATGTGTGTCTTGTGGTATGCCACTAAATGGCCTATTTTGTGCTGATGTGCCGTTAAAAACTACTCACTCACTGTTTTTTGTGGTAAATGCGCAGTGAAATGTAAATATCCTCTAAACGATCACGCACAACACGGCATATCTTTGTCAAATTTAAAAATAATTAAGTAAAACTTTGTAGTATTGGGTAGACTGAACCTCAGATTATGTGCGTAAAATATCGCTTAAAATTTTTCAGTCTGAGAAAAGTAAATTTATAACACGTTAGAGATGTAAAATTTCTGACTCACACTGATTAACGCCCATAAACACCTTCTATAAACGACACCAAAATACCTGTGCACGTTTGACCTTCTCCGTCATAGCCGCTATTGCAGGTACAGGTGAAGCTACCGACGACGTTAGTACACGTGGCATCAGCGCTACAACCTGCGCTGCCCGTAGCACACTCGTCGATATCTACAGCAACACAAAAACGCCAGTTCACCAAACAACACTAAGCAGCATATACACTACGCATATACAGCGTGTTTGCAATAATTTTACGCACAAATCGAGTCGAGTTCATACGGCCAATACACTCGTATACGTGCGTAGTACAGGCACAGTGCAAATATCAATTTAAGCCTTGGATAGGCTACGTATGAAACAAACAACATGAAATGCGTGAATTGCAAACGTTTCGTGCAATACGTTATATGCAGCTTATTTTCAGACCTGAGATATCTGCATTTTTCGTTTACGGTTTAACGCCAAAAAGTCGACGCCTACGTTCGCAGTGTTGCTCAAAAAACGAAACACGTGTCAAATGTTTTTGAAAATAATGTAATATAAACATTTTTTAATGCTTCAGACGTTTTTAAGTAAATCACTGGTTCTCAAAAATTTTTTTTCTAAGTTTTGTTGCCTTAAGTACAACTATAGCTATATCGCCGAAACGTAACACTGTTTTCTGTGTATCAAAAACTGCTGACGTAACCCGAAAACAAGATTGCACTGGAGGTGCTAAAATAACGCACTAAGGAGTTAATTGATATTCATTAAAACTAATACGGTCAAAATATTTGTTAATGTGATACAAATTTACTTTGCAGCTTTATCGGCCAAATGTATCAGCAAAGGGAACTGGAAACCAGTCAAACTATCCGTCAGATAAAACTCATAATATCAAAACGCTGTTAGTGCGCGTTGCACGTCTTTGAAGCTGCAAAGTAAGCATGTCCAGCGCAGAACGACTTTTTGTCACACATACAAGTTACGTGGTAAAACTGCAACGATAATGCGCAACCAACATAATTAGTTGCTAGACAGCTTTAATTGCATCTAACATAGCGTGTGTTCGTGTGTTTGTTGTAACAGCAGGGCTCTTTTGTTTCTCACGACCACAGTATGCAAGTCGTCAAAACATTTGTAATGTACGAGTACAACCTTCGCACGTGTCTCCGCCGTTTCTGGCATGTCCTGCGTGGCACTCGCAAGTGAAGCTGCCGGGGCTGTTAACACAGTCAGAATTATCATCACAGCCGCCATTGTTAGTTGCACACTCGTCGATGTCTGCACATAATCACACAACGTTTTAATGGACCGCAATACGTGTCTTGCCCGTCAGCTTGCCCGTCCATCTATCACATACTAAGTTGAAAACAAATAGGCGTAAACCAAAATTGCCGTAAATGTGTCGCAAAGCAAAAATAACCAATATGACAATTTTTACGACGTCGGGCGCGCAATGTCGCCACAGACGGCGTAGCAGCAGGGTACATCTTGTATGCAACGCTCTTTTACAGTTTTTTCAGTAGAGTAGGTCGAAGTTAATGTTCGCTTGGATGCGATATATACTGATCATTGCGTTTCAATAAAACAGGCACGATAATTCAGTCAAATAACAACAAATTTAAACATTTTAACAGCTACAACTGACAAAATTCTTATCCAATAAAAGTTGGTTGACGTATTACACAGCTGTGTTTTAATTCAGCAGGGATTTTCTGACTTATTCGCATCAAGGCAAACGATTTTAAAAGAATCAAAAGTAAGTTCTGCAGAATGTAAATAATCGGTGTTCTGTAGATATTTTATCAATATTGGGACATGGCCTTGGTAAAACAATAGAATGTCTATACGAATTCATTGAGTGTCAAGCGTGATAGTAGTATTCTTTCCCAAGTTCTGGATCACAGCGTGTGGTCCGTCCCCAGCTTAAAGCCCTATCTCGGACTCCAAAACGGTGACTCAACCCTACCAAGACTAGCTATTTTGACGAATTTGACAGCAAAGAATATTTATAACCCTAGGTTTTCGCTGTAATTTTAGGTTTCGACCCTAACTTGTGCTGTTCTGCGGCCCTAAAACCGGAAGTAAATGACTAAGAACCCTAGCCGCTGAAACCCTGAAAACAATAAAATGTCTACACGAATTCATTAAGTTTCAGGCGTGATGACGTTTAAGAACAGAAAAAGCAACAGAAAACGCAAGAGTAGATCATACGCGGTAGATCATACTACAGCTGTAACTAACCAGTGCAGGTGATTCCATCTCCGTCGTATCCTATCATACAGCTACATTCGAAGCTACCCGCCACGTTGCTGCAACTGGCGTCGGCGCTACATCCTCCGTTGTTTGTAGCACACTCATCGATATCTGTAAAATAAATAACTAATCATAAAATATATTATGTAATGCGCAGTAACATCGTGGCTTTGTAGTCGCAAGCAGACATAAAATATAATGCACACCGACAAACACCGAGTCAAAGCAAAGAATTTCAAAAAACGCACAAACTGAGAAAAACACAGCATTATGATAAAATCCAAAATCTGAAATATCAAAGTCAGAGTTGAAACGTGTTCAAAAAAACCTTAGACACGCCAATCATCGTTTGTGCTTAGTACGCTACTAAAGTAATGTCTTATATTAATTTTACCTCGGTTTCAGTTTGGACTGCGATTGGCTGTCTCACGACTGAGTTCAAAACCAATGCAGCGGCGCCTTGGCGTGACGTCACAAGGCGTGACGTCACAATGCCCTACTTTTTTCTTCTTCTTTCTCCTTGCAGTTTGCGCCTCTCGACGACCGTTTTTATCATGACAAGACGCGCAGGATGACGTCGTATAAACGTTGTCACCATGGTGAAGCATCATCAGCATCATTATCGCTAGCGGCTACGCTGTGTATCGAGGCCGCGGGCCAAGCTAAGGCACGAAGGGCCAAAAATGAAAGCCGCAGGCCGATACTATCGCAAAGATCAAACGGACAGGTACCACCCGTCCGTTTGTAATTATAATGCTAACTGTAACAACCTGAACAAGTAAATCCGTCTCCTTCATAACCGGTTGGACAGGTACACGTGAAACCACCCGGGTTGTTAGTGCATGTGGCTCCTGCATGACATCCTCCGTTGTCACTAGCACACTCGTCGATATCTGCGCACAAATGCGAACATCAATTGACAATACACAGTTGTCGTTTTGTCACCGGAATAGCTTTTTGCCGCGCGAGCGATTCCGCCTATTGCTACACAAAGTTTTGCGGCGATCCGAGGTCGAAGCTCAAAGATCTCGTAATGAAAATAAAAAAAACAGCAGTAAAACGTAAAATTTCCTGTTACTAACGTAAAAAAGGTTTGATACAAATATAATTTTTAAAGCCACGGGAAGTGATTGTCGCGACCTACCGCGACATAAAGAACTTTCTTTTTATTAGACTGAATTTAGCGTTTATAGTCACCGATTTTAGAACTGCTGATTTGACTAAATTTAGCATTTACAATGACCGATTTCCTCTGCATACAGTGATATAGGAGCTTTTTATTGAACTAACGTAGCATCTGTATAGAACTCGTAAAGTGGATTGTATCTGATCCGCTGCATCGCGCTGCGCGATCATAAAACCTTCTGTGCGCCGCTACCGCTGTTGGCCGCCTGGCCGCCAGATGGCGTTCTGTATATAAACCGAACACTTTAAGCTAATAAAATTCATTGTCGCGCTAACTGTCACTCTGGACATTCTGCAAAGACGTCACATTGTGGTGCGTATTATTGGTTTACATATGTCGTACTTTGTATATTTTATGTGTTGGCCGTTTAAGTTTTGGGTTTTTCAAACACCCGTGCTTAGGTAGGTCCTGGACTTACACCTGGCCCTGGCCGCGGAGACTAGAGTGAAATATCTCTTCCGTTCGCCGGCTAACGCCCTGAACTAGCCAAACCCGAGTGAGTAACTCGTACTGCCCGGCCTTATTCGAGGAAAACCGATCGGCTCGGTGCGAAACGTGTCCTCCCCTACCTTACCCGGCTCGCCTCTAGCCAGTTAGGGAGACACGTCGGTTCAGACCCGTGGCGGCTCGTGAGCGCCGGTCTGTCTACCGCATCGCCCCTACCTACCCGTAAGGTCGTAGCGGCTACCTGGCCTACCTATTCGGTAGGGACTCGTTCAGTCCCCTCTTTTCCCCATCCCGGAAGGTCGAAGCGGCGCCCGGCCCACCTTTTCGGAGGGAAAAGCAAAATTCGTCCCCTGTAAATTCTTGTATAGTATATTTTGTATTGCATATTTTGTATCGCATACGTTGTATTTCGTATATCTATGTCGCCTATTATGTTCTGTTAACTTTTGTCGTATATTAAAACCTGTGTTGTTCCTTTCCATTAACATAGCCGTAAAATAAATTAAAAATCTATAGGTTTGGTTACACTGCTCAGATTATGTTTTGTTAATGATATTGCGGAGTCTTGCTCACGTGATATTTTTCACAGTATTACTAAACCTGGTCACTGTCTTCATGAACTGTTGTCATGTTACGCCGAGCGTCCAGACAGTTTACGCCCTCGTGGCCATGATTATGTGTTGCCTGTTTGCAGTAAAAAATTGCATAAACAGTCTTTTTAGTTAGATTACTTTTTGACTGTGTCTAATTATTTTACGTTATGTTTCCTTGTCTAAATTACATTTCTCTTCTGTTTTCCTATTTTATTATGTGCGTTTGTCACATATTTTATTAAATATTGTGTTACTGTGTTACTGTGTTAAAATAAAATAAGGCAGCTAAAACCAAATCAAAATAAAATCAAAATAAAATCCTCCACATAAAATAAAATAAGCCAAAAACATTCTACGCCCAATTAAGTAAGTAAAACCAAATAGAACAAGCCGTTCAAAATAACACGTAAATAAAATTGTAGCCACCCATAAAAATAAATAAGTAAATGCCTACATTAGTTAAGTAAGTAAAAACACTGAACGAAAAAGCCCAGTGCCACACAGGACTGGCCGAACTCACTGCAGAGTTTCTTTATTCTCAGATCACAAAATAAAAAAATAAAGTGGCGCTCAACAACTAAACGGTTAGGACGCCAATCTAAGACACGCCACACCCGGCTGTCCGTGTCATGATTACTCATTTCACATCCTACTCTATATAAAAAATGCCGCTACCTAAAAACTATGTTTTCCGTGCAACACACTAGTTAGTGCTCTAAAACAAGGTAACGACAAAGTGGCAAATAGACGCTCAGTTATGTTATTGTCTGTGTCTGCAGACGCATTAATTACCTCTGCAATTAAAGCCATCACCGGCATAACCAGTCGGACATGTGCAGTAGTAACTGTCAGGAACATTGGTACAAGTGGCCACTGGGCTGCAGCGGTGGCTGTCCATCGCACATTCGTCAAAGTCTGAAATGTATAATAAATCGAATAAATTGTTAAAATACAACCTTATTCACTATTTATTGTTACAGTTGACAGAGATGCGCACGTAAAATGCGGCTATGTTTAATGCGTAAACAACCAAAATCACTAATTACAGGAAAAATGTCCAAAAATCACCAAACCAAAATCAAAAACGCTGTGTGACAGTCACAAAATAAGTCAACAAAAAATCACGAAACGTGGCAGGTGATGTAATGTCTTGTTTACCCACATTGGATAAATGTGACAAGTTTGGCGATTACCTTGATTCGACTTACGTAGAAACTACAATCTTCCCTCTTTCGCTTTGGGCGCAAGTTTCGTCTGATGCACGTCGTACTATTAACGGTCCCAAGTCCTTCCATCGGCAATCCGCAATTCACTTAGCTCATCTTACGTTCTTTATTCTTTGGGTTAAGATCGTAAAACAACAGACAGTAAATAGGCCTGACTTATATCACCATGAATGATCTGGACACTTTTGTGCCTGTTACAATTGTTGAACGCAAACGACAGCAACGCTTTTTTCGAGCCTGGCAGAAGTTCCAACAGCAGTTGTCCTCAAGATAAGTTTTTGCATGCTCTCTGCTACAGCTGCTGCGGTATACGACTTATAGGCGAGCTTTAGAGACCTTCACCGCTGAGTGAATTGATTTTATGCTCACGCTTTTGCGACTTGTGTGTGATGTTGGTATTTTACCTACAAAACGTTAAGTCTTTTGTAATTTTTGTATTTTTTTGTGATTTTGGATATTTTGTAAGCAACTAGTGAAAACTATCTAGTGATTTCGATATATGCCCGTCAAATGTTGCTCATTATTGTGATATTTCGGTAGTGTACTTTAGTTTGATGTATTCTAAAAGCAGCAGATAATATAAGATAGCCAACTACTACGACACCAAACGCCTCAAAAATGCAATAGTTCACTTCATAGTCATACGTACCTTCACACTGATAAATAACTTCTAAATATTTGCCCGTGTTTGCGCACGAATCGCCGAAATTTGCGTTGCTGGCCGTAATTGCACACGTCTTTTGTCCTTCACATCTACACATCAGCTAAGAAAACATTTACCATTGTTTCGTAGTAATGCCGGGATTACATAAAAATAGAAATATACTAGAAATTTGGGGCAAAGCCCAACGTGAGTCCGCCCGGCGCCCTAAATCCGATTGGGAGAAATTAGGGGATGTGGGTAAAGAGGGGGGAATTTCCCCGGCATCAAAGTCACGTGGCCCGTACTCAAATGCATTGGCATACGCCGAACGCGCTTTGTCGACTTAGGGTAGGTCAACATTAGCGCTTATAACTTTGTAAGTAGTGAACAGAATTTCACAAAAATTTTTTTGTTCAACGCCGAAAGGATTGCTCTCGTCAACGCCGTTCAGCTTATGTCGTTATCTTTATCGGTTTCAGAGATATTTGCGCTCAAACTCGAAAGTTGTCGTAAATCGCACCAATTTTTGAACGTTTTTTGCCCTCCCAAATTTTAAGGGGCGGTGCCCCCGAAAGCTGTACTTGCGTTAACACCCCCACCTAGAGACACGTCAAGTGCCAAAGTTTTGTCGGGTTACAGCCCCTAACTCCGAAGTTATAGGCGCGCATTCATTACATTTTTTGCCAATTTTTGACTCCCCTTTAAAAAAAGTTGTAACGGGTGCCCCGTCTCAGATGGGGGGTGCGCTAGTAAGACTTGGTGATTCTCTAGCGCGTGTAAAAATTTGGGGGCGCAACCCCTTAGGGGCCGAAATATGGTCATCCGAAAAATGCGTTTTAGGGGGTACGATTTCACATCTAAATCTCCAAGGTTACAGGACCAAACTTCACAGAACTTGTTTTGCCTAAGGCAGGAGGAATCGCGATAGAGGAATGACTATCAGATTTTTAATATCTTCATCCGTTTCGGAGATATTCGCCGCCGAACTTCGAAGTCGTCCGAAATCGGGCCACATTTTGCATGTTTTTGGCCCCTGAAATTTTTTTGGAGTGCGCCTCCAAAATTTTGGACCAGCATTATAAAATTCAGCCTAGTACTGACCATCGTGCAAAATTTCACGCCGGTCGGCCCACGCATCTCGTAGATCTCGCGGTCGGAAAAAAAAATCAGGGCTAAAACATAAGTCCGCTCCGCAAGCTATCGCTTTCGGGCGGACTAATAACAATGCTGTGTTTGCACTCTACTACGTTTGCACAAAATAAAACATCAGGCGTAAATGTCATTGAAATTTTGAATAGACTCTTAGGTTGAAACGTAGCTTAATAAGTTATGACAAATTACTTAAAGTACAACCTTTATAATGGAAAGAAAAGAGACAGACATCAGGAAAAAACAAGACAAGTCGACGAACCGAGACGAGGGGTCCTACCAACTTCCACACGTCTATGATTGCTTACTGTCTGCCTCAGCAACACCTGGTGGACAGTCGTTTCGACGAAGGCAGCAGCGGTAGCCAAAACGTCAACAAAAATAATTAAAAAGGTTGTATTTTAAATAATTTTTCATAACTTATTACCTTCCGTAAATGCTTCAGCTATTTACGTTGCTTTTGTGTTTCACTGCAAACCCAAAATTTAGCTTTGTTTTAAACACAAAAAGTATTAGCTATTACTGCGCGTGAGATATTAGCTTACGATTGTTTTGAAACATGCTAACTTTTCTGACGTGGGGTTTTGCCCTAAAGCTCTCGCTTGCTTAGTTGCCGTTTTCTATTAAACTACTTTGCGTAGTCCGAGTATTGTTGTGTAAAACGGCGATCTGTTTCCGACTGCTCGTGGCGGTTGACGGGCGCTAAAAGTTGGTACAACAATGTTACAGTCAGGAAAACGCATTAATTTGGGGTTCAAGATCGTTCAAGGTACATGATAATCACCAGATCAGCTCCGCAGCAGCAAATGTCTGCTCTCTGCAACTGTTCTCACGCTGGGGGATTTAATAGCGGTAAAATAACGATTTCTTACGCGGCACCCCTCTTCGACGACCTCGTTTAACAAAAATGTTCTCACCCAGCGGCACAAACTTTTCTGCCAAAAAATACTAAATAAAGTCTCCAGCTCTCATCGTAATCACATGGCTAACTCCCGCAGTCTTTATCTTACCTGAACTTATCTTTATCTTTATCTTACTTTACTTATCAGTACCAAAATGTAACAAGAAGACAGTCAAGCATACAGACAGAGAGAGACAGACAACCAGAATTACGATAGTTAGTACGCGCTTAGCACTACGAGCTGTTTTCCGTAAAAAATTTAATGCAAATTTAGGCGACCAGTGTGGATAGGTTACCTCTGCTTGACGACGTTCGGTGTGTCAGTGTAAACACATTCAACGTTATTCTCTCTGATATTATCAGAACAAATTTCCCCGCCAAGTCGTCCGTAGTTAGCGGTAATGACGTGGATCCCTTCGTCACTGCAGCTGATTGAAAGCTCGTTGTTTTCACACGCGTACGCCAATAAAGCTTCACAAAATATTATTTCGTTCAACTTAGTTTATTTCTAGCTAATGTAACTAAAATTTATGTCATAATTTTATATAGCTTCAAACACAACGGTCATGCCGTACTAAAACGTTTAAGTCAGGTACCTTAAATAACTTTTAGTGCTGCTTGCACGAGTCAGACACCAAACTAGTAAAGCTTTACAATCTCAAATATGGTAGCTGATTGGCATGAGCTAATATTACTGCGGCTGAATATTCAGCCATTAATTGCCAGCGCCAGTGATCTATTAAACCCGCGGTGCAACACGCTCCATACCAGTGGCGTAGACACACAAGGTGCGTAGGGTGCGTACGCACCCCCTGTCGGGAAAATACGTAATTTTTTGTACCTCATTTCTGAGCTATTTACAAAGCCTGCACGTAAAACCTGC
>Ga0056128_1012446_pt1 | contig 10395 bp, 9 predicted proteins | sample WorMetLIZISLAND2_FD_71113 | JGI IMG/M metagenome (GOLD analysis project Ga0056128, IMG submission 71113) | Marine gutless worms symbiont microbial communities from Max Planck institute for Marine Microbiology, Germany - Olavius geniculatus... ... | reverse complement strand
ACTGCGTCTGCTCGTCTGTCGTGTAGGCCTTTTGCAGTCCCAATTTCTTCATGCGTCGGATGACGGCCTGTGCATAGTGAAACCAGCAGCCGGAGATCTAAAGCTGTTCGCCGAAGACAATACGAAAGGCAGCTGCTGGAGCATCCTCGAAGTCGGCAATTACGAAAATGGTGAACAACTGATAAAATAGTGCCGGGACCACCCTGAACGTAGAGTCGACAAAGACAACGCGAGCATCCTGCAGGAGTTGCATCTGAGTGTCAGTGCTGAACAACAGAGCGGTGTCATCAGTGCTAGTAGAGACATGGCCGCGGAAAAACGTAGAGTCACCGACTGTGGCATAGCGAGTGTTCTGTATGGCAGAAGCACCATCCTGTGGATTGCTGGGAAGCTGTACAGACCGTTAATGCTCACCCAAACCAAAATCACACTTTTCCCGAATTTTCATTTCCCGCATTTTCATGTCTCGTATTTTCACGACTTGCATTTTTGATGGTGCCGAAATTTCATTTCTCGCATTTTCAGTCGCCCCTGGCATACGCCCCTTTAGATTACATGAAAATCATTAACCTTAGATGACCTTGAAGGTCATTGACAACCAGTACGATCAGTTATCCTAGCAACAGCTGGGTTTCTTTGTTGTACGAATGGAAAACTTGGACAATTTCAAAAGTGATAAAGAACAGTTTGAAAGCAAAAGTTTAGTTTATGCGGAGATTTAAAGCAACAGAAAATTATTACTTGTCATGGCCAGATTCAGCACCGTCAATTGTTATAAACTAAAGCAGTGATACTGGTGTCTGCAATATTGCGCACTTTAACAAAATATTATACATTTACCTAAAAACAGTAAGAAGTTACATAAGCGACGACTTACTGACGCACGGGTGGGCTGGTGAACGACTTTGCTGGTAACCGACGTCGCAGCGATTGCAGGTCCGACCTGCCACCCCTCGCTTACTGATTGATTGAGACCCAGCCGCAGACAGGACATCATCCCGACACCCCTCGCTTACACGGACACTGTCCAGTAGACTGGTTACAGGACAGATGGACCGCGCCCACCGGATGACATTCACAAGCTGTACACAGATAGCTACAACAATGGGCGTCTTGGGCGGGGGGAGCAGAAAGGGCATTTGCCCCTCCCCCTTAAATTTTTGGCTGCTAAAAAAGTACCAACATTTTTTTCTTGTCTAAAAATAGTCATTAAAAAAGCAAAATTTAAAGCTAGAAAACCACCATTTTGGAAAAAAATTAGGAACAAAGTCGAAATTATGAGCACCCATATTCTTCTCTGTCAGATATTTGCAACTTTCTGTTGAAATTTCGTCGTAAATTGCAGCTCGTGTTGAAAAATTGTAACTTGCTGCCTCGCCTAGTTTTATTAAACTCACGACAGCAACATTCACTAACAAACACCGAAGTAATTTGGTAAAGGCGGAATAGCTAATCGATGCTACCACCTGGTGAAACATCAATCATCTTTCTATTCTGTAAGTCAGAAGCGATTGCATGTTTTAGCTGGGGAGTCGATCCTCAAATCTGAATCTCCTTTTTCTTGGAAAGCAGGGACTCCCATGTAACATGATATGCACTAAACCCTAATGGCATCGCAATCTGTTGAACGGTGACGTGGCAAGACGTGGCAAACGATAGACAGACAAACCGTGCGACAGAAAAACATGTAGCTATAAGCGGAAGTGTTTGCGCTGCGAAAAAAAATTTTTAAAAACAATTTTGCCTAAAAAGTCGGTGCTTGTACAGCACAAACTTTCGCCAAGACTGCTGCTCTCATCTGGCAAACACAACGGACTCACTGCTGCGGCAGTGTGTATCCGTCGCGATTCAAACCTTAATCCGTATAGTAAGTAAGTAAATAAGTAAGATTATTTTAAAAACCGCCAAATTCTTTTTCATGAGCCCACCTCTCCACGAAATTTTACCAAAATCCTTTCAACGCATAGTGCCCTTCGGTATCATTAGCTCATGCCAGTCATCTGCAACTTCCGAGATCGCACAACGCTTTTCCACATTTGCCCGAGATCTTTAGGCGATGCTATAGAAAATACGGAATCTCTATACCCTGAACGTCAGAAGAGAAACTAGCTATAGCTAGAGTTACGAGTTGAGATGGTGACCTGTGCAGGCGTGTGGGTGAGACATTGGTTTAGCGCGGTCTCTGTAGTACTTCTGCTGACAGCGATTGCAGTGTCTGCCCGTTGTGTGATGCCTACAATGGACACAGACTCGTTTCAGCACTGTACTGACCAGAAGAATATCAACCGTACGTCCAGATTATCATTTCAGATGGATCATAATATCATTGGACACAGACTCCGCCACTCTGCGAGCCGGACTGCGCGTACAGTTGCTTGTTGAATCGACAGCGTCGAGCATGACCGTTGCACTTGCAGGCTGTGAACATGCGCAAAAGTATTAAAATTTGCATCAAAAATTAATTGTATTAAAAGCTTATTAATTTTTTTTACAGTTTTTTAATCTATTATATAAAAATAATTATACTTTGGGCGACGCAGGCTAAGTTGACATGGCCATCCCTCCGCGAGTCAGCACAACAATCTGAGTACTAGCAAAAGATGGGACGTAGAACGGCACACCGCGCGATGCACTAGTCCCGTATACGTAGTCTCGCAGTGTAAATTGGTGTCTGGCCGAAAGCTAAGAAAGCAGAAATCAAGCAGAGACTTTACAATTATTTATTACGTTTTGTAATGTTTTCACGTTTTAAAATAAACGTTGAACGATCACAGTGAAAATGGTAACTTGCTAAGCCTTTTGTTCAGTTCTGGTCATGCATGACTGGACAGTAGCCATATACCACTCCAGATGCAACAGCAGATATAAGCAGTGTAAGTGCGACCATCCGGGCTACTAAATATCACTAGCACTATGCCTGCATGGTATCACAGGTTGACAAACTCATACACGGGTGAGCTCAAGGGTGACCAAACGAATGACAGTCTAGGCTTACTCGAGGTCGACTAAATTTCGGTTTTGGTTTCGGCTAAGGTTTCGGCCAAATCTAGACCCTCAGTCTCGGTTTCGGCTTCGATTTCGGTGCATGAAAGCCGTCCCAGTTTCGGTATTGGCCAAAACTGTAAAATCGGGTTTCGGTTTACCTTTAAGGCTTAGGTCTACGCTACCGACCGTCGGCGACCATAAAATAAGTGTCGGTTGAACCGCTGTCTGGAGTGGGATAATTTCGTACTGCGTACCCACTTATCCACTCACCCACCCCAGACTATAGCTTAAAATACACTTAATTCGCGTGTCGACCGCCGTAAAACGTACCGACACACTGATTCGGCTGGTGGACAGTGGCTCTGGCCCACGGTCTATCGTAGTAGAACGGTTTGCATCGTTCGCAGTCTCTGCCGACCGTATTGTGTCGACACTCGCAACTGAGTCGTTCATCCCGACGAGTTGACACTGTGCCGTCGCTGCATCGTGCCGCGTGGCCGTTGCACTTACAGCGAGCTCCGACTCGAGTGACCTTGCAGTGATGTGACCTTGACCTTGGCCTTTAAAACCAGGGGTCAAATGTTACACAGCGTGCTCCGACGGCGAAGTCGGACATGGAGTAGTAGTGGTACGGTGTTGCAGATACCGGGACGCTCGGTTGCTGCTGCTGCTGCTGATGATGATGATGATGGTCGTTTATCATTAGCTGTTGAACTGATGTAGACACCGAAGCCGCAGGACGATTCAGTATGATGCGAATGTCAGTCGCCGTGATCCAGTCCTGCAACAGTCAGTCCGTCACAAAAACTCATTGAGCTAACACAGTGGTGACCAAACTAAGAAAAAGTGCCTTTTATGCACCAAATTGTATATTATTTTGATAAATTTCTAAATAGTTATATTACAGTTTATGACAGACTCTGCCGTAAAACGTTCAAAGCAACTTCGGTATTCTACGCTTTTGTTTTCGAGTTAGGAGTACGTACAAAACTGACCGACAGACAGACGGACGGACAGACAGGCAAGACCAGCAATGCAGTCTACAAAGCGACAGATCTAAAGTTAAAGAAAATAAAACCCGCAGCGCGCGTCTTTCATTTTGGTTTATTTTATTTCCGTGGCGTTCAACACACGTTTAGGATGGCCGCATTCTGCACGAAACGGCGTGGACCTGAAGTACTGGACTGGAATCGAACTTGAGCGCACTCGGTCGTCCTTCCAGCGTGCTGAAAGCAACTCGCCCTCCTCTCCCTCGCTGGTCCACGTTCGAGTACGCGTCCGTACATAGAGCCTGCTGCTCGTTGGCCCGAGTCACGTGACCGCCGACCTGTCGACCATAGATACGTCGACAGTCGCTCGAGTAGAATTGGAACGGCGTCCACGAGCGCCCGTAGTCGACGCTTTTGTAGACCGCCATTGAATCCGGGCGTGCTGAACAGAACTGTAAGCTGACGTATGTCACCTGAAAATAATAACAATACAAAAACAGCCAATGGATTTGAGGGTTCAAGACTCCCCAAAATAATTTTTTTTTCAGAGCCAACTATAACTCATTACTAACGTACGCGTCACGCGTGTATATACAACTCCAATGTAAGCTATGTCTTGCTGTTAGTTTTGTTTTAGATGAACAGTGGTTTGCGTATATGTGTTTTTCACCGTAAAATGTTTTGTCCACCACAAGAACCAAAATTGCGTTTGCTTCCAGACTCGGAAACAAAATGGGAATTGAAGTAACTGTGCATAAAACTTCGAACCTCAGTTGCAAAATCGTGCGTCTGCTGCTGGACATGCATCAACAGAAAAGCATCCAACATAACTGAAGACATTTTTTATATTTAGTTGTTTTGGTAGCCCATATGTTGTAATTTTTAGGAGATAATGACTAATTGTACGACAAAATGTGTATTGGCTTTGAAAGTCACGTACATAATATTGGCTAAAAAGCTCACGAGCGTCAATGAACGAAGCTCACGACATCCTAAACAGTCTAAACTACGAGCTTCAAGCCTAGTCAGAGAAACCTTGTACTTATGTTGTGTTTAGTAAATCATCCGTACATCCAATGATTGACAATATCAACTGCAACAGGGCGATAATTATAAGGAAATTTGTACATACCTCGAACTTCTTGTGAAGACTCAGGGTGAGGCTAACGTTTGTTTCGCTGTCGCTGAACGCCGCTGACACCCAACACGTCATGTTGTGAGCTTTCCCTGTAACAACCAGTTCGCGTTCTGTTGTAGTACCATAGCCTATGCCTACTTTTTATGGGAATAATGATGACGAAAATGACGGAGATGATGCGGAAAATTTTTGACGTCATGTTGTGAGGATTATTGAGATCAGTCAGAAAAGTCGGCGGATGCGGATGTCGCGCATCACATATGACGCAGTCCTTTCTCTTGCCATTATTATCATCATCATCATCTCGACTCTTACTCGTATTGGCGTATATCTGGTGAACGTCGATGCCCGAGCGTTGCGGTTGACCGCCGCAGAAGTTAACCGGCGGGTCTCCGCACGTACTCGACGCGACAATCGGTCGACCGTATGCAGCGTTGATGAAGTCCGGAATGCATCTCTTGGCTGAACCGTCATCTCGGTAACACGGCGGATCCACATTGTCCGTCGTCAGCCTGGCTGCTGCTGCTGCTGCATAGTGCGACGTCCACTCCCGTGATGTTACGAGAGAATGACAGTTTCTCAGGGCCTTTATAGTAACTCAGCCTGACCATTTCTCCGTGTATAATGAGTGTTCAGTGGGTACTCGTCCACCAGCCGGTAAAACTGCCACGCTGGCTGACTGTTATTGCTGGTTCTAAGTGCGACGTCGTCATGTCTGTCACGAAAGTACGACGGTCTCTCAGAGGCCTTACATTAACTCATCTTGGCCATCCCTCCGTGGATAATGAGTGTTCAGTGGTATGTCCTGTTCAACTGAGTGGCAAGACTGCCACTGTGACTGTTGCTGAGTGCTTGTGTGCCGTGTGTCACGAGAGAACGAACGGTATTTCACAGCATTGCTTCGCATGGTCGATCCAGATGCTATCGCAGATATAATCTCTTCGTCGCAGAATCCATCGCGCCACGGAAAGACGAGGTTTTTTCGCGACGGACCGCTGCTGCTGCTGCTGCTGATGATGATGATGATGATGAGCGTGATGATGGTTTGCGACGTGCTGAGGATGAAGAAATCAGACAACATATCGCCAGCAACAACGTCACGCATTTCATCATTGGATTAGGATAATGCTGCCGCTTTCTCCTTGCTTTTGTCCAAAAACACCGCAAATGGCTAAAGTGTGATGGGGGACAAAGAAATCATGTTTCCCGCCGAGGCGTTGGGACAAAATGGTTCCCCCACTCTACGCAAAAAATGTGGAAAAATTCGTCTACTTAGTGCCGACTTATTGTGTGGCCGTCAGCTCAAGCTGACGGCCACACAATATGTCGGCACTTTTTAAACTAAAAATTGGTACAACTGTTATTCCTGCCGTGCATATAAACGTTTACACCAATTTCGGTTTTTCCACATTTTTGTTTTTGAGTTAAAAACTGTACTGCCGCCTATTAGGACTGCCGCATAAATATTGCGCTATATATCACTCAGCAAACTCAGCAGGCTGCTTAGTCAAATTTTGCGGTTTTTCGCCCTGAATTTTACACTTCAAACACTATGAACTCCGTCGTTCATCTGACGTTTAACTCCACCAGACTGGGCCTACCGCACGTCGAATTTACAATGTTAAACTGAACGCGACAACACGTCTGCGACTGAAATGGTAACAATGATATTTTAGTAACGAAATCACTTTATGCCGTACATACATAAATAGCAAAAATGCAAAGATTCTAGTTTTCTGTATTATACAGTATAGTTCTTTTTTACTTTGTAACGCAATACGCTCACTTTTATACCAAACGATAATTTTGTCTTTTACCACACAAGCTCTCGACAGTTCATCGCCGGTTATTAGTCAATTTGCTTGGATAACGTTTGGTGGGCAAAAGTTACGCATTTCTCTTGCTGACCCATATCCAGGCAATAACCAACTATTGTTGCCATTTTTGCTATTAAACAAGATAATGTTCAAACTATAGCTTACAGTATATGTCCGTATAAATAAAATCAGTAAGCTGTGTAGACTAGGGTAAAAATTAAAAAGTTTAATTTTAATTGTACAGCAGTATGTTGTTGTCATCCTAATATTATAACTAAACAATATTACTATTAACATCGTCAGCCACGTGACAATTCGATTCGTCAAAAGCGGTTTACCATAAATGGCGCCTCAAAGATGATAGAGTTACGACCTTGACCTTTTGGGGTCACATGACGTCATTGGTCACGTGGCCATTTGACTCGGGGTGGGCCACTTTCTATGGGTGGTTTATTGTGATCATGCGTCTATCTGGCACAGTTATGGAGATATGGCGCCTCAAACTGGCGGACGGACGGACGGACGCACGCGCGGACGCTCAAGTGATTTTATACTCTGTCCAATGCTATGCATTGCATAATTTGCATCGGACAGACAAAAACTTTAAAAACAGTATATGTATTCGTTGTAGGTATTACTGCTGTAAGTTATAAGAAAATATCACTGAGACGTAACAGCTGGCGGCGGATCTAATACACCAGTTCAATCAGACTGTCAGTTTGTCAAGTCCTTGGTGTGCAATATCTTCACCACTACACGGCGCGGGTATAACGACGAGTAGACCGCCAAGCACCGTCTCTCACGGGCACTCGCCACAGATGTTACCAACCGTCTCCCCGGGTTTTTACAGACGGGCGCAAGAGCAGCCGCTGCATAGAATAATGAAATACGGCCATTATACCCCGTTTACACGATCAAGCTAGATCGACGAGCTGGCTCTACTTAGCTGGACGAGCCAGATCGATGTTTGCTCGAACCTGTAAACGGGATATTATACAACCAGTGTTCCATCTACGTGTTTAAACCGCACTCGGCTGTCGATACATATTTTCGTCATTATTTTGCGCGTCCTTTTTATCCGGCACATAAACAGTCGGGAATTTTTACATTTTTATTGTACGTATCAAGTGTTAATGAATTATTGTTCTGTCAAGTTATGTTTAGTTTCATGTTTAGTTTTCACGGGCAATTACGAGTATTAGCTTGACTTTGCTGTTGCCTTATATTGTCCGGCTATGCTGTCTGATTTAATGTACTGTTTTACCGTCATGCTGTTACTGTTTGGGCAAATAAATAAAAAGGCTATGATGACGATTGATAACCAAGTGTTTTAAGGTGCAAATCCCGTTTCACTGCGCCTTGCGCCGATCGACGAGAAATACAAGTTGCGAGTAAAATTGTTCTCAGCGATTTGCCTATACGTGTACGTGCATCGTGAAGAAAAAAACTTAACTTTTTTCCTTCTGTGGCTTGCAAGCTAATGTGCCCAATCGCGCGTGTGTTATGACCGTATTACAGCTCGTACTAAAGGTCATCGATGCTTTAGCAGTGAGTGTCGCCGTCTCTGTCTTCGTGGTTACTGTCACAACTGCTGGTACCGTAGCTTGACTCACACGAGGCGTGGCTGCTACTGCTATTAAACAATCATCACTAGGCTACAGACGTCAATCATTATTCCCAGCGCTGCTGTGCGGATACGGATCCGATTTGACTTCCTCAACTCTCTTAAAAAAGGCTTGTCTGATTACCTGATTGGTATAATGCGGGTCTTCATTAATTTGTACGCTTTGTCATCATATACGCCTACCGGAAATTCCCATGACACCAGCTGCATATTTTCTTACTTTGCTTAAACTTTTATACTACATTACAGCCTGCAGACGTCTGTGTTCTTTTTTGTGAGTTAGGAATTGAGGCAATTGATTCTGTCATAAATCACAAATAATAAAAAGAAAGGATTGAAACCGGTCAAGCAAAAAATGACACTTATTTAAAGTAAACTTTTGTTCGACGTGCGGTGTTAATGCTTTTCTTCCTATTTCTGTAGATTTACGACAGCAACGATTAGATTACTTTGATCGTTAACTCCGAAGTACTTTGCATGCGTATGAATCGCAATGTAATGTAATGCACCGCTGTTTTTTATTGCATTTGTAGACCTAAACGGAGCGCTACAAATTGATCGAATGATGATGACGATGATGATGATGATGATATTCGATCGAAGCAGAATAGAACAGTAGACAGTGAAATTGCCCGATAGATGTGGGTACAGTTATTACGTGTGGGCTTTCGAATAGGCCGTCAGTGCAAGGTCGTGTCATAACAAAACGTTCTCTTCGTTGCCACTGTATGCAACGAAAAACCGTTTTCACATTTCTTTATTCCGAATCTTTTGTTTTACTGCGGATCAGTGCGCAGCAGCAATTATCCGGCCACCGTTCGTGCTGATAACAAGCATGCAGAACTCAGAAGATAACGAGAGCTTCCGTAACATATATAATGACTTGTGACGTGTAAACGGCGCCGGGAGCCAGACGCACAGGTAGGTCTAGGATGGCTATAGGCTTATGCCTAGCCTACTAATAGAGAGATAACGTGCGCCTATATATAGGTGCCACGCGTGGCAAGGGTGGGCGCTGATGTGTTGAAAGTATTACGATCGTATTCTCACGACAACGCTTTGTCTGTTCGGACACCTGCTTTTGTATAATGCTCAAACTCCATTTCTTCTTATTGTTGTAGCTTTGTTGTGTGTATGTTATCGATTTCTGGCGAATTTGCTGTATAATAGTAAAAAAAATGAAAAGAAGACCTAAGAAGCGACGAATAGAATGTGTTGAAGTCTTGAAGAAGACCTTAGAAGAGCCAGTGTTTCAAAGTTTGGAAAGTGATATTGCAGAAAACAGAAAACAGCGGAAAAAGTTGGTAACACTGGCACCTATGGCCAAAAGTAGCTAAACGTGATGGCGTGATGATGGTTTTAAGCGTAATTCAGGCTGTTCGTTTGCGCTGTATACTTTGAGATTGGTTGTTGACTATTATGTTAAATATGGTAGTACAGTTAACATTTGTTCTATAAATCTTTCCAAAGCTTTTGACAAAATGGATCGTCATGCACTTTTTATTTAACTTATGCGTCGAAATATCCCAGTACTCCTATTAAAGCTACTAGAAAATTGGTTTGATTTGGGCGTTACTTGTGTTAAGTGGGGATCTTATTTTTCTGACTTTGTTAAACTAAGTTGTGGAATAAGACAAGGCGGGGTTCTCTCCCCTTATCTCTTTGCTGTTTTCATTGACAGCGTTGTTAATAAAATAAAGGCCAGCGGATTGGGCTGTTATGTTAGACATGTATGCTTCAGTGTGTTACTTTACGCTGATGATATTGTTCTGTTAGCCCCTTCTGTCTCGGCACTTGAAAAACTTTTGTCCGTTTGTGAAACAGAACTAAGGTGGATGGATA
>Ga0056128_1012444_pt1 | contig 10396 bp, 6 predicted proteins | sample WorMetLIZISLAND2_FD_71113 | JGI IMG/M metagenome (GOLD analysis project Ga0056128, IMG submission 71113) | Marine gutless worms symbiont microbial communities from Max Planck institute for Marine Microbiology, Germany - Olavius geniculatus... ... | reverse complement strand
ACCCCATACGTGATAGGCCGTTGGGTTTATATTCGACGAATTTCGAGGCCATTGGTCTTTTGTGATGATATCTGGACAGCTGGCCCGCAGCCAGTTCTGTGCGCTGCGCGGCGTTGCGCGTTGTGTGTGCTGACGCGCCGTCCTGCTGGAAGATGAATCCGGTAAGCAGCCGACGATTGCTTTAAAGGAACGATAATTCAGTGATAATTTATAAACAAGAAAAATTGCTGTTTATCAAAACGTTACTGTAACGTCATCGGCAGTAACGTGTAACCAGTTTTCGAAAATTAAATATCATTTTTAGCATGAACATTTTTGAATGCTAAAAAATCGATAGGCGGTCATGTTAAAAAGTCTATACTTCGTCGTTTTTTAACAGAATCACATTTTACTTGGCAGTTAGATGTAAAAGTTTTCAGTAGATAAAAGTGCAAAATTTCATATTAAAATCCTAAACGGTTGCTAAGAAAACGGCGAAAAAATTTAGAGGTCCATTTCTTGCCGCACCCTGTATAGTCAAAACTATTGGCCATATCCGTGAAATTATAGCCATTATAGTGCACTAAAACACAGAAGGAGGTTTCTGTAATGTCGCGTTTTTTAAAATTTTAACTATAAAAATATCACTTTGCTAACGTGATTGTTGGTACTGTTGGTGTCGTCAATTACGGCGACTGTTTAGATAAAGAAAAGGAGTGCATGACGAATCCAGCGGGTAACGGATATCATGGGACAATGACCAAGGCAGCCAGTGGGCGTGCGTGTATTGCCTGGACTGACGTCACAAACTACACGATATCGGCGACATTGACAGTTGACGACATCAGCAAAGCGAAGAACTACTGTCGACGTGTCTCGTTCACTGAGTGGAATGGACCTTCTTGTGTCACTGTTGACGAGGCTGGAATGGTTCGACTGGAACAATGCAATGTTCCCTACTGTGGTATAATTTTGACCTTTGCACTGATTGATGTCACAAAATAAGCTTAGGTAATACAAGTACATGTTTACGGTTTAAAAAGATTTATTTACAACTGCTGTTTTTGTATTGTTTTTATTTGTCAAAAATAATTTCGTTAAATAATGTTATGTGTATAAACAGAAACAAACTTATGTCGTACATTTGGTTTGGTTGCACCTAGCAACTGACGTTTTGCATTGTGATAAACATTTTAGTAATCTATGCCGTAAGTGGTTTACGATCATCTGTCTGTGTGTTAGCATGCCGAACAGCGACTGACTTCAAGTGTGCCAACAATCTGTGTCTGCCAAGCACCGTCAAGTGTGACGGTTATGATCACTGTGGCGACGGAAGTGACGAGGCTGACGAACTTTGCAGTGCGTTTGTCTTCGTCTACACCATTTGTGTTTTTTTCTACATTTGCTTAATCAACTTTTTGTGTAAAAACTGCATAAATGTAATGCAGACACTTAAGAGTGTAATTACGCTGTAGCGTATTATCATATTTTAACGTCTGGATGTATAAAGTATTATATGTTTATGCACACGTTTTTCTCAAAAGTGTAGTTAAATTTAAACAGTTAACAGGCCAGACATGAAAAACAGTCCATATCAGAAAGCAATACGCATGACTCACGCCACGTGAACGTCACCGAAAATGAGTAAATTAAAAATCACATTTAACTGAGCGAAAGCTGTGCAAATATACGAATAAACCTACGTGTACGGTAAACTTAATTTTTATGTTTATACGGACATTGCAAGTGCGTGATTTTACTCCCAAATTATTTAATTTTAAAAATTAGTCATTGAGGAATGTTTGTTGCAAAAAAACACAACAACATCGATCTGATGAAATCTGTAAAATTTTACACGACATAGAAACAGGATCCTTAGCTACCACTTAATCTACGTGAGCTATGTTTGCCAATGGTTGCCAAAATCATCGTAAACTGTTGCATTAAACGTATTTTGCTGATTCTGCAGAAAAGTTTAAAAGCGTACATTGTACTTTCGAAAGCACAAATTTCAACTGTGGTTATACGACGTCAGAACTTGGAACATGGCGATGGACACGTCGAACTGGCAAAGACAACAATCTGTTAACTGGACCAGAAACAGATGCTCGCGGTGATTCATCTGGTTAGTTTTTAAGTTTTTAATCAAATTAATGATAATTTATTTTATAATACTAACGATTCTGTTAGGCTAAATTTCATTGACACGAAATTGAATAATTTGAATAGCGAGGATATATGTGCATAAAAACTACACGGAACATCACTTTTATACAGATTTTATTGTTTTTCGTTTGCTTAACGTAAAACAACTTTTCGTATGTTTATTTCAGGTTCTTACGTAACGGTGAAATCAGAAGTTGGTCAAATCGGCGATCAGGTGACGCTATTGTCTCCGATAGCAACATTCAAGGAAGGCACTGAACTGTCGTTCTATTATCACATGCTGATCAGCGATGAAGACACGACGGCGGCGTTGACAGTGTTTACATACTCACCACTTCACGTCTATGAGAAACGTCTGATTGAGATTCGAGGAAATCACGGAACTAAGTGGCAACACGAGACAGTTTGTCTTCCAGATGGCATCTACCAGCTGGCGTTTGTTGCCACACATGGACTGCAGCTTATGTCCGACATCGCGCTGGATAACATCGATATACTTCATTCATCTTGTTCTACTGACACTGTCAGAGGTAAACACGTGTTTTGCGAAAACGTAAACCTACTTCACATACAATGGTTTAAAAAATAAGCTAGCAAAGTTTGCCGTAAAAGCTTATTTGCATCAATTATCGACCGATTTGGGCCTTTTTTGCTGCCATGCTTCGCCGTAAATAACGAACTTTTTTAAATGTGTGTGTGTGTTAGTCAGCACATGCTTATGATTGTCTTGTAGTTGCGGCCAAAAAGGTGAGGCAGGCCGGCAGTAACATCAGCACAAAATACAACATTAAGTTGCTTGGCAACAGATTTCGTTTTTTGAGCATTTTAACAAGTAACAACGCTGTAAACAAGTAATCAATAATTTTAACATGTTCATCAAAATTCAAGTTACTACAGCTTGTGACATGAAAAAGTTTCATGGACATTACACGTTTGTTTGTTAAACATGACGGTAAGGATGAGCCAGAGAATGGTCTACGAATAACTATTTTAATAATCTTTACAAGATTGATATTTTGATTATCATTGGCCTGTCAACGAAAAAGTTGAAACTCTGCTGCTAGGTTTATGTTAGTGTTTTCTAATGCAAGCAGTGTCATATCATCAGCAAACTTGAATAATTGTAGGCAAATGTTTTAAATCACGTGCCATGCTAAAAATGGTTAAAAACTAAAAACAGATAATTTATGTCTAATTTGCTGTGCCCTACCATTGAAAAAACATAATTTACTGCAAAATAAAAAACGGCAACCGAGCAAGTTTAACACCCAAAAAGTCATGGCAAACAACATCAAAAGCCATATATTACTTAATAGTCGGTCTAATAGCAAACTAATCAGAAATAGTACCTGTAGTAAGATCTAATGCAGGCAATAGTCATTTACACCTAGTTGAGAATCAGTTTCAGAAAGATAAAGACAGATGTTTTGTTGTTATTAACAGCACCTGGAGTTCGATCGCTAAACTGTTTTTTCGGCGGCAACACTTGTGACGTCAGCGCCATCAGCACATCATCAAACTGGCAATTTTCTAGCGTATTTAGTATCAGCAGCCTTGGTAAGTTTTGTCAGAATTTCTCGCATAGAAATATAGCGAATCTATGGTAATATTTACCGTAAAGCAAAACATGGCACTAAAATTTTATTTGTATCTTTGTTAAATATTGATCCATTTTAACATTGCTAAAATACGAAATAAACTATCAGTACCATACTCTGCGTATGATGAACAGCAACTACGCTGAGAAAATTTAGTTAGATTTAATCAATTTGGACTATTAGATTGACGGATATCGCACTGACATTGTCCAATTCCAATATGGTATGTGTCAGCATTAATGACCGACTAAACACTTTTCTTGCTCAAAACGCGTTTTTGCTTCTACGCTTTATTTTTTATTGCATTAGATTTTATTATCCAAGTTCTTTCAAACATTATCTGGTAGCAACTTTAACAGGTGAAATTGCTGCGTGTTTTGTTAGACTGCAATTTTGACGTGTGCCAAAAAAGCATTTACTTGAAGAAAAATCAGTTGGTTCTACATTGACGCAGTGTTTGTATTGTCGGTTGTAGAATTACTGACTACTAGAACTTTGAACAAGCAAGTATTCACAAATATGGTTGGCACCATTAAATCTCCGAACTATCCTAAAAATTACGGTAATAAGGAAAACCGTTACTACACAATCATAGCGCCAACGAAACGAGAAATCGTGCTGATATTTAGCAGTTTTGATGTCGAATATGAAAAAGACTGTGCATACGACTACTTGGAGGTAAAAGCACTTGTTTGACAACAATTTGAAATATACGTTTTGAGATTGTAGCATCGCAATAGAAAACTATTACGCAATATGTTTTGACATACTTATTCATTTTGGTAGTATGTTAGATTTTTGATTTTTGTTCACGACACACAAATAACAACGTTTGCAAAGTAAACTGTGAACTTTTTAGATACAATGTTAATCTATTTTTTAATTTAAACTGTAGCTTTTGAAGTTGATTTTTTCATAATTATACCGTATACAGCTTTCGCTGTTTTTTTTACATTTTTTGTAGAATACAAAGAGTATTTTAGAATGTAGGCTTAGTGGCTTTTATGATGTCTCCTCAAAACAGCGCGCTACCGTTAAGGCCTACTAATTTAAATGTTGATGTGGATGTTTTTGCCAGAGTGATGAAAATCGACTACTTAATAATACAATACGCTACGATACAATAGGGATTTGCTCTTGAAAGCTGACAGACATGCTGTTAGTTTGATCTAGCAGATGAAGTGAAAACAAAAAATGCATTAAACAAACATAACATTAAAGAGAAACCGAAACAAAAGTATCGTAGTAACGTACACCTAAAAATTATAAATTTGTCTAAAAATTAAACAACAATAAAAAAATAACAATAACTAAAACAAAAAAGCTAAAACAAGGCAAAAAAGTCAATCAGTTTTGTTATTAGTCCGAAAAACTGCAAAATGCTTGTAAAAGGTGGAATTTGAGAAAAAAAGTTTGAACTTGGAATAAAAAAATAATAGGGTAATAAATGACAAGAATGGTAATGTCGACACCGGAGAGACGATCGGGGAAAAATAATAAATCATAAAGAGGCAGATCAGGACGTAGCTGACGAAGTAAGTGAGGAAGTTATTTTGAGGAGGAGTGTGTAAGTGGGCAAGCAAGAGTGACGACAAATAAAGATCAAGTACTACGTGGAGTTTGAAAAGAGAAATTAAGTCATGGCCTACAGGTTGAGTTGTATAAAACATTTGAAGGCAAAACAAAAGATTTTATATTCAATATAGTGTATATCCATTTGTTTTAATGTAAGAATAGTACTTATAACTAGCCCAACTTTTTAACTAGGCTTACTTTAAAAGATATAAAGGTTTACTATTAAGGTAGTTAAATACTTATCACTTAATTGTGGTAGAAGTCGACACTGACAGTCAAAACAAAAACGAATTTAAGTGCATAATTTACGCTGTATTTAAAAAAAGATTTTAATGAGAATTGTAGGAATTGCATTGGTCCCGCTTAACAGTGCGGCATCAACTTATTATGTGCAATTAAATTCGTGTTTAATTTTTTATTAATGAAAAGTGCTTAATGAAAAAAATCACCAAAACGCTTAGATATTGCCTATAAGTAGTCTGAAAAAAGTTATAGTTATTTTAACTGGTTGTAATCACTTGATACTTACTTTAGGAGTGGTTGTAACTAATAATTAGTAACTATTGCATAAACTTATAGAAATGCCCATCACTGCAACGATTTACTCAAACAGCTTGCTGTGACCACTACTTGAATTTACGACTTTTGAAAATGCAACCAATCTGATAAAACATGGTATTTGGTGTATCGCCGTACTACAGCCATAAAGACTGTATTGGCACGGTGTATTCGTTAACTTGTTGGTCGTGATCAACACAGCCAAAAACAAGCGGATTTAGTAAGTGCCGGAAAAGGAAGGATGGAAAAAATGTCAAGTCATGACTTGTTACATTACAAATTATTATATACTGTGGAATAGCATGCATGTAGATTAAATATAGATAAGGTATGGGATGTTATCTAAAATTGTTGTTTATGCAGATTTCGACTGACAACAATACTCACTCCAAATACTGCGGCATTGAAATTCCGACGATGCTGAGTTTTAACGCTACATTCGTGGAACTGAAATTCGTGTCCGATGCCTTTATAACGAAAAGCGGCTTCAAAATTTCTTACAGAATTTTATCACGAAAAGGTTATTATGAACACAGTATTTATTACGCAAAAATATTGTTTAATATGTGATCACAATAATAACAATCCTTATCGTTGTTGTTGTTGTTGCTGTCATATCGTCATCGCCACCATCATCTGATTGTCGTAATAAAGCTTGAAAGATTAAGGCATAAACTAAAATAATAAACAATATTTTCCTTTTTAGAGTTTGTTTAACAAGTAATGCTTCCTTACATTTTGTTACGCATTTTGACCAGTCTGGTTAAGCTAGTATTTCACAATATTTGTTTGCTAATAGGGCGCATGAATTGCTTACAACAGTGATACTGATTTCTTGATTTGATACTTTTGATACCATAAACCACACTGTTTTACTTTCTTGTTAATTTTTTTGATTTAGGATTAATGACATTGTTTTAACTTATTTAAATTTACTTTCTTGCTTTGGTAGTCTGTCTCTCTTATAACCGACTATTTCTGCATTTTTTGTTTTACATATCAGTATTAACCATTTTAGCTTTTTTCATTAGTTCTCCCGAAAACGATAATTTTTGGAGGGGACTTATGTTTTATTGCAGATGTTTATTTACTTATTTGAACGCGAGATTACCGACTTTCTTCGGCCGATCGGCGTGAAATTTCGCACGATGATAACTAGTAGGCTAAATTTTATAATGCCGGTCTATTTTTTGATAAAACAAAGCTTATCCGAAAAAAAATTAGAAGCCAAAACATGCAAAATTTTGTGCGATTTCGACGACTTTAAATTTGGAGAGCAAATATCTAGAAAATGAATAAAGACATTGAAAATCGGACAGAATTATATGTGATCTACAGCGATTTCAACCGCGTTCGGCGAAAAAAAGTTTGATGAACTTTGGTTCACTAATAACAAGTTTACTAGCAAAAAAATTATAGACGCGCATGTTAACTCACCCTAAGTCGACATTGCATGTTCTGCCTATCCTAATGCATTTGAGTTCGGGCCACGTGATTTTACTACTGGGGGAATTTCACCTTTTTCCTGAGTTTTTTCACCAATTAGACTAAAGGCGCCAGGCGGGCTTACGTTGGGCTTTGTCCCGGATTTTTAGTTTTCGTGTAGTTAACGTTTTATTTTTTAGTTTATGCGCTAGATTAAACTGGTAACTCACCCGCCATTTCTAGTGTCAGTCATTTATTACGTCATCAGATCATTGCGTGGTCAGTGGTCACGCTCACTGTGAAGTTTTAATCAAAACTGAATTTTGAAAAACGGTTTCAAAATACTACTAATATCAAGATGTTATCGACGTCAACTGATAACATCAACAAAAGCATTTAAATTGTTGTGGCCTACTTGAGAGAGAAAGCATGATCGCAAAGAGTGTTTATATCTTTACACTTCCAAGTCCAGCCACATGAGTTCTTTCTTCCCGTGCCACGGTACGACTAACGCTAACTGCTGAAAGAACATAAACGAACAACTGATTTGAAGGAAGAAAGCAACGACAGAAAACAAATTATTGTTTTTTTTTGTAAATAGAGGTTGACAAAAAGGTATCAATAGAGCAACAACAATAGGCGGCAAGTTACGTTAAAAGTTACGTGACATAGTGGAAAATAGCTACCGTTTATGCTTCTAATGTATACCACTGTGTCAAGTATGCAGAGAAGACGAAGCAGGTCGAGGATACATCGGACAAGTCAATACAACTATTAGTGGAAGGCAGTGTCAAAAATGGTCATCTAATACACCCCATGTGTCAAATTCAAATTACACTGATGACAAGTTTCCTGACGGAAGTCGTGTTGCGGCCGAGAACTACTGCCGTAATCCTGAAAGGTTGTGGACAAAAGGAGTCTGGTGCTATACAGTGGATCCAAATGTGCGCTGGGAACCGTGTGACGTTCCAGAGTGTGGTTAGTTGAATTACTTGCGTATTTTTTTTATCTATTTTCATTCCAATTAAATTAAAGCTAGGTCTACCTGTAATTACAAAGTTATAAAGTGATATGCACAATATTGTAAATGTTAGCATTATCGGTATTAGTTCGTAACCTCTGTTATATTTCAAATTCCAAAAAACAACACGCGACAGAGAAAAATGTATCTATTTACAGTCAGCGATGTTTATGCTTTACGCGTGGGAAATAATCTAAACGTTAAGTCAAGCTAAAGTTAAATGTTTTTTTTACAACATGCATTATTTCGTTGCTAGGCTGCGAATTGGCATTGCCAGTCATAGTAAACGTTAGCAAAAGGCTCAACTGGCGATTAAAAATAGAGCGCCAGGCCTTATCATAATGCTACTCTGGGGTTTTCAACTTTTTTTGAGTTAAGAAACTGACGTGTGGAAATTTTAGGAACACACATAGCAGCGGACCCAAGAAAGTCTACAAGAATAGCACCCACAGTTATTTAACGCGTTTTTATTTTTAAAGAACTTCTGTATGCATTTTCATTTATACTGACATCAACGATAGTCAATGCTGAATTGCTGATTAATGTTGTCTTAAGCTTTCATAAGCTTTTACGACACTTTTGGCCTCAGAAAGTAAGGCAACTAATGTCATTAAAATTAGACTGTTGATAACAACATGGAGTTGAACACACCAAAAACTAAATAAATGATATTAGGTCGAGTAGATTCGTCGTCCATTTCTCCCCTCTCAACTGCCGCTGGCCCAATCCAATAGGTCACCAATTTTACGTTACTTGAAATCAATCTTGATGCTAGTTTATCTTGGGACTACCCACATCAATAGCATTGTATCAAAAGCAAGTAAGCGACTCTACATTTTAAAACAACTCAGAAGAGCAGGTGTCCCATCACACCAATTATACTACTTTTTTACACGTCAGTAATTCGCCCGGTTCTTGAGTATGCCTTCCCTGTATGGCATTATTCTGTTACCCGCGCCCAATCTGAGCAGTTGGAATCAATCCAAAAACGAGCAATAGATATTATCTTCATTTTTGCTCGTGGTATGTCATATCCTAATTTCCTATTTGTCTCTAACTTAAATTCATTAAAAGATAGGCGCGATAAACTGTCCCGATCTTTCTTTCAAATTATGTGCAATCCGGCATCGTGTCTCCATCACCTCCTCCCACCCCCTTGCAACATTTCTGTAACTTCCAGGCTACGTTCTAGCACATCTCTGCCTCGCCCAACCTCACGAACAAAAAAGTTTCAGTCATTTGCAAATTTTACCCTCAATAAATACCAATCAAATATATAACTCTAGCCGTACCCCAGTTCTGTATTTGTTGTATCTGTGTTTTTATGGACTATGTTATACTATGGACTATCTTAAATTTTTGTGCTTACACTGTGTTGTTATTGTTGTTTTGCACTGTTGCACTATTATTTGGTATTTGGCTGATCAGCCTCAAGTGTGGGAAATAAAGTCATTGTTATTGTCATTGTCATTGTCATTGTCATAGTCATTCTGAGCAACGCTCACGTGACGCACGACAGCATCGGTCAGTGCTGCTATCTCGGGAATCAGTGTACAGCGTGCAATTAAATGATCATAATAAGGCGTTTCTCATAAACGGACGCTTATGCGATAGCTAAGACGGGGCTTCTGCGTAGCAAGCTTTGCTGACGCCCTGTAAAAATCATTGATCGACCGGACCATCGCCGCAAACATTCTGAAGCAAACAGCAAACGATTGATAACATTTATACTCGCAGTTAGGCTAAACCCGATTCTTCTTAGTTTTTACGCGCGAAAGCAGCTACTGCTTTCAGCGCGTCTTAGCCATCGCAATTCTGTCCGTCCGTCTGCCCGTCTGTCACACGGGTGGATCAGTCAAAAACGGTGCAAGATAGAATTATCAAAACTTCACCATCGGCTGCCTGAAAGACTCTAGTTTTAGGAACCGTAAAGCTTTTTTATAAATTCGATGGGGGTCACCCCGAACGAGGGCGCTATATGAATAGAGGGTGGGCAAAATTTGCGATTTTTGGCCAATAAGTCGCTGTATCTCAGTAACGGTGCGAGATAGGGCCTAGGTTACTATTAATCACT
>Ga0056128_1012440_pt1 | contig 10398 bp, 8 predicted proteins | sample WorMetLIZISLAND2_FD_71113 | JGI IMG/M metagenome (GOLD analysis project Ga0056128, IMG submission 71113) | Marine gutless worms symbiont microbial communities from Max Planck institute for Marine Microbiology, Germany - Olavius geniculatus... ... | reverse complement strand
TCGCCAACGCCACACGCGCCTATGGCCGATGTGTATTATGGTCCCGATGGGCCGAGTCCAAGTGATATGCGATTTTCGAAACTATAACTACTGAACTGAAAATGCTATAGGCTTTCGCGCGTCTCGTGAGCTTGCTCAAATTTCTTGTTCACGTTGCTGGCCCACGGAGACGCCGCGGGCTCGATGACGTCGTTTTGCAGCATCTCATCGACTTGAGTGTCGGTAAAGTCCTCGTGCACGCGCGGATGACGGCGCAAAGGTTGCCGAAAAGGCTTGTGGTTTTCCGTATTGATACGGTGGGGTATGAGGTTCGTGCGCTCCACATCAAATTCGCCCTTGGAAAAAACGTGGGCCCACTTGTAAGTGAAGCCAAACGCTGTCCTACGCTCAATGAACGACAGGTCACAAGGCAACGCATCCCGAACCGGCTGCAAATGGTCTCAGTGTCCGGTTTTGCATTTGTTCCGGCCAGACCCGGTCCCTCTTGGGCAGCACTTGCCCGCGCCGGACGGACCCGGTTGGCCCGATCTGCAACGACCGGCTCTGAGTTTGGGGCTACGACCGCCGTGGCGTCCCCAAGGTGACATCCCCCGTAAGACGAAAGGGGTAAAGACGAAGTGTTTACGACACGCACTGCGACAAACTTTGCATTACCGGGAAGCAAGGTACGGGCCGTAAATACACCTGGGCTCTATTTCTTAGACTCAACTAACCAATCCGACTTAGGGAACGAAGGCTGTGCAGGGTGAGTTTAACCGGGACATTAGTCTGCGTAGATGGTGCGTACCGCAAACGTCGATATCTATGTAGGTGTCGACCGGGTCGTGACGTCGGCGTCATGCTACTCTTGCTCTACGTCGCGGAGTCGGACACTCCCGGACGATGTGCCCTTGTTGACCGCATCCGTAGCACACAACGGGTCTCCTATCGGTTGGTTGCTCTTCCGTCAAATGAGCCTTTTCGGTAGGGCGTGACGATGCAGGCGGCGTCGCGGCGCGTCGTCTCGGATCCTCCCGTCGTTGGCCAAGCATCGTTGTCTTCTGGGGGGCGCTGGTCCCGCTGGCGTCGCAGCTCCCCTTGAAGGCAATCGTTTTCTTCCCGGCACCGGTTCAGCTCGTGGCGATACTCTCCCAGCTCCAGCCGCCCAATGCGCCGATCCGCTTCTGCGTTACGATCGGCCTCTGCCTCCACTGAAGAAGGTGCGAATTTGTCCTTGCGTCGCCTTTGGTCGTCAAACGTTTCTTCCGGCGGTGCCCGTGCGATAGCTTCCAACCGACATACTAGATTTAGCGCCTTGTCCAACGTCGCCGGGTCTTTTTTCAGAATGCGCACCTTCAGCGGTTGGTCGCCGAGAGCGTCGAGGAAAGCATCCCGTGCCATCGCCTCCCACAGCTGTCCGGTAAACGCCAGTTCCATCAGACGTCGGACTTAGATCACCTGCGGAGAGTCGCCTCGGCGACGACGCAACGCCCTCAACTCAGCACGGTACCTCTCAGCTTCGTTGTCGCTGCGAAAAACGGTTCCGCAGCAACGCGACCAACGCATTGGCCGAAGATGCGGCGCCTGCGTTTCACAGAATCTACCCGGCGTCTCCCTCCAGACGTGTCCGAAGGTGAAAGAGGCGCTCCCTGGCGTCCCAGCTGTAGTATTCACTACAGTTTTCAAATTTTGCCCGAAACGTCCCCATGCAACGGTGTCGATCCATTGTAGGTACCCAGCTTTAAAGTGGGACGGGCTGCTGCAAGCGTACGCCACTATAACGGCGTGCACCACTTTTGGTTTCAGTAACATAGGACAGTTGACAGGGCATCGAATCCGCTCAACTAACCGTATTTCCAGACACAGATGAACGATGCTTACGTTGAAAGTCGTCCGGTGTCGCCAGCCCCTCCGAGTAGAAGTCAGTGTCTCGACGAATTTCTACGACGGGCCCCGCGGTGGGCGCCAGTGTAACATCCGCCGCATCGTCCTTGTCCATATCGCTCTACGCCCGGTCAGGAGTCGTGGGTCAGATGTAACTTTTGACTTGGACCCGCCGCCGTCGAGCACCGGGTGGAGGGGAGACAGAAGATTAAATCGACGATTTAATAAGTAATTGACGTTTATTTGGAATACAGACTGCACTTTATTAACCGCCACGAGCAATCACACATTTTGTCGACTATTTAGCGCTCTACCTGCACCTAACTGCCTATTCGACCGCTTTCTATAGCTGCCAGAATCCGACTGCCCCTACAATACGGTGTGTATGACTGATGACTGAGCGGCTGATGCAATGCCACGTGGCGGCCATCCAGACCCCATCCAGATCATCCAAACCATTTAGACCCTAGGAGTGGCCACAAACGACAGCCGCGACAGTAAGCCTAATACTGTGTGATCACATACTGCAGGCGAGGCGGCTGCAGCACACTGCCGGCTCCGGACCATGGAAACGGAGATGAGCACCGCTCGTATCGGTCACTGAGCTGTGAGAGGGCCTGTTGACTATCGGCGATTTAACCTTTTTAAACGTATGCTTATGTTTTGTTTGGAGGATTAGGGGTTGGGCCCCTGGACCTCCAATCTACGCCAGGGCCACTGGTCCTCCCATGCAGTTCAGGGAATAGTCAGAAAAAGGATTTCGTGAACCGGTGAGTTGTAGAATTTGTAATCGTCGCTATTTGATATCTCACAATCTCACACGGTAGAGCGGTGGATTAGTGTTGTGATGTTGCGAATGTGTGTACGATGCAGGTGATAAAAGCAATGGGCTCCTGGCCGTTGACGTCCGACGCCGAGTCAGGTACATGGAGTGAGGCGTCGTGGGACATGGAGGAAGCTATGAGCAAGGCTTCGTTCTACAGCGCCCTGCCGCTTTTTGTGACAGCCGTCACGCCTGATGCCAAGAACAGTTCGAATTACATCATCACTGTGCGTGCGCATTTCACACATCTTTTCACAGCTCTCAGCCGTTCTTACTCTTTTTCATAATCCTTGTCCACTCCACTTGTTGTCTAATTAACTGTATTTTACGTTCCTAACGTAGAGAAAGGATTACGCGACATCAGCGTAATGAATATTGACGACCCACTGACCAAAGACCGACCAACCGACTTCTGTTCTTGGAAGTCTTTCTGGAAGAACTTTATTCAAATGGCTATAGGAAAAATTATTAGCCGTTAATTAGCCTAGTATCACAGATCTGCAAAATTTCAGCGATTCAGTGCAAGGGCAACATTTTCAAATTTCAAATGGCTATATTTCAGTATTTATGGCCCCATTTCTAGGCCGCCCGGAACGATAGTTAGGGAAAGACTTATGTTTTGCAACAGATGTTTTATTTTTTTCCGGGCGAGATCTTCGAGCTCTGTTGGCCATAGGCGCGAAATTTTCGACGATGATCAGTAGTAGGCCGAATTTAATGATGCCGGTCTAAAATTTTGGGAGGACCTCGCCAAGAAAATTTTGGGGGCCAAAAACATGCAGAATTTCGCCCGATTTCGGACATCAAAATTTGGCGATAAATATCTCCGGAACGGACGAAGATATTCAAAATCGGACAAATACTTTTTTTACAGCAATTTTTGTCGCGTTAGGCGAAAACGTTGGGTGAACTTTGGTTCATTAACTTCGGAGATCTAGAGGCAGAATCATACCCTCCCAAATCGACTTTTTCGGAAGACTATATTTTGGCTCTGAGGGGATGCTACTTCCCAAATTTTTACACGTGCTAAAGAATGGCCAAGTCTTACTAGAGCACACCCCACCGGGGATAGGGGGTTCCCCCAACAATTTTGTACAAAGGGGGCTCAAAAATTGGCTTCAAATGCAGCGTATTGGCCTTCATAACTTTGGAGCTAAGTGGAGTAGCCTCACGAAGTTTTGATACGTGGCGTGCCGCTAGTTGGGGGTAAATAGGCGGATATACTTTTCTCCCAATCAAGCTTACGGCGCCGGGCGGCTTCACGTTGGGCCCTGACCCAAATTTCTGGTTGGTTTAATTCTATCTAGAGTGTTTGGGATGGGTGAATCCAACGGTCACGTGACCAGTGATGTGTATGTGACGTGAGCCAAAAAGTCATTTGTTAGGCTTAGGTTTAGGATTAGGGGACTCGTGATTCCTAAATATTGGCGGCTCCATATCTAGTATTTGCAGCAGCAGTACTAGCAGCAGCAGTCGCTCGTGTATTTGCAAAAATTATGCGAAGACGCCGAGGTGTATACATTAGATTGGTTACAGCCTGAAATATTTCTTGTTGTTAAATAGAAATGCATGTGAACGGCAGTTTGGCTTAGTTGGTAACATCGTTGGTCGCATCAACGAAGTTAATCGACGATGGGCCCGGACAGGGGTGCCGCCAGGGATCGCCCCGACAAGGGGCAGCATTCCCCGACGTAGGGGGAGCGAGGCTCCATCTTATATCAACACAAATATGCCTGCCGTATAACCCGCAGGCGAGCGCACATCGCCCAACTAATCTTATTTAATAACTAACATTTAGTTTTGGATTTTATAACTTCTGGAGTGGCATTGCGCGTCATCCATGAATGCTGTCAGTCTACAGGATGCGGCAAAAAGTGTCCTTTAAATTTGTTTGCCAGTTTCTCAGCAACCGGTTGGAATTGTAGAGCAAAATTTATGCACTTACTCATAGTTCTCACCTGCATAGGAAGGCCAAGCGGCATTCGGTATTCTTTTACTGATTTGAAGTTACGAATTTTATTCTAAAACGACATCGTTATTTTGCACATTCAAAAACTTTGTGTTGTAATGAGTAATGAGTGCATCTCGTTGCTGGTGACATCGAAGTGAAGTAAACTTCATAAACAAAGGCTTCAGTTTTTTCTATAAATTTTCGATCGTATTTATTGACATTTTCTGGCGAAAACTGAAGGCCGCCGCAGCGCCGCTAAAACCAAACAAACACTGCAAATGGCGGTAATGACCTAGCAACTTGCCATCGACAAGGCTGTTAAAAATCTTACTAAAACATTCAGTGCATGTGTAAAAGCTAGCACTGGACACTTAGAGTTTTCACTGTCACTGCCAAGTTGCTCCTATTCTGTTGTTCGAATGACAGTGTGTTTTTCTGCAGCACAAACATGGTTTCGCACACATTCTGCTGAACGCGAAGATAATCTAGAAATGACGACGTGGTTGCAAGAACAAACCAATATATTTGTCTTAGTTAAAAATAATTAAATGTTTTTCGACATTTTTGCGTGAGTATGAATAGGTAATAATCTTATAAACGGTGCGAGATAGATCCAAGGTTACTGTTAATCAGTTATAGGAAGTTCCAGAAGTTTTTTTTCGATCAGCACCAAAATCAGCGATTTTGAACAACTTTGAAACTTAGAATAAAGTGGTTATTAGTGATTTTTTTTCGTTTCAGGCTGCGACGCAAATTTAAGGATCGAGTATGGTGCGCCGAAATGGCTGGAGATAGACAAAGACAATCTCCGTGTAAAATTGTTAGTATTAAACGTAAATTTTAGCAAATGTAGTTTTGAACTTTCGACCCCCGATGTTTAGGGAAATTTTAATCACTTCCACCTTGAGTATCAAACACTTAAATTTTAAGGAAGCCAACTATGAAATCGACTTCCACGTGATTCTATGGAGATCACATTTGTGCGTTTTTTAGAAACATATGAAAAAAACTACTCAGTCTATACAGGGTGCAACAAAAAGTAACCCCTGTCGTATTTTGTAAAACTTTAAGCAACGACTTGGAATTTTTTTATGGAACCTTGCAATTTCTTGCTTTTCTCGCTGAGCGAAAAAAGCGAGCGAGATTTACCTACGAGCGAGCGAGAAAACGGCTGGTGAGTCGCTTACAGGTCTACTTACTGGCCTATCGGCTTGCAATAAGATAACTAATTAGGGTAGGCCTAATTGCCATTCGCCGCTATTGACTATGCTATGATGGCATCGCTTATTTGGATTAGAAATCTACCTGGCAACTGTAGCGAGCAAAGCAAGAAGCCCAGCTGTCGCTAGGAAAAGCCGACCGTACCGCCTACGTCCAACTTCCAATCGCGGAGAGCGATTTCTCAGAGGTGACACAGTACCGTGACGCTGTGTTAACGGAACGCTGTCTCGAAAGCTACAATTAACGCTAGCATAACAGACGTCGCGCGGTCATCGCGCCAGGCGATATAAATAGCTACAAAATGCACCAGCAGGCCACAAGTAGCTGTCATGGTATTTCAGTCGTTAACTAAATAACCAGTGCAAATATTGGTCGCAGGTTTCACAAATTTTTCTCTCTAAAGGCGTTGCTTTGGAAGGGAAGACGCGCTACAGTCTACACAGTTCATTTTGCAGTACTGATTTTCAAGGTCGTCTAAGGTCAATGATTTTCATGTAATTTGAAAGGGCGTAGGCCCTCTATGCCACTTCCAGTTAGCGAATTATAGTAACTTTGGCCCTATCTCGCACTGTTTCCGAGATACGGCCACTTATAGCTTGAAACTTTCCATTGAAAATTGCGGCCAAACCGCTGCAAATGGACATGGTAAATGGTTACTATTGACAGTCTGTACAAAGTCGCCAGCGCCGTATCCGATGGTGCCATCGCCGACCACCTACGACTTACTGTTTAGCCACAATTCATCCGTGACAGACGACAACAGGCAGACAGACAAACAGACGACCGGATGACAACTGTACAAAAGCTCGACCGTTACTTAAGTACGTTCGGCTAAAAATGAGGGTTGTGGTCGACAGAGTGGACAAACTACAGTACCTTGTACTGTAGTGTAGATCTGTGGATAATCTCGCATTAATGCAGTACGTGTAGTTTGTTTGGGTAAAACATGATGAGAGTCTCAGTTTGGCGTTTTCCAGAGGGAATACTTGGGCACTTGGCAAATTGCCCTCTTTGCCCTCTCCAAGTACTCATCCATTCACTCTGTAGTGTTCGCGTCATCACATTTAGTGACGTAGGCCTATTTAAAATTTAAGCAAGGGGTCTAGCAAGGTTTGTGGGTTTCCAGAAGTCAAAGCCTATTTGTTAATGTTAAGTGATCGTGCAAGACTGCTCAGATTTTCAACCTTCGTCCACATTTGTCCCGATCACATTCGAGTTGAGATGTTGCTCGAAAAGGTTGTGTTGTGAGCTAGTTGTGTGCACTGTTTGGTAGATAGATCAGAGTGAACTGGCGTTGACGTTAGGCAACACTATCTACTACACGGACCAGAGGAAGCCGATTTTCGTGGCCTTCTTCAAAGCAGTCGCGGAACTTCTGGGTGCTACAGCAAGCACTGCGGCAAACTATGCTGATAAAGTCTGGCAGCTCGAGAAAGCTATGGCTGAGGTAATGGTGTCGGCCAGACGATGTCACATTCAATAATGCTAATAATACTAATATTTATTGACTTAATCTTCAGCAAGAAAATATTTCAACGCTGAGTGCTGGCATGATATGAGGCCGTCCGTCCATTGCCGTGTGTCTCAGAGGCTGATGGTGCAGTGTATCAGCAGAATTTTCTGGTCAAATTTAAGTGTCAAGCAAGCACAGAAGACTGTATATAGCTCAATAAACCGGACCCCTCTTACATTTTTAATTACGCCTAACCCCAGCAGTCCTCGTTCAATTTAGCAACAAATTTTGGTAAAGAGAATCGCCATTTAATCAGCACTTAACAACACTTGTTACTTAGTGAGAAGTTTTAAAAACAGACTACCAGTTGATTTTTTCCGAGTCACCGACAGTAGAGACGTCATGCGTCGAATGGAACAACACGACGGTTACGAATTCAGATTGGAGAAGACGTCTGCTTGTCTGTAAAGGAACAAGCTTCAATAATTAAGTTTAAATTGTAACACTTCTGACTATGATGTCGTTAATCAACAGGTTGTTAACGTTATACTGTTAATGGCTTAAACGTTGTGAAGTATTACCGTGCAGTTGCCTCTACATGTATGTGTGAACTGTGTGGGTGAACTGGGTGTCACAAGGAAACCTCAGCTGGTACTCTGTTCTTGATATTTTTAAAACGTAACAAGTGCTGTTAAGTGCAGATTAAATAATGGGGTTTTCTGAAAAAATAACAAGGGTCCGTTTTTGAGACACAATATAAGCAAATAGCCAGTGCTGCTGCCGTACACGACGCAGACTGTCTATGCTGCCGCCAGAGCCATGAAAAACGGGATGTGTGAAATTTAGTGGACATTTTGACGCCCGGTGACTTTGACCTTTGACCTTTAAAAATGAAAATTGTCACGCCAGTTACTCATTCCATAGGAAACGTTTACACGAATTTTGTTCATATCCCTTTTTGTCTTCAAGTTAGAAGCTCATACATAGCAGATGGAGTGGCAAGTAGCCTATGGGAATTACGGTTTATAGCAACAGATAGTTTTTTTTATCATAATTTATGTAATTGGTATTCTATTTATAAAAGAAAATATTTTGCGCCGTATGTGCTAGAAATTTATGTCGCCGACGGAACGAATTAATCCCGAGAGCTTGTATAATGTGAAGACAGTCGCCGAGGTGCAACAGTTACTAGGCAGCGGCAACAGTGTGGTATGTACATTTGAAACTTCACATCGTGACTGCTGTATTCAGTTTCTGCATGCTTGAAATGACAACTGTGATGCATGCGCTAAGCTAATTCGTAATGTGCGCTTTTTGTGAAGTGACCAAATAAAATGACTGTAGTACTTAAGTTAAAATATTAACTTTGCCATAGTTGAAACAAGAAGCTCAGCTACTGCTTACAGAACAAGGCGTTAGCTTAGTACATTCATCTGGCCATTTGGCTTTTTTGAGTTGATTTATACTTTAACTGTGGAATTTTTAGTTAAAACAAGCCGGTAGGCGACGTGGCTTGCGACTACTAGCGATCGCAGTTTTGCGAACAGACTGGAGACAGACAGACTGTGATAACGGACGCAGAGATGCAGATACCCACAGACACGTTGTGTGACAACAAGGGTCGCTTATAGCAATACAAAGCAAGGGACATTGGATGAGGTCAAGGCTGTTAGGGTGTGACAGACACACAGACAGACGAGCTGACAGAATTTTTCTTTGCGATGGGGCGTCTGCGTAGCAACTACAGTACTAGCAAGTTATGCTAACGTCCAGTGCGCCCTGTACTTAATGCAATGCCACAGAACAGTTTTATGCGATTGTGAATAAATGAGTATAATTTCATGTCAATAGGGCCGATTTCAATTGTTTGCTTAATGCTTATACATGTAGAAAATGACATTTTAGTCACACAGTACACACACTGTTTTTATGTTCTTAGTCTTCAATAATTAACGAAGCTATAAACAAGTTTAGAGCATGTCGAATTGTCGATACAGAACAATGATGATTGTGCAGTTTTTGTTGTTTTTACTGCTGTTAACCTATCAACGTTAGAATTCTGTTGTGGATGTTTAGGCCTATATCGTATTTTTCTTGGTACTGATTGAATTATTGTGTGCAACTCATAGCCTGATGTGAGAAAGCTGTTGGGAAAAACGTTCGGAAGCAAGTTTGATGAATCGGTGCGGATCACTGTAGGAGCGCCGGAATATCTTCATCAGCTCGGAAATGTACTGCGTTCTACCTCGCGCGAGTAAACATTCCGGCGGCCAGTGCCCGGCTGTTGTACACCGTGTCTCAAAAAAACCGGGGCCACTTTTATTTTTTGAATAACTCCGTGAAACATCGACCGATTTTGAAAATTTTTGGCAAGCAACATTGCGTAGAAACTTGACATAAATGACTATAATGCACGTTAATACTGTTGCTACACTACCTTGTGAAATGCAGAAGTCATAGTTTAGCCATTTACAACAATGAATTGATACTGTATATCGCATGCGTCGGCACAAACAAATCACTGAGACCACAAAATCACTGAAAATTTGTTACATCTTTAACACTAATCACAGGCTGAATGGTAGTTCAAGCCCTGTGTTAACGGCGACTTCTCTTTCCTATGGGGAATCCAAAAATTCGACCCCCACAGAATCAAAACCCCTGACCCGATTGAGATAAAATTTGGCACGGTTGATTACGTCGGCGAGCGGACCCGTCATGCAAATTTTTATGCAAATTCCTCCAAGGGGGGCTTCTCGGCAAATGGGTGAAATATACGCAAAATTTTTTAATGTATGTTTTTTAACGCACCCACAGGTTGTTGCCTTTGTTGTTATACAACGACTATTGTGCAACAATTATTTTACATTATTATACTAAAACAAACATTTTGCACAAACACGTAGAACCAGAACGAGGCTCACACCGCCAGAACGAGGCTACCAACTAAATGACTGTTAACTACTAAGGGCCGGTTTCTGGATCTTTTAGTTAACTGATCAGTTAGTAAACCGTCTGTTAACTGTAACTCGCTAGTTAAGTTTGTGCGCGTTTCTGAACAAAATCTGACTGGCTGTCAGCTAACTG
>Ga0056128_1012438_pt1 | contig 10398 bp, 5 predicted proteins | sample WorMetLIZISLAND2_FD_71113 | JGI IMG/M metagenome (GOLD analysis project Ga0056128, IMG submission 71113) | Marine gutless worms symbiont microbial communities from Max Planck institute for Marine Microbiology, Germany - Olavius geniculatus... ... | reverse complement strand
AGTTCAGAATTGAACAGAGATCAACGCTTGAACCGCTTTGGTGCAACGCAATTTACGGCTGAACTAGGTTCAAATTCAGATTTGACCCGGGTTCAAAGTTGAACGACGTTGGTGCAACGCACCCTAAGTCTATGATGCGTGGTCAATGCAATACCGGATCTGAAGTTAGTCGGTTGTTTTCTCAGCTGCAGGGTGTCATCGCCTCTTTACCCATACCAAAATATACTTTTTGATGACAGAGCCACACAGAGTTACATGTGTGTGAACAGTTTGCCTACTGCTGCTACTGGATAGCAACAAAACTGGGAGTCCTGCTTGACTGCTTGATCAAAAGCCTGATGCCATACCCATTGCACCACCATTTTTGCATTTGCATTCTGGAGTACCTTTGGAAAAGGAAGCTTGTTACAAGTAATGTTAGAAATGATTATAGTGATAGCTTATTTGTTAGTGTTAGCTAGGTAGTGTCTCAGGGGTAATTTTGATCAGAGGTAAGATGAAGAGTTTGTCTCTTTCTTACATGCTTTCATCGCTGTTGATTCAATTCATGAGATAGATTTACAAGCTTCTGCATGATTCTTCTGCTGCTAGCAATCCAGTGCTGTCTGTTCTTTAATGTTTTTCAGATGGTCATGCATATATTTGCTGATGTTTTTTTCTGACAATTGCAGATGATGTTCAGTTAAGCCTCTCGTTTCTTGATGTTGCTCGACTGTTTGACTTTGCTGCTGGGGTTCAGGATTCCATCTTTTCTGAGTGAGTGTTGACATTGCCTTATTAGTTTTGCATGTGTATTTTTAAACATTTTTATCTCCACCTAAAGTAGGCTAAACATGAATTGCCAGATGTGAAGTAATCACTTTGTCTGTGTTTGAATGTCTCTCTTGCATATTCATAATGATTCATAATGCAGTGGTACCGGTGTGATGTCATAATTGTGATGACATCATTACATCACCAACCGACTGTCTATTGTCTGTGACACTGCCAGCAGCAGTGCTGGCTGAGAACATGCTGTGGTTATTGCTATTACATCAGATAGACAGAATTTTACCTAATTATTCCAACGAAGACATTCACAAAATGCATTTAGATTACTATTTTGTAACAAAAATTCACTTCTTATGCACTCTCAGACACTTACAAGCACCTGCTAGTGTTTTAATTATTGTCTAATTTCATATTTCTGCTTCTTTTGAATTTGTGCTTATTGGTCTAGCGGGTCTAACACTCTTGAAATCAGTTCTCTCAGTTACTAAATATTGCTGATATCTTTCATGCAGCTGTGTTGTGCGTAGTTTGGCCGAGCGATTTGCAACATCTGAGGCAGCTCAAGCCGCCATTTGCTGTCGGCCTCTGCATAAAGCTTCAGAACTTGCCAGCCAGCCAGATGCAGATGCTCATGGTAAACTAGTGTTTTTGTGCATTTTATGTTACTTATCAGAGCTGGAAAGACTTAGGTTTGATTTGTTTTGGTAAAATTGTAAATAAATACCATAATAAATTAAGATAAAATACTTCATGGACTTTATTCAGAAAGTTTATGCCACTTTAGCTTCACAAACAAGAAGATGCATGCATCCAGTTGTTTTCAATACACGTAACTCGTTATGTTTTTGAATGTGCAAAATCACAATGTTGGTCTCATGAAATATTTTGTAACTTTGCAGTAGTAAGAGAGTATCAAATGCTGCTTAGCCCATCTATGCAGGTATAAAGAGGTAATAGGTGTGAGATTTGGCATTAAAATTGCAAGCAGTTGCCTAGTAAATGGCAAACAACTGTACGGGATTACTTTTTTGTCGCACCCTGTATAATTACATTTGTAGTGGCATTTGCTGGTCTTTAAAATGTCTGTCTTGCATGTTAAGTTGTTACTAGTTCTTTTACTGTAACTAGTCTCCAGTTTATGTCATTTGTTCAGGTTTCTGATAAGTCTGCTTTTATGCTGTGTTGTGTAAGCAGAACGTGATATTCATCAGTTGGAACGTGAGGTATTCAGCCTGTTTGAAGCTGCTGTTAGTAGGTTATCAACAGGTAATTAATCTGTTGTTGTGTGTTTTGAGTTTGCGTACTTGATGGTTTCTGTCTTTCCAGCTGCAGTCTGACAAAAAAGTTGGGATGGGGGAAAATAATTTCTTTCGTATTTCTTTTTCAAATTTTTGTTTTATGACGTTTTGTGTAATATTACACAACAGCTCTGAATAGTACGGCGAGGACTAAAGTAAAAGTATTGCAACATAACAAACTTAATGCAGACACTGCTATATGTCAAAGTTTGCTCATAGTGACAAGAACGTTCAGTAGGTCTAATTACAGTTATTGGAGTGCTTATGGTAACAAATCTGTTGATTTATTTTGCATATGTTAGAGAACTGTTAAGCCAGAGGGCAGTGCATTTTGCTTGAGCGATACAGTTGTTCTAGGTGCTAGTTATCCAGTGAGAGATGAAGGTACATCATTTTCAATGGTGGATAACAGTAACTGGATGAACTGGTAAAGTATTGATTATGACATGAAGTGTAGGCCAAAGATAACATGGACTGAGTGTGTTTAGAGTTTGGCAATGATCTGAGTCTAGTCAGGTGCATAAGCCTAGTTTTATTCCTGGCTGTGGCTATATCTTTTCAGTATCAAATGGAGCTATGTACCTCTGCTGTAATAATTACATATCGTATCATTATGGCTTTTGTTGTCAGAGCTGATGTGGACACGCTACTTGGAAACTTGCCTGAAGTTGATACAGAGACCAGATCACAGTCAACAGGTCTGCCTTGGAGCATGCTGCTTTTGCTGTGTAAAATGTAGTATAAATTTTTAAAAAAAACACTTAAGTTCTTTTTCAGCCACAGGCCCATATGGTGGTGGCGCTTATCTCCATTTTATCAGCCCTCAGCAAGACATCAGCTTACACTGTGAGACCACGTATATGATTGAGGGTTATGGTGCCACTGGATACCTGTTTATGTCCCAGCTTTTGTGATACTCATTGCATCTGCAAGGCGTGATTGAATAGTTGATGTTGATATGGATGATTGAATCAAATGCTCACATGGTAGTGGGTGAGTTTGGTAAGGACGATCATCGAAGTTGATAGGAAAGGTGTGTTTCTTAACACGACTTCAGCACAAGTGGTCATTGCATGCGACAACAACTTGACCGATTATGTAAATAAAACTAATGTATGGCTATGATAGAACAGATGATGGAAATTGAATCTGAAAGGGTTAAGTAAGTAAAAGCAATGTTGTGATTGTTAGCAGTTTACAGGTTTGACATTGATATGCCGTTTGCAGGCAGTGCAGCATACTCTGACTGTATTCACTCGTGCATTGGATCAGCAGCTTCTGTCTTCGCAGCTGACTGAATCATGGGTAAGATTTACTCGAACTGAATCAGTCTAATTGCTGTTGTGTGTTATCTTAAAACATAGCTTTCAACTTGCTTTGTTTGTCAGTTCTCCCTGTAAATATTTTCTAACCCAATCTCGGGCCTCAAGATGAAGAGAAAAAGGAAGATATGATGTGCACAGTAACATCTCATACTGTGGTAAGTTTGGCTCGTTTTCTTTCAATTTCTGGCAGATTGTCTGGCAGCCTTCAGCAGACCCCAGCCCAATGTTAGCATACATGTATACAGCATGTCGTCGTACATATAGTCGTAAGTCTGTCAATGTGGTTGTTTATAGCTTTCGTTGCTGTCAAGGACGGGACAAGTGAACGAAGCCCTGCATTTGAGTGAGAGGCTTGTCCAGCAGTTTGCTGGTCACAATATCGTCTGGCTATGGACACGCCGTCTGGTTTTGCTTACTTCAACGCTGAGTGACTCGGATGCCATTCTGACACCTGTCAATGCTGCCATTGAAGCCTGCATCGCCAGCAAGGTCTTGTGATTGTATCAGTTGGATTGCTTGTCACAGGCTGAACGGTAGACTCTAGCTGGAAGACTCTAGTTTCAGGAACCGTAAAGCTCCCTTAGACTCCCTTCTAAGGGAGTCAAGGTGACTCCATTAGAATTTATGAAAAATCATAAATTCTAAGGGAGTTACCTTGAATGAGGGCGCTAAATGAGAGGGGGGTGGGCAAAATTTGCAATTTTTAGCCAATAAGTCGCTGTATCTCAGAAATGGTGCAAGATAGGGCCTAGGTTACTATTAATCACTAATAGGAAGTCGTATACTGGCTCTCGATTGGCGCCCAATTCAGTGACCTTGAATGACCTTGAACGCTAAAATAGGGGGTTTTATGGATTTTTTGGCGATTTCAGGCTGCGAGACACATTGCAAGAGCGAATTGCGCCGAAAGCAGTTGAGATAGACATGGACAAGCTGCGTATGAAATTTTCAGCATTGAACGTAGATTTCAACGGTTTAAGTCCTGATTTTCTAGATTCAAGGAAACCTGCGCACGAGAGCATCAAAGAGCGGTACCCCTGTAAAAGTCGCGACGAAATGGCTGGAGATAGACTGACAGTTTGCAAACAGGAACTGCTATAGGCTTTCACGTGTCCCGTGAGCATTAGCTCAAATTTCTTGTTAAAATGCTTTTGAATGACAAATATAAACTCTCTTTACAACCTGTGATTATGAGGCACTTGTTGAATGTTGCTATTATAGCACCATTGCTGTGTATTGTTATGTATGTGTCTATGACTGGCTGCAGGATAAAGCTGCAGTCGACCTGTGGCAAACAATTTTATGTTGGAGCGTTGTCAATTGTCCCAACAAGACAGAAAGTCTTCTCGAAGTAAGAACAGCCTTGCTTTATTGTGCATACAGTCACTCACTTAGTCATTCAAGTTATTCTATCGAGGTTTAGTTGGTTAGCCAGTGGTGTTCGATGTCACCTTTGGAGTAGTTCTCATGCGGGCTGCCCACTTTTCTTGGCACCTGGACATTTCATTACATTCAATGCACCCTACAAATCAGTCAGGAACGGTCCTGTTCCAGTACTGATGATGCCAAAAGTTTGCTTAATGCCACTGTGTAGTTTTGGAAAAATTGCCGTGCTGAACAACTACTAAATGGTTCCTACGGACAGGGAAAGTGAGGGAATTTGACATTCCAAAGTCAGGGAGAAATCAGAGGGTCAGGGAAAGTCAGGGAAAATCGAACTACCAGGATGCAAAAGTTAACAAAAATGCAGAAAAAAATTGAACTGTTGTACGCAGACTGCGTACAATGGTTCCAAATTTTTTCTGCTTGCTTTGCTCGCAGATTATTTGTATCTCGACTTTTGAATTTGCTCCTCTGCTCTTGTTTCTAGTGTGATTGCAAGCGATTGAAAAGCGATATTGGTATTTCGCATTAGTCAGGGAAGATGATTTATTTTGTCCTGGAAAGTCAGGGAAACGTCAGTGAAAATGAATTCTGCAGAGTAGTATGAATTATGTACTAGCATTCTGAGGTGCGATGTTAGAATTTCATTATGTGCCACATGAGTTAATTGATTTGCTCGATTTATTCAGTGTGAGTTAGATGTGATCAGTTGTCTGATGCCTATTTTGTCACATCAGTTGCATCCCAGATATTACTGTAATTGAAATTTGGATTCTGTATTAACAGTTGTTCTATCATAAAAAACATTTGGCTTGACTTGATTTTTTGTTGTTGTGTGCATAGCGTGGCTTGTTGGCTCGGGCATCAGATGTCCGTATCTATGTAAAAAAATTTTACATTGACTTTTGTGCGACACACAGTGATATACATGCTCTACGGACTCTCTATCAGCGGTATAATTGTGGTTATTCTAAGAATTATTATTATTATTAACACAGCTGGTGATGTGCCATATGTCCGTTTATTAAAATAATGAATTACAGGTCCAACATGATGTTAGTTTAAATATGATACGGTAACAATTTGCAGCGGAAAACTTGGTCAACTCTGCCTGGCCATCCTTTTCGTGGGTAGGCATTATGAGCACCAGTGAAAGCTGGGACGTAATCCGACACACCACACGATGCACTGTCCCTGTATCCATTGTTGTGCAGTGTAAGCTGGTGTCTAGCTAAGTAAACAAAGATCAACATTGTTGTGTATGAGCTGTATGGCTCAGGAAGGACTTTGCATTTTTCACTGGAAAACTGGCTGCCATTTTTGTCTAGCACATATACTGAAAGAACTAAAACTAACTATCTTAAATGGAATTAAAATGAGAGAAATTGAACTAATGCTGGGATGCAGATAATCAAGAGTCAAGTACAGTTTAGCCTTATAGAAGGTCTGGGGTTAGAAATATCGAAAAAAGGAAAACTAAGATGAGAGATGAAGTGAAATAAAAAGAACAAACATGAGCCTAGAAAAATCCAACGAAAGTCTAAAATTCCGTAATATTGTCGTTGGCTGTTTGTTTAATGTGGAAGCACTTGCATAATACCAGCAGTGTTCACTGTTCAGTTACATGTAGAATGCATGAATTGCTAGTAATACTGCAGTTATTGTCTGACAGGTTAATGAGTACCCGGCCTGCCACCCCAGCTCTCCTGCAGCAGTATGTGGCAGCTGAACTTAGCCAGGTAAGCAGTGCATTGCTTGTGAGATTATGTACTTCTTGTTATAAAATTTCTACAAAATTGTTTTTGTATATAGTGAAAGTGGTGCCAGTATGACAGCATGGGGAGCTTTGGCTATATGCTACGTTATTTGTCTCATCAGTTGTATGTAACAAGGAAGGCAATAAATCAACATAGTCTATACAGTGGTAGGTTGTGGCCATGAAGGGCTAAGCCGGAGTGGGGTGGGGAGAAGGAATCGAGTCCTTTCACCCCAGCTAACCAGTGCGTGTAATATGCAGTTGTGTTCATACGGCCAGAATGGTGTATGGTACCCCCTGTAGCCTGAGTAAGGAAAGTGGACCTTGAGATATTCATTCACTTAATCGAGATAAATGCGAATTTTGTAGATCTACTACATGCAAATTCACTAAAGTTAGCTGACAAAATTGCTAATTGCTGATAATACCAAATTGTTGGTAACCATTCCTTTAAGTAGTTGATTGCATCTAAAGCTGTGTTGATCATAATTTTAGTTGACATATTATGTACAAAAAAATTATGGTTGCAGTCACTGCATTGTTATCTTCTGATCTTTGGTTTTTTGCAGGCTCGGCCCAAAATGAAAATTATCCGTCGTGCCTACGAAGAAGCACTATTGTCATTTGGAGCAGACAACATTGGTAATTTTATTGTTTGTCCGATGGTTTCACAGCTTTTAAAAACATTTTTAACTTGGTGAGTGACATCAATAAGGAAATTTCTGACACATTATTGTTTTAGCATCAATCATAAATGTGTTTGCTGTTTTTTGTACGTTCTGTGTACTTCTGTTTTCCTCAGTACTGTTGTCCACTTTGCTGCTGCTGCTGCTGATGTTGAATGCCTAGTAACAGTGTTGCTGGTATTACGTTTTATGCTGATCAGATGTTGGTGATTACTAGGAGCCTTTTGTGGATTATAGGTGATCTTGATCTTTACCATCTGGAGATGGGGTGTACAACTTGACACTTCACGGACTTATCTCAGCAAGTTATGAGTTGGATTTTGTTGACATTTTACTGCGGCGGGCACAACTGCACATAAGTGATGGAGAGTGCCCATGGACCACCCAGTCAGATTCTGATTATCTGGTTTAGCATCTAGATCTAGGGTTCCTCTATTCGGCAATTCTTTGGTGGGATGAGCAATGCCCAGGGAACAATTTTTGGATGCGTTGTATTGGCTAGTGGGCAGCACTGTTCACGATGGAGGTGTGAGATCTCTAAGAGCTTCTTTAGTTTGAAAATGTTGAAGGTGTCTATAGCCCTTAGTGGCAACCAATTTTAGAGCTACGGAGTGTCACATGCCATATGGGATCAATCAGTTACCTTCCACCCAACACAGGTGAACTTGCCCTACCTTAACCCCATCTAAACAGGCTGATACTCAGTCTACATACTCTGGATGTATGGAAGGCTGAGTTGACCCTTGTGGTCAACTATATGTCGAAGTTGTTTACCTGTCCGCATACTGTCACCCATCCAATTGATAGCGACCTGCTCAGGAGTCGAACCCACAACTTCTTCATCATAAGTCTTAACGTCCCAGTTTGAAGTTATTACGAGTGTTGGAGGTGTTTGTTGCGTGGCAGATGTGTGGTTGAACTACATGGAACTGGAGTCAATGCATGAGCAAGGCAAGCCGGAGAACATTGCCAGCATTCACTGGCGAGCCGTCAGGAATCTACAGCCACAACTTACAGATGAGTTCAGACAGAGAGCAATGGCTCTGCATACCAATGCTGAATCTGTCGTTCCGTCGTGATCTGACGTGCAAAGATGTCGCTCAGCCCAGTGCTTTTATATTTTTTATATTATTTTATATTTTTAGTATGCATAATCGTCCAGTGCATGCCTACATATGACTTTTAGTGTTTTGAACTGAAAATTGGCACACGATTTAGGCCTACTGTGCTTCCAGTTGCAGTCTGGCAAAAAAGTAGGCATAGGGGAAATAGTTTATCCTTTTAAGTTTTTATCTCATGATATTTTATGTATAATTACACTAAGGCTCATAAAAAAACAGAGCTGGTAACAGATAGGTTTCAATCGAAATTAACGATTAATAAATCATCAACTTTTGTAAAAAAAAAGTAAATAAAAAGTTTGCTAACAAGTCTCAGAGGTGCATTGTGATGCAACTACTGACTGTTTAACCCAGTCTTAGACAATAACTAAAATGCTGACTTTTTTTCTGGAAAACAGCTGAATGAGATGCAAGCTGTGGTATCATATATTATAATAACTTTTTTTCCGCAGTTTCAGAAGATGACACTCCACTCTGTTACACTGTCCACATTCAGCACAATTGTAATCATACTTTGCCTCCTGCTAGAAATGCAGATCAGTGAAATGTTTCACACACCAAGTACAAATTGCAGGCAAAGTCGAACTGCTACTGAGACAGTTTGTGGCGGAACAATGACACGATTAATATCAAGTCTGTAAACACATCGTTTAGCTCCATGGCTATTTGCCTCCAAGGTGCTCCATTTTAGGAAGGAACTGAGTAAACTCTTCACATCTGTCCTCAACACCTATCAGATTATGCAAAAAACCTGTAAACTCATATAAACATGCTGACCTAAAAGTGCCAAAACGTTGATGTTCTTCAGATTAAGAACTTTGAGTTCTCAAAAATACAACAAGTAAAAGTAATCAGTAGCAACTCTGTCCAACATGAAATTGTCCACTGATTGTTCTCTGTCTCAATTTTGCCTGGCTAGCATGTTCCAGTTTAACAGAACATCCTCCCCTTGAAGTGACTTATGACAGTTTCCTGATGTTTGACATATTTACCACATGAACCTCGTATCTGAGTGTAATGACAGATGGCGTTTAAATTCACCTTCTGTGCAAAAGCGCTTTGGACATTCACTGCAAACATACGGCTTCACAGCTTCATGACGACATAAATGTTGCTTAAGGTGACTACTGTAGCAGAATTTCTTCTGACAAATGTGACATGCGAACCAAGTACCTTCATTGTGTGACTTCAGCAGATGTACCTTGAGTTGGCCGACTTGAGAAAAACAGTCCGAACAGTGTCTACATGAGTATGGCTTTGCATCAGTGTGAGTATTCACATGACATTTCAATTCCTGGCTACTTTTAAACATCTTCCGACAGTAAAAACAGTCATAAGATCTACTGTTGCTGTGTACATAACGTTCATGTCTCTGCAAGTCGCTTGACCTGCTAAATCGTTTGTCACACAGTGAACACTTGCACGGTTTGTGTCCTGTGTGGATTCTCGTGTGACGAACCAGATCTCCAGAATGACTAAATGTCTTGTCACACACTGGACATTTATGTGGTTTCTCTCCACTGTGAATTCTGCTGTGCGTAGCAAGGTTGGATGATTGTGTAAATTGTTTGCTACAAACAGTACATTCAAATGGTTTTTCTCCAGAGTGACTTCGCATGTGTACTGTTAAGTCCAGCTTGCGACTGAAACATTTTCCACATTCAGCGCACTTGTGTTTACTACAGTGAACATCCATATGCTGCCTCAAGTAATGCCTAGTAGCAAACTGCTTCTTACACTGAGTACATGAATACAGTGCATCTTCAGCATGTGCTTGCTTGTGACGATTCAGACTGTCTTTCCTTACAAACCGTTTGTCACACACTGTACACAAATATGGTCTTGGCTTGTCATCATGCGGTTTCTCAGTAACATCATTACTATCACCTTCAACCTTCACCTCAAATGAACTTTCACCTGTACAACAAGCATTATACGCTGTGAACCATAAAAAAGTGGAACCGTTTTATTTTTGTAATAACTTTGTCAAATATCAACACACTTGGATAATATTTGGCACACGTGTAGCGTAGACAATCCTGAACTAGCTTATGTGCA
>Ga0056128_1012437_pt1 | contig 10398 bp, 11 predicted proteins | sample WorMetLIZISLAND2_FD_71113 | JGI IMG/M metagenome (GOLD analysis project Ga0056128, IMG submission 71113) | Marine gutless worms symbiont microbial communities from Max Planck institute for Marine Microbiology, Germany - Olavius geniculatus... ... | reverse complement strand
GCGGCACATGATTTGACTAGAGATGGCGGAACGAAGTCGACTGACGATGACTTTGGTGGGACGGAATGAAGAATGCGGAGAACTTCAGCTGTGGTGACAAGCTGGCAGGTGTGAAGAAGATCACCAGTATGAGATGGATCCTGAAAGGAAACAGGGTTGATAATCGAGACAAGCTTGTTAGAGACTGCAGATTTAAGACCAGAGATTTTAGACACAAAAAAAGTAGAAAAAAAATTAACTAGATTCTTATTCTTATCATCTGTTTGCGTCTTATCGGTCTGGTGAGCATGCAACAGTTTATTTACAGTTTGCCAACGCTTTGCGGCTGACAGTTTATCGCACTCTAACAGTCGATTTTGGTAATAGTCCTGACGAGATTTATTAATTAGTTTATTAGTCGTTTTGCAGAGGCGCCGATATTCCAGCCCGTTCTCTTCTTTGCGTGTCCGTTGCCATCGTCACTGCGTTTCATCTGCGCCATCTGCCGTTTCAGCTTCGCCGTTTGTTCTTCCAGCCTCCGTATCTCGGCATTAACAAAATCATTTAAATTAGCATTATCATCAGCTAAATAATCAGAAGTCACACACTTGTGACGCTCAAGCACAATCTCAGAATCACAAAACAGTAACACATTATCATTACATGCATAAGTAACAGAATCATGCTAAACATCATGCACATCAGATGCATCGGGCTCAGCAGGACCATACCGTCCATACTGGCCATCTACACTGTGTAGCACATTCTGCTTACTTAACTCACTGGGCTCCATCTGATGTCCGCTCAGATGTCCAACTTGTCCACTCAGTCTGTTCAGCGAACTCTGCACACTCAAACCACTGATACCACTAGGCCCACCACTCGGCCCCACGGCGGCGTCGCCATTTGTAACAATTTGGCTCCAGGACTGGGCAACGTTTGTGACATCCTGGTCCCACGACCACTGGGTGCCAAGGGCTACGGTCGGAAGTTCTAGGTTTTTCTTTGCCTCGGCCATATCAGGGGTTGCTAACTATCCGACCTAGTATGTGGGTCCGCTGAGGGTGTGCTGCGGATCACCAAAACGTGTGACTTCAATTTTAACATAAGAAACAAGACAAAAATATTATGATAAAATAAAAGAAATACTAAATTAATTTTGATAAGGTTTGACAATAAGATACGAGGAGACAGCAAGTTCAAATACATTACTATCAGTAATCAAACGTTACATTCAACAACATTTAACTTGGGCGCCAGGATCTTTAAACATCAGATTCAAGTACAACACGTTATGCGAACACACAATGTCCATCACTATTTATACTTTATCATACTTTCATATCATACAAACTTGTTCTAATATAATCGTTTAATGTGTGGTAACAAAATGTGAAATGAAAAATGAGAATGAGAAAAAAGAAATAAAAAATCAGAAATGAAAAGAAGAAAGGAGAAATGAAAAATGAGAAAAGAGAAATGAGAAATGAAAAATGAAAAATAAAAAAGGAGAAATAAAAAATGAAAAATAAGAAATAAAAAATGAGAAAAAAATGAGAAATAAAAAATAAAAAAGGGAAAAAAGCGTTAAAATTATGACTAAATGCCAAAAAAATATAAATAAAAAAATCTAAACCACAGGGATCCTTTTGATAAAAAAAAACTAACTATCACGATTATACGAGAACTTTATACTTTATGAGCAATCTAACAGTGCACAGATACTGTATGCTCTACCAGCAATTACAGGTTAAATGCAACATTTAGATTTTTAAAAGTGTCCTGCGCAACGTTCCGTCGCTTCTCTGACATTCTACCTTTTTTCGACAGTGGCCAACCGGCCGACAACTAAACTTAACTAAAATACGACGATCAAACATACAACTATACGAACAAACTGACACACTGACAGACTGAACGAACTGAGTGGCGACCGTTTCCGCTCACAGTCCGCTTTTATACCGTTTAACGCACCAACTAGAAATGGACCAATTACACAGAATAAAAATAAAAAGAAAATAAATCAGTCAGTTCGTTACAATCTTACCCATAGATGTCGTTCGGGACCTACAAGCAGCAGCGGGTGCGGTTAGTGTATCCGGGTGTGTCGCCACTGACGTATGTGACGTCACTACCGAGACCGATATCCCCGAGGTTGAGGATAATGCCCCGGAGGATGTGGATAGTCTACCGTCGAATCAACCTCACCCAAATGATTTGGCAGCTTTGGTTCAAGAACAAGAGCAAGACCCGACCGTAGCTTTATGTTGGGTCCAGGCTCAAACAGGGAAAGATGGTTTTGTGGTGCATAAAGACCTATTGTATCACAAAAACCAAGTAGTTGGCCAATCTGTATGTCAGCTGTGTGTTAGCTCCATCACTATAGACCGAGTGTCTAATGTAACCCAAGTGAGAACAACTGCTAGGTCAATGCTGGTAACTAAGCGTAACTTAGGGTGCGGTATGTACCAGCGGGCGTATGCTGTTGTGATGCTGTGTGTTTTATGTGTTTCACTGATTGCATGCGTGGTACAATGATTTGTGACTGATGATTGTGATGTTATGTTTGGGAATGTACTAATCTTCATACTTGTTGTGTCGAGTTGTATGTTGCCTAGTCAGCGATTCAAAGACGACAAGATCGCGCACATTCAGCTCGATCAACGATGAAAACTTTGCCAGCTGTTTGACGAGTTCGCCGATCAGTTCGACGACCGACCCGGGAGGTGCGACGCGGTGGTGCATCGAATCCAGACCACGGACGTGTTCGTGCCACGGCAGATGCGTCCTCACCGTGTGCCAGACGCATTTAAGCCGGAGGTCGACTGCCAGATCCAGGATCTGCTCGACAAGGGACTACAACGATCGTCGAAGAGTCCGATGGCGAGTCCGATCGTGTGTGTTGCCAAGAAGGACGGTGGTGTTCGCATTGTCTGCGATTATCGTTACCTGAATTTGTTTACTCTCGGAGATGCGTACCGATGCCGACCATCGACGAAGTAAGTAAGTAAGTAAGTAAATTCAATTTATAAAGCGCACAATGTCAGTGAGAAACTCACTGAATCTGAGGCGCTGAGGTAAGGAGTAAGGCGGGCAACTAGACATGGCTAGACGTTGAAAAATAGAATGTTTTAATTTTACGACGAAAAGAAGCTAATAAACAGCTATTGCGGATGTCAAAAGGGAAAGAGTTCCAAACAGTAGAGGCAGCTACACAAAAACTTTTAGAGTTAAAACATGTACGAACACAAGGCACAGACAACAGATTAGTGTCAGATGAACGCAATGTACAAGACGAAATGTAATGTTTAAGAACAGAATTCAGACTAGAAATTTGAGGCAAAGCCCAACGTGAGTCCGCCCGGCGCCCTAAGTCCAATTGGGAAAAATTAAAGGTGGGTAAAATTTTCTCGGCATCAAAGTCACGTGGCCCGAACTCGAATGCATTGGCATACGCCGAACACGCATTGTCGACTTAGGGTAGGTCAACATGAGCGCCTATAACTTTGTTCGTATTGGACCGAATTTTACACAATTTTTTTGTTCAATGTAGAAAAAATCGCTCTCGTCAATGCCATTTAAATTTTGTCGCTATTTTTATCTTTTTCAAAGATATTTGCGCTCAAAGTCGAAAGTTGTCGTAAAACGTACTAAAATCATGACGTTTTTTGCCGTCCCAAATTTTAAGGGGGGCATTGCCCCCAAAAGTTGTACGTGCGTTATTACCCCGACCTAAAGCCGCGTCAAGTGCTAAAGTTTCGTTGGGCTACATTCCCTAACTCCGAAATTATAAGCGCTTTTTTATTGCATTTTAAGCCAATTTGTGACCACCCTTTAAAAAAAGTTGTAAGAAGGACCCCGTCCCCGGTGAAAAATGCGCTAGTAAGACCTAGTCATTCTCTAGCGCGTGTAAAAATTTGGGGGCGCAGCACCCCCTAGGGGCCGAAATATGGTCTTCCAAATAATGCGACTTAGGGTAGATCAAAATGAGCGCTTATAACTTTGTTCGTAGTAAACGGAATTTTACAAATTTTTTTTTGTTCAACGCACAAAGGATCCTTCTCGTCAACGCCGTTTAAATCTTGTCGCTATCTTTATCGTTTTCAAAGATATTTGCGGTCAAACTCGTAAGTTGTCGTAAAACGTACTAAATTTTGGACGTTTTTTGCCCTCCCAAATTTTAAGAAGGGCAATGCCCTCGAATTTCGTACTTGCGTTCACACCCCAATTTAAAGCCGCGTCACGTGCCAAAGTTTTGTCGGGTTACATTTCCTAACTCCGAAGTTATAAGCGCTTCTTTATTGCATTTTAAGCCAATTTTTGACTCCCTTTTACAAAAAAAGTTGTAAGGGGAATTTCCGTCCTTAGTAGAGGGTGCGTTAGTAAGAATTGGTGATTTTCTACCGCGTGTAAAAATTTGGGGGCGCAGCACCCAAGAGGGGCCGAAATATGGTCTTCCAAAAAATGCACTTTGGGTGGGTACGATTCAACATCGAGATCTACAAGGTCACTAAACCAAACTTCAACGGACTTGTTTTGCCTAACGCGGGAGGAATCGCGGTAGATCAATTTACTTACCGATTTTGAATATCTGCATCCGTTTCGGAGATATTCGCCGCCGAACTTCGAAGTCGTCCGAAATCGGGCCAAATTTTGCATGTTTTTCGCCCTTGAAATTTTTTTGGGGTTCGCCCCTTAAAATTTTAAACCGGCATTATAAAATTGAATCCATTATTGACCACCGTGCAAAATTTCACGCTGGTCGGCCCACGAATCTCGGAGATCTCGCGAGAAAAGAAAAAATAAAAAAAAAACATCATGCGTAAAACAGAAGTCCTTTCGAAAACTATTGTTTTCGGGCGGACTAATAAGCAGGCTGAGTAGTGTGGATGGTTTTGTATGTAATGCAGGCAATCTTGAATTGAATGCGCTGGTAAATTGGAAACCAGTGGTAATGTTTGAGCAAAGCAGATGAGCTGGTCGACTGTCGATTGGTGCCCCAGGCGACTACTTGGGCGACGGCGTTTTGTGCGCGCTGCAGACGAGTGACATTTTTCGTCGTTACGCCGACCAAAACAGAGTTGGCGTAATCAAGCTGCGCTTTAACGAGGGCACAGGCGACGGTTTTTGCTATGTCCTCAATGAGGGCAGAGCGAATGTGACGCATAGCTCGGATGTGGTAGAATGCCGACCTCGAGGCTGAGTTGACATTGTCGTTAAATGTCAAATGTTTGTCCAGAGTTACACCAAGTACTTTGATGTGGTCTGACAGTAAAATATCTGAGCCGGCGCCTTCGACAGTGGTAAAACTAGAATAACTAGCAGAACGCTGTCGAGTCCCAAGAACGATTGCATTAGATTTATCTGGATTTAATGCCAAGCCATTTATACAAAACCAAAAATTTAATGCAGATAAGCAACCAGTAAGATTGGAAATTTTAGCTGAAAAATAAGTGGGGAATAAAAATATAAAAAGCTGTGTGTCATCAGCATATTGATGCTGATAAACATTGTGTAAACTGGCGATGTTAGAGACCGGTGAAGTAAATATAGTGAACAGTACTGGCCCCAGGACGGAACCCTGGGAACACCAGAAGTACATAGAGTGGGTGTAAATGAGTGTTGACTAATGTGAACAGACTGATAGCGATCAGTAAGGTATGACTTCAGCCAAGAATAAATGGTGCCAGTGAGTCCGAAACTAGTGTAAAGACGACTGAGCAGAATAGAATGGTTTATGGTATCAAATCTGCACTGAGGTCTAAGGATATAAGGATATAAGGATATAAGATAAGGATATAAGGATATAGTGTGGACGTACCAGTGTTAAAAGACTGAAAAAAGTCATTGGTAATGGACAAAAGTGCAGTTTCAGTAAAGTAATTACGCCGGTATGCAAATTGATGTCGATTGAAATTAGGTGAACTAAAAACATGCGACTAAATACCTGTAAGAAAAAAACGTTCGAGTATTTTTGAGATGTAATTAAGGTTGGAAATAAGACGGTAACTAGACGGAAGAGATTTATTTAGACTAGGTATTTTGAGTAATGAAACAACCACGGCATTTTTAAACAAAGTAGAAAAACAGCTTTCAAAAAAAGAAAAATTAGCAAAAACAGAAATAAGTTTAGAAAAAACGCCAAGACAAAATTTAATAAAAGAAGGAAGAATAAGATCAGCAAAAGACTTAGGTGGAACAAAAGTTAATATCTTCAGCATGAGTAACAGCGGGCAGATTGTCGAAAGGCAGACCAGTATTTGGCGGATCAGGAAAAGAAGGAATGTGTGATAAAGAAGCAAGTTTGAGTAAAATTTGAGACTTGAGCTGAACAATTTTAAAAACGAAAAATTTGGCGAAAGTAAAACACAGCTGTTTATTTTCATCATTAGTTCTCGTTTTATCTGTAGAACGGGAATGTAGTAGTTCGTTGACTATACGCCACCGCTTGCTATGCGACTGAGTATCACAGTCCAAAAGCCTCTTTTTGAAATAGTCTCGACGGGACATGTTGATCAGCTTATTGGCTGATCTGCAAGCCCGTCGATACTTCAGCCGATCGCGGTCGTCACGATTAGGCAGCCGACGACGCCGTTTCCTCTTAGCCGCCACAGCCTTAGTCGACAGCCACTAGGAGATGGGTTTCGGTGGACGCCGAGAACTGTGACGAATTGGCGCGATTGCGTCAAGTTGGCGAGTGACGACACGAGTGAGCTGATCGGTGAACGCGTCAGTGGTAGTGGCTGGTGTCGAGAACAGTTCAGACTGACGCAGTGCTGCCTCGAACTGCCCGGTGGTGATGTCGCGCAGTTTCCGCCAGTCGTACGCGACGTTTGCTTTCGGACAGCGTATAGTGAGGTTGGCCGTGACTAGCCGGTGATCAGACAGCAAGCCAGCCCGGCGGCCGTTGCGCAGCATCGGCAAAAAACAGTTTATCAGTACATTCGATGCACGTTCTGGTTACTGGCAGATCTTGCTGGCGAAAACACACCGCTGGTTGACTGCATTCGTAACCCACAACGGTCTCTACGAATGGCTTCGGATGCCATTCGGTCTCAAGAACGCTGGAGCAACATTTGTCCGCGCTGTTCGATCTATGCTGCGATCGATTCATGATTTTGCTGACTCGTGTGCAGATAATATTGGGGTGGGCTCGCAAGATTGAAAGATCCATTTGTATTACATCCGTCGATTTTTGAGCATTGTGAGCGTGGCCGGCATAACACTGAATTTGGCCAAGTACGAATTCGGCAAGCCCAAAGTTAAATTTGTGGAACGACTGCTTGAATCGGAAAACCATCGACCCGATCCGCAACGTTTGCAGGGTTTGGCCAAAATTGAGGTGCCCCGCACCAAAAAGGAGCTGAGAGCTTTGTTAGGAGCTTTTGGCTACTACAGGGAATATATCCCTCATTTCTCAGCCATTACCATGCCTCTCACGAAACTGACAAAATAGGGTGTACCTAATGTGATTACATCTCGCTGGTCCGGGCATTTCCAACAGGCTTACGATTGCTTGAAGGCCGAACTTTCGTTCACACAAGTGTTGCGAATCGCCACCATTAAGACACCATTTCGTCTGCATTCCGATGCTAGTGGGAGGGCCGTGGGAGCCACTCTGGGACAACTCGATGAGCAGGATGTTGATCAACCCTTGGCCTTTGCTAGGCAAGAATTAAGAGACACTTAGATGGGCTGGTCTACTATTGAGCAGAAAACCTATGCCCTAATGCCTATGCCCTGGGCTTAGAACAGGTTCCGTTCCATTGCAATCATTTGGGAGTGTGTTCCCAAAAATGCCAAATTACTTCGGTGGTCTCTGGCCCTCCAAGAGTTTAATTTAAAGTTTTACTACAAAAAGGGGTTACACAATGTAGTAGCAGATTTGCTGTCACGTCAATGAGGTGAAATTTCTGTGTAAACCGTAGTGTGTACTATATTTATTATGCTGCACCATATATGTATTGCACTGCAATATTGCTTATTTAATTATTTGTGTATAATTAGAGAATGTCATGGACGTATATTCAACTAGTTACATTATAGTTAGTTGTAACAATTATATGTGATTGTTACATTTGTCGTATTATTTTGTATATATCAGGGTGTTAAATTTATTTTCGTGTACCTGTAATAATTTGTGCATTATATGTGTAATTCTAGGTAAAAAATAAAATGGGTTTAATTTTGTTTCCATTTTGTACTTTTCCCCAAGAGGGGAGGTATCAGGCGGCGTTGGCTTTAGTCAACTCGACGGTCGATGTGTGTATGTCACTTGTGAGAGAACAAGTCGACGATTTATTTTCGCGTCAGATAAGGCTTGCTATTTGTTTTTTTGCTGTTTGTTCGCCACGGCTCTGTATTTATTTGTCGACTTATTTGCCTGTCGTTGTTTGTAACATCTCTGTCTTAGCGTTGCCTGAGTTCGTCTATCAATGTGTCTGCATATCGCTGTGATGCTGTATCTGTCTTTGTGTGGCTAGGAGTTGTTCTGTAGCAGTTATAGTAATACGGCTTACGTTATGTGATGGTATTTTCTTTACCTGTATTATACTGGCGGACATCAGACCATAAGTGATTACCAGTCGGAAGTCGAGCTGTAGACCTAGCCCCGCCTCATTTATGACGTGAATTAAATAACTGTATTATTATTGGTTAGCGATGACGAAACCAAGCTATAATTAAATTGTCGTACAGAGTGGGCGCAAAACGAGCTGTTTGAAAACAGTAGTTGGTTTGATGCTAAAAAGAATGGTCTGCTGTATATGGCATGTGTAAATGCCAAGGTGGTATGGCCGTGTTATGGCTTTCGTGATAGTAATAGGGTGCTTGTGTAGACCCTAAATGTAAAGTTGTTTAGACTGGGAGATCTGTGTAGATCCCTAGAGTAGCGTTGGTAATAAGGTGCTCGTATAGACCCTAGAGTGGTATATCGAGGGGAGGAGATTTCTGTGCGAGCTCATAGACTCTGCACAGATCTTGATATTAAGCCCTGTATGTGTGGCTTAGTTATGTGTGTATTGTTTATGGTTGTTAGTCGCGAAATAGTTGTTTTATTAAACTTTTCGTAAATTTATATTTGACTTTACATAGGTTGATGTGATAACAGATATACACATGTTTAACCGGTGAATCTAAACAGTCTGATGATTGATTGAGGTATTTTGATTAGCAACTGCGACTGCTTGATTGTTTTACTGTTAATTTGTATTCTTGTTCTTATTTCGTTTATTAGCATTGTACTTATGTGATAATTTGCACGCTTTAAATATTCTCCTTATTAAATTTCCTCATGGTTTTATTTTCAATTTTGTGTCCAGTTACTTTTGCATTATGCCTAGGTTAACTCTAAATTAAGTTTAGTGGTAGACTGAACCCAACAAGACAACCTCACAGATAGTTATAATATGTAATATTTAAATATAAAAAATAACGCTGTTTTGAATGCGTCACGACTAGAGTGAAAGCAGTTATTAAAAATGGAAGTACTCCCTGCTGAGCACCTGCAAGTCTGATACATTGCGCAGGAATGGCGTGTCTAGATGTGTGTTGATGTAACTATGTTAGGACTGTAAAAACACAAATTAAAACTAATATAAAAATTAATGAATATAATTGTAACGTGTAATAGTACACCTTGTACCTAAATAAATAAAATACATCTAGTTAACAGCTATATATAATAATATTTGTATACTAATAGCCTTCGTCAGCCATCGCTGGTGTTGTGCTGTACTGATTAGAGAACTACTAATGTAAAACGTTAGTTGTAAAAACGTAATGGGTTTATACAATGTGCGCCATTAAATAAGACTTTGTGGTAAACAGATTCTAAAGTAAATTAGACAAATAGCTAAATTATTTATTAAAATACAATTATTAACATAATTTATAAAATATTTACAAGCAAAATTAAAAGGGACAGACAACGTGCTTGGTGTATGTATGAACGCCAACAAAAAGGATGTTACTGTAAATTAAAAAAATAATTAAATTAGTCATTTAAGTAGGTTAATTAGCATAACTAATTAATATTGAAAACTACAGTTAAGAGAACAGCCAATACGAGGCTTACTTTAATCTTAAATGTTCTGCTATAATGCAATTTAGGGTTAGGGTTACCAAGGCGCACTATAGACGGATACATCTAAAAATACCAAAGTGTACCGAAAGTGGGCGGGGCACCTGTCAAACTCGTTAACAGACCCCCCGCTGTGATATGTTAAGCACAATTCATACCTACTCATGTGAAAGACTAACTATCAACACAAACACGTAAATTCGATCGCTTTTCATGTTTTTTGTGGCTGCAACTGTAAAACTTTAAATATTTGACACTAACGAGCCAGATTTTTACCGTTGATGCAATGTAGCAACTGGCAGCACCAATTGGGATTAGCCTGTTTGTACCCGTGACAC
>Ga0056128_1012434_pt1 | contig 10400 bp, 4 predicted proteins | sample WorMetLIZISLAND2_FD_71113 | JGI IMG/M metagenome (GOLD analysis project Ga0056128, IMG submission 71113) | Marine gutless worms symbiont microbial communities from Max Planck institute for Marine Microbiology, Germany - Olavius geniculatus... ... | reverse complement strand
GCATTGTTCCACCGAGTATCAGGCCCATCGCTCCGCCGATATCACACATTAGAGCCAACAGCGTGTACGCTTCTTGGTCTTCTATGTACGTGTACTTTAACTCCGAGAAAAATATCTGCAGAATAGCAAAAAATAATGTGACTAAGTCTATTGTCACATTACTGCCTTTAGCACAAGATGCAGTCAAAACTTCGTTTAATGTCAACTAAAGTGTCTAGTTTGTCGTGTAAAATGTTTTTATCATTTTACACTCCTGACAATCAATACAAACGTTTTAAAACCTAATACTTGGCACTAAATTTTATTGCAATTGTGAAAGTTCTGTTAAAATAAAACAAAATTAATAGCCGATGTAGGCCCTAGTGTGAAACATGGGCACATTTACATATGGCAAACCTACTAGTGTCGATTTGCATTTTCGTGTTTATTTGTATATTCTTTGATCGACATGGGTTTATAAACGACACATTTGAACCTAAGCTACATGTTGATTTATTGACTTAACAGAAACCCTAAAAAGTTCATATTTGGGGTTCTAACGAAAATAGAGGTGTACTGTTTTCTTGTCTTTCTGGTCCAAATGAATCTCAATTTGCATTTCAGCCACCTAGAGTGTATAGAATAATGCTATACCCAAAATGTTAAGGTTGGATTTATTACCATCGCCGAGATATAAACAAATTTCTAATGTTTGACATTGTAAAAACAAACAACGACATACGCCATCCTTATGTGCAGTCGAGTTGATCTGTTGTAAAACATAACGTGTTTATAAAAATAGCGCAGCTAACTAAATAGTGTATCTATACCTCCAACAAGCAATAATCCATTCGGAATTTATTAATTGTTATGTTGAGACGCAGAGAGTCCCGTGCAGCTTTCACTTGATGATTCGACAACATCGCCTGACTGATCTCATGCTTATACGACAGATGGCGACACTGACGTGGACAGTTGCACGTAGCTGCCACGTTCTTGCTCACGTAGTTCAATTTGCTCTCAACTGCGCACTCGAAATATTCCTTCGGACTGCAAACTGGTACGTCACCTGGAAACAACAACGACGAAGTCGCACATAATGTGCACTATATTACGACTAAAATGACATTCACTGTCTGAATTTTTGTCACAATAATTTAAAAAGCAGTAGGCTACCGTAAAAATGTTGAACTTTCCGCTCTTCTGTAGCCTAGCCTACCTGCTTCGCCGTCCAACATCTTTGCTCGACTGCGATTTTGTGCAAATAATTTTACGATATGATGCGATACTATACGTTACGAATTTGCACTTGAAAACTGACAGACAAGCTGTCAGTTTAATTTAGCACATAAACTTTAAAAACTGATATGATATGAATGAAAATAACATAAAATAAAATAAAACTAGGAATTTGGGGCAAAGCCCAACGTGAGTCCGCCCGGCGCCTCAAGTCCAATTGGGAGAAAATTAGGGGAGTAAAATTTCCCCGGCACCAAAGTCACGTAACCCGAACTCAAATGCATTGGCATTCGCCGAACGCGCATTGTCGATTTAGGGTAGATCAACATGAGCTCTTATAACTTTGTTCGTGGTGGACCGAAGTTCACCAATTTTTTGATCAACGCCGAAAAGATCGTTTTCGTCAACGCCGTTTATGTTTTGTCGCTATCTTTGTCGGTTCCAGAGACATTTGCGCTCAAACTCGAAAGTTGTCGTAAATCGCACCGATTTTTGAACGTTTTTTGCCCTCCCAAATTTTAAGGAAGCGGGGGGCGGTGCCCCCAAATGTTGTACTTGCGTTAACATTCCAACCTAGAGACACGTCAAGTGCCAAAGTTTCGTCGGGCTACACCCCCTAACTCCGAAGTTATAAACGCTTCTCTATTGCATTTTAAGCCAATTTTTGTTTCCCTTTGAAAAAAGTTGTATAAGGGGGCCCCTATCACCGGTGGGAGATGCGCTAGTAAGAATTTGTCATTCTCTAACCGGTGTAAAAAAAAATTGAGGGCGCAGCACCCCCTAGGGGCCGAAATATGCTCTTCCGAAAAATGCGCTTTAGGTGGGTACGATTTCACATCGAGATCTACAAGGGTACTGGACCAAACTTCACTAAACTTGTTTCGCCTAACGCAGGAGGAATCGCGGCAAATAAAATATATGTCCGATTTTGAATATCTTCATCCGTTCCGGAGATATTCGCCGCCGAACTTCGAAGTCGCCCGAAATCGAAATAAATTTTGCTTTTTTTGGCCCGTAAAATTTTTTAAAAGAAGGTCTCCCCCCGAAGTTTTGGACAGGCATTATAAAACTGGGTTTAGTACTAACCACTGTGCAAAATTTTACGCCGATCGGCCCACGCATCTCGGAGATCTCGCGTTAAAAAAGAAAACACCTGCAGTAAAACTCAAGTCCGCTCCACAAGCTATCGCTTCAGGGCGGACTAATAAAAGTATAGTTATAATGTAAAACATAAACAATCAAGAAACTGCCTAATATTGAAGAACTAAAACGATAAAAATAACGATAACTAAAACTAGAAAAAACTAAAACGAGAAAAAACGCAAGCAAGTCTAAATATTCGTAACAGAAAAACACGCAGTCTTCTACTAAGCCACTTTATTTACCAAAAACAGTTAATATTGGTAATATTGTTTATAAAAATAACACAAGCTTAAAAATTAAACCTACCTTGCATATGGACCATCTTACAGTTACAGTCGCTAGTGACATAGTTGTCCTCGCACTGGGTTAGACATTTCGTCTGAACGTAGCCAGTAGATGGCTCACATTTTCCGTATGGACTCGGCATTCCTGTCGCCTGCACGCGTTAACAGTTTAGGCTACATAAACACATTAGTGGACATATTTGACATGCGCAGTTGTTCTGCATACCATACGAATGTAATTTTTCAAATATTTTATTGGCGCCTGGCAGTAAATTACCTCACAAGGCTTTGGAAAAATAAAATTTAGGCCTACATCTGAAATAGCGCAAAGCTGTGAAAAATAAATAGGAAAAATTGCCACCAAAACACAACGTGAGTTTATATTATTTACGAAGACAATTAGAAATACCTGTATATTAATTGTATTTCGTTTATCTGCCTAACGACATACTCGATGACTGAAAATATTGAATATAGGCTCATGTGTGGGCGTCAGTACGGTTAAACAGTGTATTACGCGAGTGTAGCAAAGCATAATGCACAGTGTTGAAACGTATTTTTATGGCCGCGCAGATCGATGGCGGGCTCTGTCTGAACGCGCGTGTGATATACGAACGGAATACGCTATCAGTCGTCAGGCTTGAGTAAAGTGACTTATAACATTTCATACATTATAGTGAGAGATAGGAGGACTCAGTCACAAAATAAGCTTGGTTAGCAAAGTCACGTGTTTGCTTACCAATTGTGCTGTGACTGCAATTCGAGTCAAGAAGCCGGGAGAGACTATTAGTCCGCGTTCCAGCATCATTGGCACCTCATTGGAATCATGCAAGAACACCTGCAAACTACTTAACCGTAACACTGCATCGTGTTCCAAAAAACAAAACCTTGCATTATTTATAATAAGTTAATCCGAAGTCTTGTTTTAAGAACACGGTGCAAAAAGTGCAGCAGAACAGGCAAGTTATTGGTGACCCATGTTTACGAAAAAGTGAGGCAGCAATAACAGAGCTGGACGTTTGCTGGAAGTTTGCTGGACGTTTGCTAGATAGTGTAAACACTCCACTAGGTTACTGAGAATATCAAAGATATCAATTTTAATCGCAATATAGTTTTCAGAAGCCAAAAAAATACTCAATGTGACACTTTTTGTTGATGGCAAAATAGCAAAGTAGATACTAACAGAGGTACAAAAAAAGCAAAAAATAAAAACTCGAAAATTGCGAAAATACCAGCACTTAAAACAATTTAACGTTTTAATTTACCCGAAAGCCGGCAGCTGCTGACACGGTGCTGAGATAATCATCTTGATTAACGTAAAGCACCAGGGACAGACCGCTAATTGAACCCGCCTGGACGCTCGTGTAGTTCATACTTGCTGTAGTTTACGTACAAACACAGTAACATAGATAACGCAGTAATCGTAATAAGATCGTGTTGTGATTGTTTTTTAACAGAAAACACTGGTCCAGACCCCCTATTAGGCCTGTACTCTAACAGACGTGATTCGTTAGTTGCTACATATCTGTCAATCCAACTCGAGTCCAGCGTTTCCTTAACATAGTCTAAGTACATGTTTCTGGTTTTTTACGCGCGAGAGCTAGCATAGCTAATGTACTAGATATAGCGGGTATTAGCTATGGTAATTCTGTTTTGGTGTCCGTCCTGGTGTCCGTCACGTCCCGGTACCGTTCCAAAACTAGGTGAGATAGAGACTTCGGGTTTCCACCGCACGATAGCTTAAAGTCACTAGTATTTTGTGACAAAATTTTGTGCCGTTGGGTAAAGGAAGTCCCCCAAGCGCAAGGGAGAAATAAGGGCACCTCCCGAAAAAGACGTTATTTTACCGCTATTGGCTTCTCTAGCGTAAAAATAGTTGCAGATAGGCACGGACATGCTGCTTATCATAACAAGCACTGGCAACGAGCTACTGAAAAATGTCAATTTCAATAACTTTGAATGACCTTAATCCTCCCTCCCCCAAATAAGGGTTTTTAGTGATTATTTGCAATTTACGGCTGCAAAAATGTGAATTGCGACGAAATGGATGGAGACAGACCAAGATTACCTGCAAACAAAAACTACTATAAACTCTCGCGCCTCTCATGAGCATTAGCGCAAATTTCTTGTATTAAATGACTACACGGTTTTGAATGACTGTTTACACGGGCACAGATCTAAGTTGACAATAGCAACAAATTCTACCTGGATTAAATGTCATACAAAAACCCATGTTGGTCACGGTTTTCTTGAAGTAAAGTTTAAAGTCGCCGCCACACCACTTCGAATTGTAAATGCACTGCAGTAACATGGACAACGTATTTGGTCAATTATTAGCATCTAGTTTTAACGATATGCCAACTGCATAATAGCCTATATTTTCAGCAGCAGAGTATCGACGTTAATCTAGCTATTTTAGAAAAAAAACAATAATAAACATATATGCCTTCATTAAGACATTTACAACTGTTTAAAAATAAAATTGACTTGGTTGCAATGTTAGGGCAAAAAGAAAATACGAAAAAGCCACACACAAATCAAGTCCGAACCGTACTTACTGATATGATTGCGTCATGGGGGGATTGCGACATAGCCTCGTAGGCTTTGTACCAGTCGATGTTATCGAAGTCATAACCGGTGAAGTTTGGGTAAAATCCTGGTTCCGGAGACGGAGGAAAAAGATGCTTGATCATTTCCGCATGACCTATGTTAGAAATTAAAACAGACAAAAACGCTAAGCCGAAATTTGCGTTAAAGCAAAATGTCATCGCCTATTAAAAGGCGACAATATTTTAATCCTTAGAACAAAAAAAAGCTCAAACAACAATCTACAGCATAATGGTTCTAGAAAATCTTACCGAGTGCTGTCGCTCCTGACAACGTCATAACGTTCTCGCTACAAAAGGTGACTGACGGAAACCTCATTCTCGCCACGTGTTCGACACGTATATTGACGTTCGTCGGATGCGAAAAATAGTACTTGGTTCGATTTAAGATCTGAAACGTGGTGAAAGATGCTCCGGCAAGCAGTAGAAGTACCCAGACTGACCGTCGGAACATTGACGCTGACGGATTGGCGACGTAGCGAAGTCCGACGACCGACGCCTCTGAACAGAAAGCCTTTAGCTGGATCAACCATGGCGTCGCTCTAGTCGCTTTTGCCTTAGTTGACAGCCCCATTTCTTTTGAGATTCAAGTCCTAGTCGTCCGACATGTCCGACGCCAAGCTGCTGTCGTGTGACATTTGACGATGCCGTATGTTCATGCGACGCCGCCTGACGTTTATCTGACAAAATGTCGCCGCTGCTGCTGCTGCTGTCGCTGTTAAATAATGTATCGACTCAACAATGTCGCAACATGTGACAAGCTAATCAATGTCGCGCTTCGTTGCACAGAATTAATTTGCAAGGCAAAACCGTTAATAACTTTCAGTGTTTTCACATGAGAATAATATTAGATACGTTACTGATAAGATGTACAAACGGCAGTTATTTATGTGAAGAGCCGGGTGGCCCGGGTACGAAGCACTGTGAGGGAAAAGAGCCTCCTCCTGGGCCTATTCCTGGTTACCCCTAAGGGTCTGGGGTGCTTCTGACTGCGAGTGGAACCGAGCGTCCACTTCTTTCTAGTTTTTATGATGTGGTGGAAACAGGACTTGAATTTACGTAAGTAATTTCCTGCAATAGACCCTCAACCGCCGTCGAAAAGAAGGTTTCCTAAAATTTGGCTAAAAGAAAATCCCGAAAAACCGACCCAAAATTTAGAAAAAAACGAAACAAACTAGTGACCTTAAAAAGTGAAAACTAAAGGACAGGAAAATACAAAAGTACCCGGCGCTCGGTTTGTCGACGGCAGAGAGCACCCACTAGAAGCACGAGCAGTTCAACGTTCAGTCGGTCACACCAACACGTCAAAGCAGAACTCGCCGACGACGACGTAAGAATGCAGTACAGCACCAGTAGTTAGGGCGGCGACACGGCCAGTCAGACTCTACACACGGGTCCGGAAAGCAGAGAGACGAGAGAAGCAGCCAAAAAGTCACACCAGCCAGTCCCGGAAGAGCAGCAGAAGAAGAGAGAGAGCTAAGGCCTGGCCCTAGTTCATATATCGTAAGCAAAGGGGGGATCTGTGCTGGCCAGAGGCTGTACAGCAAAGAAAAAAGGGGGGGGAGTCGGTGCTGTAGATGCCTGCACTAGACAGCAGCGACAAGAGAAAAGAGGGGTCTGTGCCGGCCAGAGGCCACAGAAGATAAGAAAGAGGGGGGAGGGGGTTGGTGCTGTCCGACCCGGGTAAAACTTACAATGTTCAATCGATTACTCGATCAAACCACATTTGTGTAAGCGCCATGTCACGAGCGAGTCACAGTTGCATGTTTATAGGCTATGGGGGTGGGGTTATGGCGTGCTGACAGCAGAGAGAAGACACAGGAGAGAGGGGGGAAGGAGAAAATTTATTAAAGAATAACTCATAAAAAATTTCAAATTTTTTTTTAAATATAGAAAAAGTCTACTTAAAAGAAGAAGCTTTAGGGAATATTTATATGGGGTGTATGGATTTAATTTATACCGTTAAAAAGCTGGGGGTAAAACTGAGCCAAGTTAAAATCAAAAAAATTTGAAGCCGCGACTTTTACATATGTATAGGGCCTACTGCGCAACGACATCATTCACGCGGTTTTACAGCAGCATTAGATGTCGTGATAACTGCGACAATAATTTTACGCGCAACAGCAGAATGCTTCGCGCGTCTTAGCCGTGCCCTAAATTTTCGTCCGTCCGTCTGTTCGTCCGTCACACACTGGATCTGGATTAAAACGGTGCACGTTAAGATCATGAAATCTTCACTCAAAATTTCGTGTCGCCAGGTGACGGAGGTTCTCTTCGAACAAGGGCGTCAAAGAGAAGCGTCCCCCTTAAAATTTCTTAGTAAATTTTTAGTTTACCGCTATTGGCTCGTCTAGCGAGTAGCGTGAAAACGGTTGCAGATATGCACAGACATGCTGCTCATCATGACAAGCACTGGTGACGAGCTTTTTACGGTTATCAACAACGATAACCTTAAACGACCTTGAACCCTCAAAATAAACAGTTTCGTAATTTTTGCGATTTCGCGTTGCGACACACATGTCAAGATTGAATTGCATCGAAATGGCTGGAAATAGACCAAGACAACCTGCAGACGAAACTTGCAACGTTAAAAGTAGATTTTAGCGCCGCAAGTTCCGACCTTCTATAGGTTCAAGGACGCCGGCGCACGCGGGCGTCAAAGAAGAGTATTCCCTATATAGAAGTGGTTATTTTACCGCTATTGGCTCGTGTAGCGTGAAAACGGGTGCAGATAGGCACAGACATGCTGCTCCCAATAACAAGCACTGATGACGAGCGTTTTAGTAGTATTAACATCAATGATTTTAAGTAACCTTAAACCCCTAAAATAGTGGGTTTTGTAATTTTAGGCACACATACAGACGAAGACAACCTGCAAACCGGAACTGAAATAGCTGTCACGCGTCTCATGAGCTTTGCTGAAATTACTTGTTTTGCAATCAATTTACCGGATTCGAGTAAAGATGTTTTTGTTTTATTTAAAAAGTTGCTTTTTAAACCGTATATGTAATAATAAAAATTGCACCGTATTTGATGCTTTTATATTTTTCATTTAAAAAGCCGGGACATTCGCCACTAGGTGTTACATAAGTGATTAAGGAAAAATAAACATACCGATATAACAGACACAAAACCGGCTCACATTTTCTGAGTCATTTATATTGAACAAAACTGATTGCAAGTTTTTTTGCAGGTTAGCCGCAACTTGTTCGCCAACTTATCCGTCTTTTTTTACACCAACCTGGCAGCTGAGCTGCCATTTTCAGCGGCTTGTTAAAGTGTACGTCATGTTATGACACACCTCTCGTCACGCACGTATTGTATAGTGTTGTTTCGTATTGAAGGAATTTTGGTTACACTAGTTTTGCTACCAAAGCCATCACCGATCAGCACACCGCGTGTTGTATATTTTTGTGAGCTTTTTATTACATGTAAACCGGCAAATAGCCTATCTAAATCATTGTCGACTGTCGAATGCGGCAAATGCTGCATGCGTGCACAGCTGACTGTTTATTTATATTGATGTCAATTGTGAATTCGAATGTTGACTCTTTCTGTAACACCATCAGTGCTATAGAGCAAATGGACATTGGTAAATAATGATTGATCGCCTTTACACACGACTTTGTTACAATGTTTAATCGATTATTCGATCAAACCACATTTGTATAAGCGCCATGTCACAAGCGAGTCAGAGTTGCATGTTTATAGACTATGTTTCAATCACAAAGGGGTTAGACTGTGTGACACTGATGATGAATGCTTTTTGTTCCAGCAACTTAACAATGTTGCGCTGGATAAACTATCTGTGCCAGCATTGGCTGCTTCGAGTATTCCAGCATCCAGCTCTGCAGGTAAACCTATCCTTAGCCACGGCGGCCCAATACTGAGTTTAAAATAGCTTAGCCTATAGCTCGTATATATGTGACAATCTGCTATCTCAGCTTATCGTTATTAACTGCAGTGCTAATAAGTGAGTAAGTAACGCTGAGTTATCGTATCTTCGTCAGATCAAAATGCAGTCATACGCAGGTAAAATCAGTATCACACAGTTTACGAAAAACATTGCATAGGCGCATAATAATCACAGGCTGAACGGTAGTTCAAGCCCTGTGTTAACGGCGACTTCTCTTTCTTATGAGAAAGCTAAAAATTCGACCCCCCACAGAATCAAAACCCCTGATCCGATTGAGATAAAATTTGGGAAGGTTGATTACGTCGGTGAGGGGACCCGTCGTGCAAAATTTTATGCAAATCCCTCCAAGGGGGGTTCTCGGCAAATGGGTGAAAGGTAAGCAAAAAATTGTATCTTATATATGACTTTTTTCCTTCCGCTCACCCACAGGTCAGACCTTCTAAGGGATTTTCACGCTTAATGCATCAAACGACGCGGTTCTGCACAAGAGAGTGCCTTTTTGGGGTTAGAAAATCAAAATTAAATATTAAATGTATTTATTCACAAAAATCAAAAAAATTACAATGGCGCCTATGGCGAAAATTAAGCAATTATTTAAACGGTCATAACTTTGGCTGTGTATCAGATAGAGTTGTAATTTTTGGTTCTAGGTATGGTTTTCGAGGATGACCAATCCAGTGTTGTCATTTAATTTCACCCCGGACCCTCCCTGGTTACCATGGCAACGAAATTTGGGACAAAATGGGCTATAACTCGGCTTGTGTAAGAGATATCTGCGAGATTTTTGCGCCTATAGGGGGGGGGGTTTTCGGGAATGGGCCATCGAATGCTGCCAACTGCATTTTTCCCGACTGACCCCCGTTGCCATGGCAACGAAATATGGGACAAAAATGGCTATAGCTTGGCTTGCGCAAAAGATTTTTGCGAGATTTTTGCGCCCGTAGGGGGGTTTTCGGGGATGGGCCATCGAATGCTGCCAATTGCAGTTTTCCCGACCGACCCCCGTTGCCATGGCAACGAAATTTGGGCCAAATTGGCTATAACTCGGCTTGCGTAAGAGATTTTTATGAGATTTTTGCGCCCATAGGGGGATTTCTATCGGCAAACCTGAAAGCCTTGGACAAGATTTGGAAAAGTAAGGCGATCACTCTGGAAACAAAGCTCAGCATCCTAAAGACATGTGTGTTCAGTACAATGCTGTACGGTTGTGAAACATGGACAGTTACAAAACGC
>Ga0056128_1012433_pt1 | contig 10400 bp, 12 predicted proteins | sample WorMetLIZISLAND2_FD_71113 | JGI IMG/M metagenome (GOLD analysis project Ga0056128, IMG submission 71113) | Marine gutless worms symbiont microbial communities from Max Planck institute for Marine Microbiology, Germany - Olavius geniculatus... ... | reverse complement strand
CATTGGAACCAAACGTCTATCTTGCACCGTTACGAAGATATAAAGCCTCAAAGTTGCATTTGTTCATGTTAAAGGCCAAAATTTCACAGCGCATGCTCCGTGTCACGTGACCTATAGGCAGGGGGTCCAAAAAGACCATATATTTTTAATTCCCGACGCCATATTGCTTATTCACTATACAACTTTTATGGGCCTACGATGACGATTAGGGGCCGTTTATAGGTGAAATTTTTTATGCAAGACCGTTTTTGGCCGAAAATTTTAAAGTTTGTTTTTGGGCCCAATTTTCGAATTTTGGGAGATTTTTCAGGGGTTAGATATTAACTTAAAATTTTCTACTTCTAAAAAGGCACACCCTTGCGTGAGACCGCGTCGTTTGAGCCATCGTGCGTGAAAATTCGCCGGGCGGTCTGACCTGTGGGTCGGTCAACAAAAAAGGTATATATATATCGGAGAAAAAATTTTCGTTATATTTCACCCATTTGCCGAGAGGCCCCCAATGGACGAATTTGCACGAACTTTTGCACAGTGGGTCGACTCGCCGACGCAATCATCTGTTTCAAATTTTGTGTCGATCGGTTGAGGGGTTTCGGATCTGCGCGGGGTCGAATTTTGCCATTCTCCCTTGACTTAGCCGGTCGACATTAACACAGGGCTGCGCTACCGCGCGCCTGTGATAAGTAACTATGGAACGTCCTCGGTAATAGTGAGCGACAGGGCAGCAGGATATACAAGTTTATTGTTCGCTACAATAAACAAAAATTGAGCATTAAACACAGGTTTACAGCTATCCAAAGTAAACGTTCTAATGGGGCGGCAGAAAAATGCATTAGATCATTAAATAATGGGTTAAAAATTTACAGTTTAAACAAAATAGACAGTACGTGTGTCCGAATCGTTGATTGGTGTAATGTAGCTCATCTTGCTCTAAGGGAAAATACCTGGTGTCGATATCAGTGCTAGGAACGGTAATGAACTTGGAATGAAAGCTAATCTATCTGTCTAGAGTCTACATCTTGGCTGGCGCGATAATGGCGTAAAAGATTGCGTGTCGATTTTTGGTGCTTATAACGTCTACATACCAGTGCAAATAATCTCATCATATAAGTAAAAACCACATCATAAGTGAAAAAATATACACACCATGAATGGTCTGGCGCTAAGAGTCTAGTCTCAAAAGAAAATAAACAATTTTGCTTTCTATAGAAAAATATTCCCGAAATTGCGTTTTGGCTTTTTTTATTCTAAAATGACATATAATTTTAGTTCCCTTAGACTAGTCTCTGGATTTATTGCTATAGAAAATGCGCTGCAAATAACGGTAGCGCATAAACGTCGATCGTCATTAGTACAACAATTATTAATTAGTCCGGCAATCATTTCAATTAAAATAATGATAGACAGTAATAATTTATTGTCTGATAACATAAAAATTCTCGGTTACTGTAATAAAATTACCACGCCGATTGTAATAATTATAGTATGTTTTTTTGGGGGGAGATGGGTCTTAAAATATTGAAATTCTACCCCGGCTAACTAAAAAAAATAAAACAGGTTACTGTTTAAGGTGTATTATGCAGCTATTTTTACAATTTTTTGATTACTTTACACAATTGTTTGTAAACAACCAACATGTAAACAACAACAAGTATGTAGGCCCAAGTTGATTCTCGACGCCGTTAATTTTTAATTAAGTAAGTAAGAAAATTTTCTTTTTGTTAGTAGTATTAATGAGCACATTAGCTCATTCTAATTATTTATAAAGTTGTAATCAATAATAAGTACAATTATGCCGACTGGTGTTTAGTTATAGGCTGCATTTTAAGGTGAAATTGTTTACCCAAACTTTTAAAATTTTATTTCCTTACTTCCTTGCTTATGGGTCGATTACTCAATAGACAAAGATGGCGTTGCCCTACGGGAGAGTAAATTTTTCGTTTAAGCGTTATATTGTTAATATGTGTTACTGCTCGCTACTAAGCAACATATATAGCGTTCTGAAATGTGTTTATCTGCCGACTACCGATATGGTGTATTTTTGGAAGTGAGATTTTAAAGCATATAGCCACGAAATTAGTTTTCCATCTGTGCGGCAGTGTTTTTTTTAACAAATTGCTATTTATATGGGTTGGGTCATGGTATTGAGTGAAGTTTCTCGCTGTTCAGAGCTGTCGTTAAGAGGAAGACACAGTATTTCTTTGCGTCCGGTGTTGAAAAGTATGTGGGCGGAAAATTACAATTTTTCCGACAGCCCAACAATTCAAGGAATGTAGTTCCCGTCGCCTTTCCTTTTTGTCACATTGTCACTGACTGACATAAACAATTATCGGATCATAGCTTACACTAAAAGATAGAGAAAAGGTAAGAGTCAATGATAGTAAGTATTTTGGGGAAGTATAAAATTGTGAAAAATAGGTATTTTGGGTGTAATTAGCCTATAGTGCGGAACGTAAAACCAGGTGTTAGATCGACACCAAACAATTAAAATTTTTCAAACCTGAAGCTACTTACAGCAAAAACAAACAAACAAACACTTAGCTAAATCCGGTATTCAAAAGTAACACAATAGATCAGTTTACAGACACCAATATGCAGTAGATTTAATGGTACAATTACTGGGGTATTCCCTAGTAAATTAACGAAAGCGTGCCGGCTTCCGGACGGCTCGTCCTAACCTCGTAGTTACAGGTGGCAACGATTCACTAGGTGTAGGAGAACTATTGAGCACGCCATTATTTTCACTGACATCTTGGCTAACTTAGTATTTTACTAACGACCCTAGCTCGACCGTTTGCGACTCTGGTTGGGACTGAATTTCGCACGGCATTAGCCGATCGACATGCACGATCTGTCGGCGATGCGTGACTGTATGTTGGACTTTTACCATAATCGATGAACAAAACCTAGTTATCGTCCATGGGCCACTCCATAAGTTTACTAACTTACGCCTAGCTTGACGTATAAGAGGACGCGGATATAACCAGACGGACTGTCCTAAGTACAGCTTGACCGGTTTGACACGTTTATCAAAATAACGCTTCTCAGTACGCGCACGTGCTCCTAGCGAGTCACGACCGCTCTGATGTGCATCTCGTAGCGTCTCTTGGAATTTGTCGTTGTACGTTGTGAACATCGGTGTAGCCTGTGGTGGTGCTGCGATCAATGTACACGGACATAACACCTCTCGGCCTAACATAGCGAAGTTTGGGGTTATACCCGTCACAGAGTGGTCAGTCATTCTATACGCTGACAGAAGTGATGGCAACCGGGTGGACCAATCGTTGGGGTGTTGTTGAGTGGTGGTGCGAAGCATCTGTAAAATTGTACGGTTAGCTCTTTCGGTTAAACCATCAGAGCGAGGATGGAATGGTCCTGTTCTTGTCTTATACATGTAGATATCCGTGATATTACACAGCTCTTTTGCCAGAGAGGCTTTAAAATTACGTAACTGATTCGAATGCAATTGGCCCGGTAGGCCAAAACGGGAAAAGAAACCGTTGTAAACAGCGGTGATACAAGTAGATGCTTCTTGATCAGGTAACGAATACGCCTCGAGCCATTTGGTGAATCCATCGACCATTACCAGGATATATTTAGAACCGTCTGAAGCTGTGGGAAAACCAGAGAGGATATCCATTGTAACGAAATCAAATGGGGCACCAACTTGTATCTTCTGCAAGTGACCATGGGGTCGAAGTGGTGTTCCCGTACTCTGTGTACACTGGGCACACTGCTTGTACCAAAGCTTTACGTCACGATTTAGTCTTGGCCAGTAGTATTGTGGCTTTAGCTGTTTGATCATACGTGTTGCACTTAAATGGGCAGCAGTGGGGCCTGCATGGGTAAAATCAAGCAGTCTATGCCGTAAGCTTACTGGCACAACGAGCTTAGTTACATTGTCTCGTACTTTGACTAAGACGTCATCACGCAAACAAACTTCAGGCCGTAAGGACAGTAGCAGGCGGGACTCCAAAAGAAACGAACGCAGTTCGTCTGGGGAAAGATTCGCGTTCCTGCAAAACGCGATAAGCGTCTCCAATTTCTGGGTCTTCGGCCTGTTTCTCGGCAAAATCCAAATGAGTAAATTCGGGCAGGAGTTGAAGGGTGTGGACAGACAAAAGGTCTACAGCCTCTTCAGCACGCTCACACTCATCTATCCACGTTGGTGGAGCAACCCGTCCCCAGCATTGCTTGCATGCTTGACGTAAAACAGCGTCTGCGTTAGAATGCAGACGGCCGGGGCGGTGTTTGACGTCGTAATTGTATTCGGCCAAGGTCTCAATATATCGGACCAGGATCCTTTCCGGACGCTTTAAGGTCTTTAGCCATTTAAGACTACGTGTATGATGGTCAGTAAGAAGGATTACCTTAGTACTGAGGAGGTAGTGCCGAAAGTGTTGCAAAAAAAATAACTGCCTAAAGTTCTCGGCGAGTCGGGCAATAATTCTTCTGAGATCCGTTAAGAACACGGGAAAAGAAGGCAATTGGCCTTTCCACACCGTTTACGACCTGGCTTCAGACAGCGCCAACGGCGACATGCGAAGCATCGTATTTAAAATGCACGGAAGGTCAGGGTGCGGGTAAGCCAGTGTCTCAGTGGCAAGTAAAGCAGATTTTAGACAGTAAAAAAAAAGCTGGGCCTCATCGGTCCAGGTAAAAGGCGTGTTCTTTCGCGTCATCCGAGAGAGGGTTTCGGCAATAGATGCGAAATTCTTTACGAACTTCCGGTAATAGCTAAACAAACCGTAAAAAGCCCTGACATCACGGAAACAGTGCGGAGTGGACCAGTTACGAATAGCATTGAGCTTATCAGGTTGTGGCTCGATATCATCAGCAGAAACCAAATGACCAAGGAAATCGATCGGGGATTTGAAAAGAACGCACTTGGAAGACTTAGCTTTTAAACCGTAGTGACGTAAACAACTGAAAACATTATCCAACCGTTCAATAAGTTGCTCTGGACTATCGGCAAAAGCGATTATATCATCGAGATAGCAGAGACACTGGATGTACAAAAGATCGGACAGAACAATGCGCATCAGACGGCAAAAGGTCGATGGTGCATTCGACAATCCGAACGGCATACAGGTGAACTGAAACAGCCCGCGGCGGGCACAAAAGCAGAGCGTTTTTTAGCTCTCTCTGTAAGACCAAGTTGCCAGTAACCGGAAAGGAGATCGATGGTAGCAAAGTAACGAGCACCACGAAGGCTATCCAGGGCGTCCTTGACATCTGGAATAAGAAAAGTATCTTTCTTGGTCACATCGTTTAGTTTCCGATAATCTATACAAAAAAAGAATGAGCCGTCTTTCTTACGAACCATGCAAACTGGAGACGACCATGGAGAGTTCGATGGCTCTATCACACCATATTCTAACATCTCACTGAGTATGGCGTCCTCTGCCTCACGAGCAAACAGGGGGGACGTGACAGAGGACTATTAAACTATGTAGGATAGAGGGGTGCCAGGGCGGTAACTGTACTATGGACTGCAGACGAGGGGGGCGACAGGTAAACAGGTCAGAGCGGCGCGTCAGCTACCTGAACTAAGTGGGACCGAGATGCATTCCAACGGGCCAAAGTGCTGTCGCATACCTTGCAGTGCAGACGGTAAGTCAGGTGACTCGTTCCCAGGCCAAAGTACATTGAACAAATGCACTATGTGGACCAGGGGGTGACAGTACAAGTTTAAATAACTGACAACGGGGCCCAAAGTACGGAAGCAGCTCGCCCATCTTTTATCTACTTAGGTGCACTGTAGAATTGCCGAAAGTCCTAATTTTTTGGCCAGAAGAAGGGATAGTAATAGGTGGATCGAAGCTTTTAATGATATTTAGTGGGGCTACACTAACCTCTGCGCCGCTATCCATCATCATCGGCATTACGCAAGAGTTAACTGTCACCCCAATATTTGGAGCCATGCCATTTAAGATCGAAGCGGGTAGCATCACAAGAGACGGAGTACCGTATGAGACTAATTTTGAAAGAAATGGTGCAAGTACACAGTTATTAGTCAGTGGTAGGTTTGCACCATTAGCAGTAGTAACAGTAACAGTCCGGTCTACGGTCTCAAACTGGGACAAGTGAAAGTCAGTCGACTGTTGACTGGACCTTGGCGGTCGGGTTAGTGAATGGCGGGCGGAGCCCGGGCGCCCTTTGTCGGACTCCGGGGACCGCTTTCTTGGTTGAAGCGGACTGGCGACGTTGAAGCCAACCTGGGTGTAAGGAAGCGCTGTCCGCATTGCTCACTGGATGAATGTAGCAGACTGTGACAGCGAACTTGCTCGCAGACGTAACAACCTGGGCCGCGCAGACTGTTGTTCTGGATCTGTCGTACCGGAAAAGTCTGCGGCGAGGGAGGTTGTAGCGGCGGCGGCATTGGTCCGCGAAAGCATGGGCCGGAGCCGCCACTGCGAAAACGTTGACCCTGCTGACCAACATTCCAGCCACCACGGTTGTTGTAGCCGTTGTTGTTAACCGGCGGCCCATAAAAACGTGGACCTCGCTGCCCCGGATTGTTGTTGTTGACGATTGTTGAGCTGACCGCGGCCCACATAGTGACTGGCTTTACGAAGCTGCCGGCTGTGGTTGCGGCGACGTCAGACTTGGTGATGGTGACCGCGGTGGAGTTGATGGCTTAGCTGGCGACTTGTTTCGTAACAGTCTCTCGAACCGGTCCTCCATCGACTTAAGTTAGTCCGCCAGCGGTGTCAGGTCTCTCATTGTCCCTGGCAAAGTCGAGGCATCGCCAACAACACATACAGACTTTTTAGGCTTTGTTGACTCGACCGTAGTAGCATAGATGCGCGCCCGCTCGACAGTTTATTCAAAGTTGAGATCAGGACAGTGCAAACGTAGATACTGTGACAGTTCCGGCAAGTACACTCTGTCTTCAATACGTCGTTTGAGCGCCGAGTCCCGTTGATCGGCAGGAGCAGTTGACCACGCCTCCCTATACAAAACGCGAAGCGCTTGCTCGAACTCAACGACAGACTTGGTCTCGGACTGTTTTCTTGCCTCGAATCGTTGCATTGCCTTACGTGCCCCGTCAACCTCCCCAAAGCGATGTTCCAAAGGCGCCCACAAATCGGTAAGAGCGGTCAGTGAGGTCTCGTCGAAGTCCCGGAAGACTTCGACAGCCGGTCCCTCTAACACCAACGTGAGGTGAGAAAGCAGCTCCTCATTGCTCGTCCACAAATTCACCTTGGCTACGCGACGATAATGTTCGCGGAACAATTTTCAACTGGTTGAACCGTTGTACGGGCGTACAGGTTGAAATTAGCGCACGACGACGACAGGAGCAGCATGCGATGTTGTTGAGGCAGCAGTAGTTGACACCATGACAACAGCTGGTGTGGACGAACTTGACAGTGGTGGTGGATCGCCAGCTGGAACAGCAATACCAGACACCGATAATGATGCAGCCGAACCAGCAGTAATTGAAGTCATGGTATGTCCAGCGGCGCAGCAGTTGACGTTGACGATGTCACGTCAGCGCGAGTACCCGCAATCTGGATCGACGGTGCAGACGTAGATGCCGTTGATGGCCTTGTTGACAAGAGTAGGTCAGTGATTGTGGTAGTAGTAGTAGTTGGGTCCACGGCCACTGTAGTCGAACGCCCAGCATTAGGCACGGCAGCAGCTGTCGGCTGAAAACCTGGACCCACTTCCATTTTGGCTGGACCGGACATAGCGCCAACAACCCAAGTCGTAGCAGTCATGTCAGTCTGGGTTTGGGGCCTAGAAGCGTCTATCACAGAGACGAAACTAGCTGTAGTAGTAGTAGTCTGTGTAGTAGTGCTATGACCCAGATCTACATCCTGTGGGGCTGATACTGACTGTGCAACACTAGCGACGGGGGCTTGATACACAGCTGAAACCATAGGCCAAGCGGACCTATGTGGGAAAGGATATGTACCATAAAATGGGTCACTACCCCAGACAAGATTTACAACTGGCATCCCTGGCCAATACGGTGTTGCATAACCATTCGGCCTTGCGGTCAATAGCGAGTAGGTCGTGGCCATCGGTGGCCGTACGCTGACTCTAGAAAAAAACAGCATAGTTACTGGATGCGGGGCCCATTGCCCGTTGACCGATAACCGGCATAGTTGTACTAACTGCAGCTAACAAGCTGTTGTATGCGAATGAATTGCATTACCAGTAGCTAAAGTGTTGGTCTCAAATCCATATTCACCGGTAATTCTACCTGACATTAATTGAAACTGCTAATCTAACACAGCTACATTACTACCAAACACATTACTAGGTGGCGGCTAAGCTGCAGCTGCAGATAAACCATTAGCTTGTGGTAGCGGTGTAATACCAGTATCCTGTGGCTGCACTCCAGTGATAGATGACAAAGCTACAGCAGCAACAGGCTTAACCTCTCTATCTGTTACTAAGCCTACAGCAGTAGTAGTGTACGTGGGTGCATTAACTTGCGTAGACACAATGGTCCTATCTGCTGGGACAGAAGTTGTGTACATTCTATCAGAGGATGGGTACCCGGTCAAGCCTACAGACTGACCTATATTTACATCTACTGGTGCCTGAATAGCACCGCCTATACCCACATTACCTGTATCGCTGACTGGCTGTGTCGCGACATCATCAGTGTTATCAGTCTCGATGACCGTAGCAGTCATTAGTGCAACTGACAAAGTGGCAACACTGACAGACGGAGCAGAGACAAAGACAGACATAACACCAATAGGTGTACGCATTGCTAATTGTTGCTGCAACTGCTGCAGTTGCATTTCTAATCTCGTTTTCTCACGAGCCTCGTTTTCACGCCTAGCTGCATCTGCTCTAGCCTCCGCTTTTCGTCTGGTAGCTTTATACAACAAACTTTTCATAAAATCAAACATAGTGTCTTGAACCTGTGACGAAACTGAATGCCTAGAGTAAACAGACTGGCGCGACATTGCGCGACTAGAACGATAAGAGGCGTCAGCAAAAGTGGCGGGGACCTATCAGCCACTGTTAGACCACCCACCGAGGTCAAGTTGTGCATAGACTCAGAAATCAGTTCTACCTCTCTATCAGCTGCAGCTGACTGAGAATCAAAAACACTATCACGATCCTGGATCCTAGATGCTACGACTTCATCTAACCCACACGTGGTTTAACAACATAAAATGCACTCAATGCTTGCCCCATATCACTCGACAAAGCATAATCGCTAGTGCCTACATTGTTAGCAAGGGTTAAATGGACATCATCGACATTACCAAGAGTATCAATGCATACAGTCGTTAAATCATCAGTAGGCCTATCTGTAACAGCAGCCAAATCGACAGACGGACTAGATAACTGGACTCCTGGCAGGCTCGCCATGTAAAAATCCGTGCGACCCGGGTCCGAAGCACCACTTTGAGGGGAAGAAACCTTCTCCTGGGTCTTTTCCTGTTTACCTGTGGGGGCCTGAGGTGCTTCTGACTGCGAGTGGAACCGAGCCGCCCGCTTCTTTCTCATCTCATCATCATTGACAACCGTGGGCTCAACACCCGTTGGTGTCTGACGCCATTGTTACGATCGCTGCCCACCGCTGCCGATCTAGGGCAGCGTGGCTTAACTCCAGCAGGGTTGCCCCACACCACTGCTCAATGTCATCTGACCATTCTCGGTGAGGTCGTCCTCTTTTGTTAGAACCATCCATTATTTCGTACACCAGGGTCTTTATCTTTCTGCTCTTGTCCATTTTGCAGATATGGCCGAAGAGGCGCAACTTTCTCTGTATCACTTTCTGCAGTAGGGTTTCTGCCAATTAAATCTTTCTGTACAATTTTTTATTAATGACCTTTTGTGTCTATCCTATCCTCAGAATCTTCCTGTAGCGTTTTTTCTCAAAAGATAGGATTCGGCTTTCGCGGAGTTTTCTAACTGTCCATGTTTCACAACCATACAGCATTGTACTGAACACACATGTTTTCAGAATGCTGAACTTTGTTTCCAGAGTGATCGCCTTACTTTTCCAAATTTTGTCCAAGGCCTTTAGGTTTGCCATTGCCTTTGCAATTTTAACTGCTATTTTCTTTGAACAGTCCAGGTCATATGTCATGTTGCTTCCCAGGTAGGTGAATTTTTCCAATTTTCCAGCTCAATTTTATCTATGCATATCTTACTCAACATTTGCTTATCACCAAATACCATCGTCTTTGTTTTGTCGGCGTTCATTACCAGCCTCATTGCTTCTTTATGTAGTAAATGAACAGTCCTTTTTAACGTGCTTTTATTTTTTGCGATTATGTCTATGTCATCCGCAAATCGCAGGTTGATTATTCTTATTCCGTGTACCGATATTCCTTCTTCGCCATCTTTGACTTTGTCCATGGCTCTCTCTAGATCCGCGATGAACACAGTGGGCGATATTGGATCTCCTTGTCTTGTACCCCTGC
>Ga0056128_1012431_pt1 | contig 10401 bp, 7 predicted proteins | sample WorMetLIZISLAND2_FD_71113 | JGI IMG/M metagenome (GOLD analysis project Ga0056128, IMG submission 71113) | Marine gutless worms symbiont microbial communities from Max Planck institute for Marine Microbiology, Germany - Olavius geniculatus... ... | reverse complement strand
TTATATCCGATGAGATCGGCGGTGAGATGTTGGACAGCGTGCGGCTTGGTAACGGCGGCAGCGTTGAGTACGTACAGTGTTGGCATGGACTGCTGATCATCGACATGCACGCGGCCTGCCAAAGTCTTGCTGATGTCCGACGTGCCTGTTGTGCCATTTGAAGAAGTAAGAAGCAATGTTCTTCAACTACATCTTAAAATAGTTATTAATGGATTAATCATCAATTTTTTATAAATTGAATACTTCACAAAATTTGCAGCAAGATGTAACTAAAGCACACAGCAAGACAGATGTAAAGTTCCTTGCTTTATTATCTCTGCCAAGGTGAACATAGTGAACATTGGAGGAGATTAAAAGCTTGGTCGTTCTGTCCTTCTGTCCATCATTTTGTGTGTGTATATGGTGACTCATAACAGCAATAACGTATGCAATGACGTCACTGCATCAACAGCTGCTTAGCCGGCTGTTACTTTTCCCTCCCTCTGCAGTGAAGCGGCTCTTCCTTCACCCTCCCCTTTCCTTGTTGTAGGTGTAGTAGTATTAGCAGCAGTAGTAGTAGTGCTGATGTTTAAATCACTTTACTTGGTGGAGATATGCACTCTCATGAGCACCTTCTAGTTTTTAGTGTCTTTATTGGCTATGTCTGTCTGTCTGTATGAATGTCTGCTACGGTTAGAACAGTAGTAAAAAACTACCAAATACCCAATACCCAATATTATCGTTTCCTGCCAATGCCCCGCTGCCCAGTAAACCACTGTGCACTGTCTGCCTGTGTTTTAAATTTTCTACCCTTGTGGTTAATAAACAAACTACTATATAACACGTACGCATATCTTCGTTGCGTGGCTCTATTTTGACAAGGGCGCCGATATCCTCTTCTTCTTCCTTTTCTTGGCGGAACCTCTTGGGAGCTCGAGGTCTCTTCTTTGGGCCTGCTGCAGTCGCGTTGATGCTAGTTTTGGGAAGAATGGCTCTAGAACTGCTGCAGCATTTCTTCTGTACGAGTACAGGCAGTGTTGAGACCTGCATTACACATGTACAGTCAAAGGCATGTTCAGCAGTCAAGTAGCTTGGCGTAGGCCTAAAAAACACTGTGTGCTTGCAGTTGCCGTCCGTCCCCAGAAAAAACCCCACATCTGTAAAATATCAGCACAGTTTTCGGTATGCTTTCAAAACTTTACCGAAATACACCGTTTGCATCTACCCTGAAATGTTGCAGTATCTTTGCTTAAGTTTTTGAGAGTACTGTTTAGCGTGTCAGTTCATTCTTTGTGAGTTGTTGGGTAATATCACATGACACGTCATGATATGAAAATAAATGATAGAAAAATTTCCGCCGACACCCCATCCCTAATTTTTTTGCCGGCTGCAACCGGAAGCACGAAAATTTTTTTACGCCTTAGCAGCAAGTGCTGCATTAGCTTTTGACCAGTAAGCTGCATGAACAAATAACAAGATTACTATGCCGGTTGAACAGATAAATCTCCAAAAGGTGAAAATAACTGCTAGTTATTTTCTTGCAATCATAAACCACTCAATTAGTAGCATAACAATGCAATGCAAGTAACACCAGCTGATCAAAAAATGCCGAACTGACCAAACAAAATATACAGTGATTGGTATGCATGGTGTTGTGTTACGTCATCCATTGTTTGCAAACAACATATATGAACTTCCGTTTGCTCCCCACAGGTAAAATATACCAATATTTGCAAGTTTGCGGGTTTAAGTTTTTCCAAAACTTAGCCATAATAAAATACTGAAGTATCTTAAGTGGGTTTAACAAAAAAAACCCTCTCGGTTTTTTTTGGTATCTGCCTGGATGTCTGGTGTACTGTATACGCCTACCATGTAAATATTTTGTTACCAGTACCAACCCCTAAATATTAACCAATTTCCACAAATTTTTTACCAAACTTTCTTTCATAAAGTGTAATATTATCATCATTATTATTACGCAGTTTAGAGCACACAGTCTAGTGAAAAATCGCAAGTGTGGGCGCATTAAGTGTCACTGCAGGAAAGCACGGCTGTACAGAATGAGTGAGTAGGGTTTAATGTCCCGCCCGACACAGTATAGGTCATTTCGGGGACAGCCTTTGCAGGCAAAATTGCGCATACATATAATAACGAAACAAAAAGTTTGACCTTAACAGAAAGTTTAACCTTCATAAAACACGAAGCACAAAAAAATGATGGAAACCTAAAATTGTAAGAACTGCCGATAATGATTGTGCATATGTATCGAAAATGGCAGTTCTAATAATCTTCCCTGTTTTCCTCCAGACAGCTACTTTTAAACGTGTCAGTTGTAACAGTTGAATCAGAGATGACACAACGAGACGGTGCCGCATAAAAACTCCAAACTTCATGTTTTCCGAATGAATCAGCCTCGCCTACCTGTGACGTTGCGTAAAACTGGCCACGTTTCTTGTGCGGGGGCAGTGAGATGATGGGCGATAGAGAGAGATCCACGCGTACGGAGCCAGTGTCCGTCTGCACCGATGCAGATGTCGACGTGGAAGGATTGTGGTCCTGCTCGACTGCGGCTGGTACACTGTCCACTGGTGGACTTGCAGAACGAGTGAGTAGTTTCTTAACGTTGGCACATCAGCACAAAATAAACCATTCAGTAGTTGTAGTAGTAGTAGTAGTAACAGTGTAGGCACGGCTGGGTTAATGTATAAACCAATGAGGCCATGGCCTAAGGACTCACGCTTTATAGGGGCCCCGTGCTAAGGTACACAAAATGTGGTTAGTTGATTCTTATGAAAATATTTAAACTTGTCGCTACCATACGTCACATTCAAATCTACAATGCACCAAATTCGATTTTAGGATGGGACTCGCTGGAACAGATCCGCTGGAAAAGCTGACAGCACTTTCCCAGACCCCTAACACAATGGAATATACAACCATTTTTAAATTTTGACTATTTGATGAATGATTAAATAATTTATGGCTTATTGTAATCTGTACTGTACATGTGTGTGAAGGGGGTCCCACAAAATATTACAGCCTACGGCATCTCAAAGCCTTAATCCGGCTCTGGTAGTAGGTAGGAGTTATACTGTCTCCTTACACGAGCCCTGACCAAGAGTGCATTACAAATGTCAAAACACAAAAGTTATTTTTAAAAACTAAAATGTACACAAAAAAGTGAGTTTACAGTTTGTGCTTGAACGAGCTGTTCCATAAATGGCTAGAAGCTATTAAAAGCAGTTAATATATGTGTTAAAAGCAAGGTTAAAAACTTGCTAAGATCAAGACTATCAAAGCCAGTGTAAAAACAACATTATATATGATTGCTGAAAGTTAATATCTTTAACAAAAGTGACACTGCACGATGCAACATTTTCGAAAAAAAACATCCTTGACTGTATCCACTCAAGATATCTCTGGTGTGCTGCACTGTAACAGGTGCAGTCTACAGTGGCTTAATCCCCCTAATCTAGTACTAAAATCAGGTGCAACTTCCCCCCACTTTCGAGCTCAAGTTCCCCCACCACTTTTGGGGCTCCTTTTCCTTTCTAAGGGAATATTTACCTCCACCAAGGAGGTTATGTTTTTGCCGGTTTTTGTTTGTCTGTTAGCAAGATAACTCAAAAAGTTATGGACGGATCTTTCCGAAATTTTGAGGGTATGTCGGGCATGGCACAAACTACCAGTGATTCAATTTTGGGAGTGATCCGGCAGGAATCCTGGATTCTGCATCACTTTGAAATTCTCGTTACCACTGCGTTAAAGGAGGCATACAGGAACCGCTGTCAAAGCGAAGATGGTGACGCCACCTGGCGAATATCTTTGCCTTGGTGGAGGTACCTGCGCTCTTTGAGTGCTTTCTCTAGTTATGTTAATGGAGAGATTAAAAAATGGAGAATGAAAAATACGGGGGAGGTTTGTTTAAGGGTGTAGTGTGCCCAGTGAAAAAGGCAGGAGTGGGAGTTTTGATCTACATCCTCAACAAAACTTTCACCCTATCTTTCACTGAGCGCAAGCTGCGTTCATCAGGTACAGAAGATGTTCTTGGCAGTGAGCGGAGGATGGCAAGCTCGACATACCGGTGGATGTGCGGATGCGGAAGAGGAAAAAGTGTCCGCTGGAATGTGGACGATTGCAACCTGCTCGTTGTGTGACCACAAGTCAACAAGGAGGCGGACTGCTTCAAGTCTACGTTGACACTCATCGGCATCAGCCTCCGCAACCAGACTGGCCAGCTCATCCGTGACCTGACATTCACAGCATAATCAATACCATCCATTATAAATCCTTAAAGTTTGTACTTTTTCCAATCTGTGATGACAATTGAATAAAGCTTTAGTGGACATGCTTGAAACATAATAATCAAAGTTGGCCACATGTGTTTTGAAATTTCAGGGGTCCTGTATCGCACACCTGCACTTCTGTCCATAGATAAAGGTCAGCTGCACCCTCTGTGACCTCTGTGACCCTAAAGGTCGGTTCTCATCTCCATCTTCGAGGCCTCAAGCTGGCAGTGAGTGCAAATACAGCTCGCACACCTGCACTTCTGTCCATAGATAAAGGTCAGCTGCACCCTCTGTGACCCTAAAGGTCGGTTCTCATCTCCATTTTCGAGGCCTCAAGCTGGCAGTGAGTGCAAACACAGCTCAGTTATACGGGCTGTAGGCCAGACCTCTCACACATACTGCTGTAAGCTTCCCAGCCATTAGGCCGGTACCAAATTATACTGCTTGCTGACAGAAGCACGTGTGTGAATTGTATTGATATGCATGTAGACCTAGCATAACTATAGCCTATAGGCCTAGCGCACAGTAGCAGCAGCAGCCGCTGCATTGACATTAGCTATAGCATCAGAGTCTGCAAGTGATCGAGTCTGTCGGATGTATTGCACTGTATAATAGCAGCTGTATATACGCTTGATGCACCACACACTTATCAACTCATTACATTTGAACAACTTGCCCAAGGTTCTTACCTGGCAGTGCACCCACTGCACCAGTCAGTGGCGTAGCTAGGCTCAGGGGGCCGTGTGCAAAGCGTCCTTGGTGGGCCCCCAACTGAAACAAAATAAACTAGAAATATGGATCAAAGCCCAGGGTGAGTCTGCCTGGTGCCATAAGTCCGATTGAGGGGAAAATTTAGGGGGTTACAACTCCCCTCGAAGCAAAACCATGTGGCCCGAACTCAAATGCATTAGCACATGCAGAACGCGCAGTGTTGACATTGGGTGAGTCTGTGACATCCACTCCCTAACCGTTGTTGTTAGTAGACTATAAGTTCACCAAATTTTTTTGTACGGCGCGTGAGAGATCGTAGTTGATAACGCTGTTTACCACTTGTCGATATCTCCATTAGTTCCAGAGATATTGCCAGCCATAGTCAAAAGTTGTCCGAAATTGCGCTAAATTTTGCCCTCTCGAATTTTTGCGGTGTTTGCCCCTCCCACCCCCAAAAATTGTACCCTCGTTGTCATGTCCTCCTCGCAGCAAGTCACGTGGCAAAGTTTCGTGGGGTTGCGCCTTCTACTGTCAAAGTTGTAGGCGCAAATATGCTAAATGTTCAGCCAATTTTTAACGCCCTCTGTAAAAAAAAACTGTTGGGGGACACCAGTCCCTGGTGGGGTGTGCACTAGCAGGACTTGGTCATTTAGTTTACAACATGCGTAAAAATTTCAGAGCACAGTAGGGGCTGAAATATGGTTTTCTGAAATGTTCGATTTTGGTGTGTCACAACTCACATACCAAACTTTGTATTTAGTGGGTGAATGTTCATCAGATTTTTTGCTAAACCGGGAATGAATTGCTGCGGAAGAAAATAACTGTTCGATTTTTGATGTCTTTATTCATTCATTATTGTGGTCAGAGTTTGAAGATATCCAAAACTACGCCAAATTTTGCATGTTTTTGGCCCCTTTTGGAAGCCTGTAAACTTTTGGACCTGCATCATAAAGCCGATCAAATCACGATCATGTGGCAAAATTTCACGGCACTTGGCTGACGAAGCTCAGAGATCTCGCTTTGAACAAAAAAACATTTGCGGTAAAACATAAGCCTGCCGGGTTCTGGGCAGACTAATTATGCATATGACGAAACGAACACACGCCACACTACAGAGTACAAAAATACGTCACATCTGATATATTTTATTACTTCAGGATTTTTTTTTGCAGTTTCGCGTATTTACAGAAACATAAAAGATTACAGCCCATGCGGTTGAGACCTTTGAATGCTGGGGGTCCCTTGTGCACTGCACAACCTGCACAACCTATTGCTAGGCCACTGTTACCGATCGAGAGTTAAACCTCGTATGTTCCTAGTCTAATGTGCTGCCACCTACTGTTAGACCACCGAGCCACACTTCGTCCATGGCTGCATCAAAAAGTAGATATATAATACGTAAAATAATAAATGCAAAGAAAATAACATTACATGATGAACTAAGCAAAATTATAACATGGCTAAGAATAGCAGGACAACACATGCATTTAATATCATTATTTAACTACTGCCGTGAAACTTCTAACAAAAGCCAAGTGTCAAATAGAACCGCGCCTCTAATAAAGCCGGGGGTCTAAGTCAGATGTTATAATAGAAGCCGGAGGCTAGAAGTTTTACATTATTTACATTATCGTTGGACCACCAGTGCAGCAAAAACAGGCTTTTGCCAGTTTCTGCTATTTTAAACTTTGACAGAAATTTTTAAACGCATGTTCATACAGATTCAATGCAAAACAATACAATTCTTTCGTTGCAATCATTCTGTGCCAGAGTTGCAGTTCTGTCATTCAGAAAATTTGGTGAATTTTGCTTCTGAAAAGGTACAATTTGGCACAAACTACAAAGTATTAATGGTAATCTACTAATGGTATGAAAATAAGTGAATAAACCCTTTAAACTACACTGTATTAGGCCATCCAGTTCAAACCATTAGTGGCAGAAATGGCACAACCCTGATTTATGGTCGTCAAACCGTTCTGACGCTGACACTTATTTTTCCAGTGCTCCGAGTCCTGCATGTTATCTCTGAAACACTGGCATTTAAACCAGGTTCAGTGGATAAGAAACCCAAAAAGTGTGCCGCCAACCTGAAGGACGTCGCGCCACTTTTCATGCTGGTTCACAACCGATTCGTCTGCTGTCACTGCGTCGGTCGGCTGCTGTGTCGCTTCAGACACAGTACCGGTGGTCGACACTCCATCAATGTCATTCAAGACTGCATCGGGATTGTTTTTCAAGACTGTGCCATCTGTTGTGCCACAGATGTAGAATACATACCGAAAAATATTTTTAAAACGTTAAAAAGCATGGCAAGAATAGAAAAAAACGTTTTCAGAGATTGAGCAAAAAATAATGCCAGCCCTAAATCTGTTCAACGTGTTGCCTAATGCCTAATGCTGCAGGTGCAGTATAGCTGGAAATAACAAAAGACAGATCTTTGTAAATTCAATTTCAATTCAACCCTTTGGTCATAAGACCGAGTGTCACCAAACTAACTAAGTAAACTACCGGTACCACCAGTTTCTGTTTCTCTGATTCTAAAGGTGCTTTTTAAAAGTTATTGATAAAATTTTTACAAAAAAAGCATTAACAAATGTTAAGAAATGTGACGAGAATGAAAAAATGTTTTTAAAAACGTTTTTTACATTTATGCTCTGAGGCGTCATTCAAGACTGCGCCATCTGCACTATCGTTCAATGCTGCGATGCCTTTGGAGCTGCGTAGATGTGCTGACATGTTGTGGAGGTCGCGCAGCAGGATACGCTTGCCAGTCGTCTCCTGGACGTGTGCTTGGATCAGCCGCTTGTCGGGTGTCGTTAGAAACATCTTCGATACTTGCTCCTGGCTCACGGGATCCAGTCGTCTCTGCTGTGGTAGAAGTTCGAAACTTTCCTGGAAATTGAATTCACATCATCCGAGGCTCATTTTGCACTTTTTTCTTTCCATGGGAATCTCACTTAAATACAGCTCGCTAGCTCTGGCAAAAAGTGTAGAACACGCATTTAAGAATTCTACTTCGAGTTATTTGACGCTGGAATTTCCCAGCTTAAACTCACCAATCTTTGGATGATGCAATGCCATGTATAGCCGGTGGGTGGAGCTAGCAAAATATAGTCAAAGAAAATCTTGCTCATGCTTTCTACAAGAAGCTCGCAAGTGCCAAAGTGTGCGATGTGAATTCTACGCCAGCATCTAAGAGAATCTCGCAGAAAAAAGTGCAAAACATACCTCAGGTGGTAATAAAGCCAAGTAAATTACACAACACAGTAGAAATTTTATCCAGCCTTTGTGGGAGGCATTCAAAGCACTCCTGACAGTGACTGACAAAGTAGTGTGTGCAAATTAACATCGTTTTGAGACTGCATGACTCTCTCTGTAATCGGAAGGATCAATACCGTAGTCCAAATGTTCGATAGTCAGAAGAATTATACTGCAACATGCATTGTCCACTAGCTAGGGTTAGAACGATACCAAAGAAGCTGCCGAATACCCAATATTATTGGGTCATACTGATACCAATAACCAATACCAACACCGTACCAATACCCGTCGGATCATCAGCCTCCTGCCACATGCTGCCGCACTGTCGGGACTAGACACAGGAAGTAAAGTGCATTATGTGCATACTGTGTTAACCTAACTAATGAGAGTAATGTAATAATATGTATACGTAATAATATGTGTTCTCTCTGTCCATTGCCTCTCAGCCTATGCATGTTGTGGTGTATGCTGTGCCAGGAGTAATACAGCTACATACAATCCTCACCACCATATACAGTACTAGACTACATTATATTTGTTTGCAGTATACTTCTTCTGACTATCGAACATTTGGATTTTATGGAGAAAAAATGTGGAAACTGAGTCATCATCTGTAGAAGTGTATAGGAAAGACCCTTAAAACTTTTGCACTATTGAACCTTCGAATTATCAAGCTGCCGCTTATTTTAATACAAAGCAAAGCGAATGTAACACAGTTAAGACAGTAGAATGGCAATCGAGACAATGCAAACAGACGACCGAAAAAAATTCTGTACAAAAAAATATAAAAAAGCCCTTTAAAAACTGACAGACAAATCAAACAATAATGCACATGTGCACGCAGACTATTCAGAACGCTGATCGTAGGAGGTCCACCGATTTTGAAGTACTAGAGTCTACTGGGTATACTGTCTGAATAGCATAACTAAACCTCAAACAATACAGTGGCATAATTGTCGTTAATATATCAGAATATTTAAATTAATTGATATAACACACAAACCTACAGCTAGTCAATGAAAACAAGCAACGAGCTCCACCGGTTCACATGTTATCAGTTGCATGCAAGAAATATAGCCCACAAAACATTCTGCAACAACACTACATAATTTGTCGCTGACTGATCATGCAAACTACAAAAAGGCAAACATATCTGGCATATTTTAAGAGTGGAATCCAACCAAAATATGCAGTCGAAACAAAAAAATGTGGAGCCCACATGCTGAAAATGTTGAGTCCCAATGCTTGCAAGATAGGTTAGATCGACTAAATTTCAAATATAATGAATTTTGTAATGCACCTTTTTAAAAATTGTTCAAAAATTGCCGTAAATTTTAGCAGTGTTAAGCATCTTCTGCTGGAATGCCCCACTCTGGTCTCATATGGAAATATCACAAGTTTTTGCCTTTTTCCAAAATGTAGAAAGTGTCTTAAATTATGCTTTAGTTCTAATTACCTTGGTGACTGGATGGTTGTGGTCTTCGACAATCTTGCGTATCTCCAGGAACTGGCCGCAGTTGCTGGCCGAGAACATCATCTCCGCTGGACACTCCATACGTAAACTTCTGAAAACACAACAGGCAAAGAACAATGCTAGCAAAATGTAGCAAAGAAAAAACTTGCTTGAAATTTCTCGGATCATCTCGCAAGCGCTAAAGTGTAAGATGCAAATTCTACGCCAGCATCTATGAGAATCTCTTCAAAAAAAGTGCAAGTTGTGCCCACTATTCCTAACCCTAACTGTAACCCTTTAAGTGTTTCAATGCTTCAATCAATGAGCTAACACTAACAAGCATCACAAAGAACACAATATTTCACAACAGCAGCCGTCATGTGCGTTAAAAATTAGGTGGGGCAAAAAGTTGCAAATGTCCAACGGAAACTAAAAGTTCAAACAGAATTCCGACAGACAGCTCGTTTGTTTGTCAACAAAAATAAAAGATGAAGTGGAGTGACGAAAGTATTTTTCAACTCATAGCACAGTACGAAAAAACAAATTTCTGTAAGATCTGTAAGAATTCATCCATGTTTTTTTCTGCCAGTATCATTTCACCGAATTCACCGAAGCCACCAGAACTACTGGTGGCCTAAGTAAGCACAGGCAAAAGCCATATAACGCTTACTATCCTAATAACTAAGATTAACTGTGTGTTTCCGGTTG
>Ga0056128_1012430_pt1 | contig 10401 bp, 4 predicted proteins | sample WorMetLIZISLAND2_FD_71113 | JGI IMG/M metagenome (GOLD analysis project Ga0056128, IMG submission 71113) | Marine gutless worms symbiont microbial communities from Max Planck institute for Marine Microbiology, Germany - Olavius geniculatus... ... | reverse complement strand
TTTACTCGAACACAGGCCCGGAGACGTCTTCTCCATTCGTCGATTGCGTCATCGACAACGGTCTGCCGTAGGCCAGACCAGACCTCCACCAAGCGCTGCTTCAGTTCATCCACATCTTTCGTTTTATGAAATATCGTAAGCCCGTAACACACTACGATATTGAGTACCTTTTGACGATTTTCTCAGCTGATCATTATTATTATTAGGCACAGTTTGTTTGAGTTATTTCAAAACGTAATAGGGGTCCGGTTTTTTTGAGACACAGTGTATATAACGTTCGTGTACGGAGAACTTATTAAACTCAGGGGCCAAAATTGAAACTGATAAAATCAAAGTTTAATACTGACAATTTTATACGTAGGTTGTCTTGCTTTATCTCCGGTCATTTCGTCGCATTTCACTCTTGAAAAAATTGCCAAAAAATTATTGAAACGCCGTATTTTTGGCTCAAGATCGTTTAAGGTCATCGATGTTGATAACTTTAAAAAGATCATCGTCAGTGCTTGTTATAAGGAGCAAAACGTTTCTGCCTACCTGCAACCGTTTTTACGCTAGACGAGCCAATAAGCTAGCGGTAAAATAACGATTTTTAAAGAGGTGACCCTTTTTGCCGCCGTCGGATCCCCTCACCCAGTGGCACGAAAATTTTGTCACAAAAAGTAGATTTTTCGTGGCAGTCCATGTTGAAGATTTCGTGATCCTAGCTTGCATCGTCACTTCAGTTCAGTTCAGTTCAGTTAACGTCGCTCTGTACGCGCTTTGACTAGCGAAACTTGTCTTGACCTCAACCATTGTGCATGACAAATGACTCAAACGGTTAAATCAAAATTACCCACAAACCGTATATTCATGATGCAAGAATGCAAGATCATTGTGTCCAAAAATTAATATGGAAGCAAGCATGTATGAGAAATGGAAAGCGTAACTGCGTAATTCATAAACACAGTACAAAAAAATAACAATTCAGAAAAATTTCTTATATCAGATTGCTTAGTATGCTAACCCAATCCATTCCCTAGAAACTTGAGGGCCTGGGATTAGCCTAATCACGTGTTAAAGTTTTACTGAACGCTGACTGTCTGTTTTCTTTGTGTCTGGAATTGTGCGTTGCCAGGTCGAAACGTTGGTGGCAACGGTCAGTGCAGTCAGTCAGAAATGTGCGGATCCCGAAATTTTGAGTCCGTGTCAGTCCGCGGATTTTGACGAAGGATCCGCGTGCGCATCCACACTCCGCGTCCACAGTCCACACTGAATAGACTTAGTCTTTAGTATAATAAGTTACTAGGCTTATAGCGGGTTACAATTAAGCTTACAAATTAACAGGAGTAAGGTGCTTAGTAATGCATTTTGCTAAACAAGGCAGAAAATAAACATGCTTATGATGCTTTCCAAAGTACGTTTGAAGTCATTAGAAAAATAATACACTCTTCATATCACGGAACAGGATTCGCGTCAGTCCGCATCGGCAAAAAAATTCTGCGGATCTGCGTCCGCGGACGGACGCGTCCGCAGTCCGCTCATCTCTGCGGTCAGTGCAGCGTCGGCCTATCGCAGCGCTCAGCTGATTGCGTAGCGTGGCGTTGAGTTTCCGTCCTTTGTCAGCCTCCTTTGTCACCATATTTAACGACTTATGCGCTCATTATTCTGCCACTGTGCGCGTTTCTAGCTAAGATGGACTGAAGATCGCCGATTAACAAGCCAGATTATTTTAGCGGTGAGTATCCAGATCGTCTTTGCAGCGGGATAAAATAGATTGAGTCGACATTTTGTGATGACCAATCCGTCCAGGATGTTACCAGAAAATGAATCAGTGTCGCTACGCCGGCGAAATGTTGCAGTTCGTTACGAACGACTTTTGCTCACGTGGGACGCGTGTATTTTGCTGAATTCGAATGGCCGTTAAGTTTGCTCACTGTTCCATCTCGTCATCTTTTAGTCACTCGGTTTTCAGTAGCAGTGCAGTTGATTGGATGTACCGGCATCTTTGACATAGCAATACATAACGCTTAGCAATATGCGGTACGACTGCTTTTTTCACCACGTAAAATCTACATAGGCGTGTAGCACATAACGCGAACATTTCTGTAAAAGTCAGCTTACCATCCAAATGTGTTTGTCTCTATGTAAAAATGACATTTATACTGTACATACGACAGTATATACGACATTAGCATTAGGCACAACATAGCGCTGACCACCGAGGGTCGCCGACTGTCGTACACCGGCCCATTTTCTCTCCCTGCACAGACCACCCGCGGTGTCAGGTTACCGCTGCTCACAATAACGGCGATGATGCATCGGTAAGCCTATAGAAATCGACATTGGGTTGGGTCATAGCTGAAACGGTCTCAGTGCACTTAGATCGCCAATTTTTTACCAGTGCACTGTCGGCAATTTTTGTGAAAGGTGACAAGCGCAAAATGAATAGATTTTGTGAAATTATAAAATGTAGCAAAACGCTAGGGCCTACTTTAAAACGTTTAGCGCAGTAGCCTACATTGGTAATTTTGTGTAGACCTGCAATCATCGATAATTTTCGGCAAGATAATAAAAACGACAGTTACACAAAATCACGTTTTCTGCTTCTCCTGTAAAGTCAAGTTAGGAGGGAGTTTGTCGTACAGTAGACTCATCGCAGGGTGTCGGACAGACGCCCGCGCGGACATTTTCCCGTATGAACTATGGCCTGCTACCGCAGGGGTAGACAGACACCCGTAGGGCAATTAGCGGCAATTAGCGTCACGGCGGACAGACGCCCGTGAACTGCCGACTTAATATTCTAGGCCTACGTACGGTCTAGTTGCCTTGGTATTTGACTGAACGCTGTCGAGTGACTTGTACAGAGTTTACATACTTTTTAGAACTGGTCATTCTGAATAGGCTAATTAGACTATTATGCTACGATGGCTGCTGTCGCAATTATTCAATGTCATCGTTGTCCGAACAGAGTCAAGCCAGCGATAGTGCAACTGCACCAGCGTCTCCTCAAGCTTTGCGAGGAGACACGACGGCACCAAATCCGTCGGCGAGTTCCTCGGAGATGTCGGACACTGCATCCCATAGATGTAAAAAAACGTTTTTTAACGTTTTATATTCTTGCCACGTTTTTACGTTTTTAACGTTTTTTTTATTTTCTTAACGTTTTTTTAATTTAAAAACGTTTTTAAAAAACGTTTATTAAAATTTCAAAATTTTACCGAGAACGGCGAGAAGGGCTTTTAAAGTCACACAAACGAATAAATAGGCTATAATGGTGGTAGTTTACTTACTTAGTCTAGTGATACGTGGTCTTATGACTACACGGTTGAATTGAAATTGAATAAAGTTTTATTTCTTTCTTTAGTTCTAGCTGTACTGCAATTACAGCATTAGGTTTTAGGCAAGAAGTCAAACAACTGAAGGTTAACGTTTTTTATCAACGTTTTTAAACGGTTTTTTTTATTTTTGCCACGTTTTTTACGTTTTTTTAATGTTTTTTTTAAATTTTTTCTGGAACGTTTTTTTACGTTTATGATGCATCCATCTACATTAACTCAGCTTCATTATGACGCTGTCTTATGACGTTATTCAGTCACGTGCAATATGGGACTTACTGATATCGACTATAGATGTAATAACAGTTTTTTTATCGATTAGTGCAATTTTTACACGCGAAAACAGCTACTGCTTTAGCGCGTCCTAGCCATCGCAATTATGTTCGTCCGTCCGTCACACGGGTGGATCAGGCAAAAACGGTGCAAGCGAGGATCATTAAGTCTTTACCGTCGCCTTCCTGGAAGACTCTAGTTTTAGGATCTGTAAAGCATTTTCATAAATTCGAAAGCGATCACCTTCAGCGAGGGCACCAAATGAGAGGGGGTGGAAAAGAATTGCGATTTTCAGCCAGTAAGTCACTGTATCTCAGTAACGGTGCGAGATAGGGCCACGGTTACTCTTAATCGCTAATAGGAAGTCGTACTATACTGGCTGTCGATTGTCACCAAATTTAATGACCTTGGATGACGTTGAACGCCAGAATACGACGGTTTTATGGACTTTTTGGCGATTTCGGGCTGCAAGACACATTTTAAGAGCGAATTGCGCCGAAATTAATTGAGATAGACATGGAGAAGCTGCATATGGAATTCTCAGCATTAAACGTAGATTCCGACGGTTCAAGTCTCGATTTTCCAAGTTCAAGGAAACCAGCGCACGAGGGCATCAAAGAGTGGCACTCTCATAAATGTTGTTATTTTACCGTTGTTAACCAGTCTTTCGTGAAAAACGGTTGCAGATCACCATGGACATGCTGCCTATCACAACAAGCACTAGTGACGAGCTTTTAGTCGTATCAACGTCGATGACTTTGAAAGACCGTGAACGTCCAAAATAAGGGGTTTTATTGATTTTTGCGATCGTCAGCTGCAGCGCACACTCCAAGCATTAACTGCGACGAAATGGTTAGAGATAGACTGACAGTTTGCTTTGCGAACAGGAACTGCTATAGGCTTTCGCGCGTCTCGTGAGCATTAGCTCAAATTTCTTGTTTTTTTTAAGTACATTGTTGTTGCAAACACGTACATATAATTTAAAATATAAGTAGGATTACTGTACGACAACGCAATGAACACACTTCGTTTTTCTGCTGATTAAAAAACTATTAAGTTAATGCCTTTTGCGTATTTAACATGTATTCTATGAATAGGTTCGGTAACATCAGAGTGACAAGAGTGAATTAAGTTCACAATACAGAACGCAAGCAACGCGTTGGAGTGTCTCTGCGGGCTACTCCTATTCCGCATCCTCGCCGGCGGTAGCAGGCCATAGGGGTCTAGTTCATACGCAGCTGTCCCTACGGGCGTGCGGACGATTGTCCCTTTCTCCTCAGCGCAACTTTGTAGTAACTGTACAGTACCAATTATGTCATGCTTAGTATACAAATGTTGTTTTCACGTAGACGCAAAAGCATTTGGACGGTTAACCATTTTTTCCGAGATGTTCGCGTGGTGTAGGCCCTCTACTACACGCTCATGTACATTTTGTAAAAGTAAAGTCCTTCCCGAGGCCCATTGGGCGGCTGATCTCCGTTTTTAGCCCTCAGCCAGACATCAGTTTTTACAATGCGAGACCACGGATACGAGGCTAGTGCATCGCGCGGTGTGTCTGTTTACGTCCCAGCTTTCGCTGGTGCTCATTGCGCCTACCCACGGAGGGATGGCCAGGCTGAGTTGACCTGGGTGACTGGTTACATACCGGGATGGTCACCCATCCAAGTACTTACCGGACCTGGTGTTAATTAACTTCGTTGATGTGATCAATCAACTGAGCCAAACCACTACCTATTATCGTGCATTGCTAGGTGAATCATTAGACTCTGCTTGCTTGTTCAGTTAATTTGCCAACTAGTAGTAATATCGGTTGTTTCTCGTTGTAGTGTGAAAGCAGTGCATGCAGGATGACGGTAACATACACAGGTCGTGTGGCGAATGCCAACTTATTTGTCTTCTCGCGATTACTGATTCATTGGAGAGGCAGCATCTACAAACTGGTCTACAAAGAGATGATCATCTTTTGTATCCTCTATGCTCTTCTCAGCCTCACATATCGACTTGTGCTCACTGACGACCAAAGACGGTGAGCTGCCCACCTTACACAAAAATACTATACAACTTAGGTCATAGCTGGTAGGCCCTACTATAACCTCAGACGACGTAGCAGGAGGGGCGTTATTTAGAGGAGCTGGAGAGGTCTTCGGACCCTCTCAAGAATTTCTGAATTTGATTTAAATGATTTTTTCCTGTAAATCGTATGTTTGAAACATTGTTACTGCTGCAAGAACAATACGTTACGTAGACTGAAACCCCCCAATGGTTAGACATCATCAACGATTTATCAAAATGACGCCACTGCCTAGTAGGAACGTCCACTTGTTACTATTAGCCTATTATTTTATGAGTACCGAAATAACGTTATCACTATGTGGCTACTGAATATAGCATTTGTACAGTACCATACCCCGTAGGTAAAGTTATACGCATTTAGTTCATAATGTAGGTTTTGTAAATGTGCGTACCATTATTGCACATTATTAATATATGGCTTTTCAAAGGTTACGTATCATTTTTACTAAATGTGCTGTTCTTGTGTTCAACGTTTATTTTGCTTTTTAGCCATTTGTTTCTTAGATTTAAATTATTGATATTGTCATGGATGTTTTCAAGACAACTGGTAAAACTTGTGCTGTATCACGTCAGATAGGCCTACTGTATAGAAACAGACAGTACTATCAAGACACGAGTGATATTATATCAATGTCAAGTGTATATAGAACTTTTTTAGTCCGCCCGAAAACGGTAGTTTTCGGAGCGGACTTATATCTTACTGCAGACGCTTTGTTATTTATTTATTTGTTTATTTTGCTAAGGTATCTCCAAGCTCGGTCGGACGATCACGGCGAAATTTTGCACTGTGGTCGGAAGTATGCCTAATTTTATAACGCAGGTCCAAAAATTTGAGGCCTTTTCCCAAAAAATTTCAGGGGCCAAAAACATGCAAAATTTGTGCGATTTCGGATGACTGCCAACTTCGACCGCGAATATCTCCGAAACGGATAAAGATATTCGAAATCGGACAAGTAGGCTACTTGAAGGACCTTGATTCGACTGATTCCTCCCGCGTTCGGCGACTTCTGAGATCTAGTGGTGAAATCATATCCACCCAAGTCGACTTTTTCGCAAGAACATATTTTGGCCCCAGGGGGTGCTGCGCCCCCAAATTTTACTCGCGCTAAAGAATGATCAATGACCATGCCTTGCTAGCGCACACCCCAATGGGGACGGGGGTCCCCTCCATACGGGGATTTAAGGAGGGGGCAAAGGGGCCATGCCCCAAGATAACAAAAATCGCCCTTTTTGCCTTGCATATGCAGTGCGTTATAAATTTGTGCAGTAGAAGTAGTGAAATTTATACCCACTATAATGCATTTTCAAGGGGTTTTATGTCGAAAAAAGCGTATACTTTCGGGCCTCCGCCCGGGACCGGCTCCTCCCCAAGATGTCTACCTCTGCTTTAGGCTTTTGGCTTCAATCTTTAGCGCTTGGGGGCTAGTTCGCCTTTCGTGACTTTAATTTCTGGCTAGGCCTATGTAAAAGTAAGTAGCAATAAACAATAAATAACGCTCTTTATCGCATGCAAGTCAATCTTCATGGCTGGGCTCTGCATGCATTTTAGTCATGAAGAAAAACCAAATTTAGCACCTAAGAGTCCAGGACAACGCGCCATTTCGACCCTAAAATATCACAAATTTTCTGGGGAGGGGACACAGCCCCTTTTCCAAACCCTTCCCCTGTCGGGAGCGCTTTTTATCGCATGCAAGTCAATTTTCATATGGATGTCAATGCATTCGAGGTGTATTTCCGCTACTGTTTGAACCACAATAAAAAAAAACAAAATTTAGCACCGAAGAGTCCACGAAACCCCTAAAATATAAAAAAAATTTTCAGACCCCTTTCCCTGTGGGGAGAAGGACACCCCCTCCACACATCCCAACCACCCTTGGCGCCTTTGGCGCCTCGACTCGGCTCGCTTCTTTGGCGCTTGACCTTGGTCCCCAATTCAACTCCTAGATCCGCCTATGGTTTCCTCACATTTTTTTCAAAAGGTGGTAAAAATTGGTTTGAAATTCACTGATTGCGCACTTATAGCTTCGGGGGTAGAGGAAATATCCCCACGAAACTTTGCCACTTGACGTGCCGCTAGGTGGGGGTAAGAACGCGGGTACAACTTTTTTGGAAAGGCACCACTTCCTTGAAATTTAGGAGAGCAAAAAATTTCGGTGCGATTTAGGACAACTTTCGAATTAGACCGGAAATATCTCTGGAACGCGTAAATATATCGACCAGCGGAAAACGGCGTTATCAACAACGATTCTTTCTGCGTTGAACAAAAAATGGCGAACTTTGGTCCATTAATACCCAGTATACGCGATCAAGCTGGCTCAACGAGGGGGCTATATGTTAGCTGGACGAGCCAGCTCGATGTTTGCTCGATCGTGTAAACGGGGTATCACAGAGACGGTTAGGGCGCGGATGTTGACCCACCTTAAGTGGACACTGCGCTTTCTGCGTATGCTAATGCATTTGAGTACGGACCACATGCTTTTGCTACGAGGGGAATTTTAACCTCTAAGTTTTTCCCCAATCGGACATACGGCGCCGGACGGACTCACGTTGCGCTCTGCCCCAAATTTCTGGTTTTTTAAAAGATTGATTGATTCATTTGATTGTGTCACATTTGTATAATTAATCTTTAATCTCTGGAGTTTCAGTGATAAAATAATGATGATTATAATAATAAGAATAACATATGGCTGTCGTTGTGCAGAGTGTTTGAGCAATTTGTCATTTTCTGTGATCGGTTCATCAATTTTATCCCGCTGTCATTTGTGCTTGGTTTCTATGTTGCCGTGGTCGTTGGCCGCTGGTGGAACCAGTTTATAAACATACCTTGGCATGACAGGTTTGTAGCGTCACATTTCTCTCTTTGCTTCTTTGGGCTTTTAAAAAAATCTGTGTATGACCCAAAAACCCCAAACCCGGTGAAACGTACAGGTTTTTTTAAAAGCCCGTGTTTTTTACGCGCGACAGCAGGTAGGCCTACTGCTATAGCGCGTCTTAACCATCGCAGTTCTGTCTGTCCGTCTGTTCGTCTGTCTGTCACACGGGTGGATCAGTCAAAAACGGTGCAAGCTAGAATCACCAAATCTTCACCGTCGGCTGCACGCAAGACTCTAGTTTCAGAAACCTAAGGCTTAAAGCTTTTCCATAAATTCGAAGGTTGTCATTCCGAATGAGGGCGCTAAATGAGAGGGGGTAAGAAAAATTTGCGATTTTTAGCCAACAAGTCGCTGCATCTCAATAACGGTGCGAGATAGGACCTAGATTACTATTAATCACTAATAGGAAGTCGTACACGGGCTTTCGATTGCCACCCAGAGCAATGACCTTGGATGACCTTGAAAGCCAAAATAGGGGTTTTAATGGACTTTTTGGCGATTTCGGGCTGCGACACAACTCTATAGCCTTCGAAGGTGTCGCCACGCGATTTTCAGCCAATATTGGTGGAATTCGTGCATTGGATATGGTGCTAGGCGTCATCCGCTATCGAGTCTAAATGAAACATCGCTGTGAACTTAGATTTCGTTCGCACCGGGCCTTCACACATGCATCGCTGTCGCGCGTTCCCCTTTGCGTTAGCTGGGCTTTTCTTGTTCAACCTAGTCAAAGTGATGGTTTGGTGACAGAGTGATGCTGTACATTGCTACACTCGTTGACGGAGTTGATGACACATCTCGTATCATACGTCGGACTTTGATGCGCTACCTCACACTCGGCAGTCTCATTGTTTTCCAGGCTACTAGCGTTCGTGTCAAAAAACGCTTTCCAACCATGGACCACATACTTGAAGCTGGTATGTTGACCTCTTAGTTCTAGCTGGTGATGATTATAATATGTTTAATAGTTAACTTTACAAATATTATTATTTAATGTAGATTTAAAGAAATACCAGTTTGCTGTGTAAATAAAAATGTGGGGCAGATTTTTTTTTGTTTTGTAGCGCAAATTGCATGCAGTTACAGAAATGTTGAGTCTTGTACACATTATTGACTGACATATTGGCTAAAGGACTGAAAACCGAAAGTTGGTTCGGTTTCCGTTTTTAAAAAAAATTTGGTGCGCTGTCGGCAGCAAGTTAACGGCCAAAAAAGACAGCGCTGTCGCTAGCGAAGAAAGCATTCGGCCGTTAAATTTCTGCTGCTGACAGCGCTGTCGAAACCGCTGAGTACCGTAGCTTAATCCATCATCTGATATTGCTAACCTCACTAGCTGTCTGCACGCTTTACATTCATGATTTTGCCTCAACAGAATGGCACTAAATCCTGATAAGTCAGATGCGATGCTACTTGGTACTCGTCAGCGTTCCAATACCTTTGTTTCTGTCCGTTCTGTTGATGTTGCTGGTTGCTCAGTTTCATTGTCTGACAGCATAAAGATTCTCGGTGTCACTATAGACTGTCACCTATCTTTGGATAAACATATCAGCTCCATCTGCAAATCTGCTTATTATCACATCCGGTCACTCCGCCATATTCGTTCGGCCGTCACTGATGATATGGCCAAATCAGTCGCTTCTTCCCTGGTCTGCTCTCGCTTAGACTACGCTAATTCTCTTCTTTTTGGCACCACTCAGAAAAAATATTAACCGTCTTCAGCGCGTCCAAAATACACTTGCCAGAGTTGCTAACAGTCACGCTCTCCCTCGTGGTACTCGCTCATCTGATATTCTCCAGGATCTGCATTGGCTCCCAATTGATCAACGCATTGAATTCAAACTTGCCACATTGACGTACAACATCCTCAACTC
>Ga0056128_1012428_pt1 | contig 10401 bp, 5 predicted proteins | sample WorMetLIZISLAND2_FD_71113 | JGI IMG/M metagenome (GOLD analysis project Ga0056128, IMG submission 71113) | Marine gutless worms symbiont microbial communities from Max Planck institute for Marine Microbiology, Germany - Olavius geniculatus... ... | reverse complement strand
TATACAGGGTGGGCCAAAAAAGTAAACTATTGTACTTTTTCCATATTTTTGCTAAATATTGATCAATTTTTACAATTTTTTTTCACCAATGGACTCTGTGAGAAATTTGCTACTCAGTGGCGTGCACACCACATTTATTATGTCGCTACACTATCTTGTAAAATTAAATATCCAGAAACATATAATATCTACAGCTGGACAGAAAGTCTAATGGTAAATTTTTGAAGTATTTAACTTAAATGTCAAAATGTGAGTTATACAGGGTGTTTCATAATAGGACCCTTTTTTGTTTTTTTCATAATTCACTCAAATGATGAGCAATTTGCATGAAATTTTTATCAGTTGTAGCTAAATAAATACTGATTCGAAATGTTTTAACAAAACATGGCAGTTGACAAATACTTCAAAAATTTACTACTCGACCTTATTACCATCTGTAGATATTGTACGTTTGTGGATATTTATATTTCAGAAGGTAGTGTAGGGACATAATATGTGTGATGTGCATGTCACTGAGTAGTCAGTTGTTTTAAAGTCTAAGGGTGAAAAATTGTGACAATTGGTCAATATTTAGCGAAGATATGGAAGAAGGACAATAGCTTACTTTTTTGCCCACCCTGCTGCATACGTCGAAATAAAAAGAAGCTCACGAATCTCCATTCTTCCAACCACTAGACGCCTGCAGCGTCTAGTTCTTAGCGCCTTGCGTTGCCTCTTCCATTTCGAAAATTTTCTGTTGGCGCCATGGACATAGGATAGTCTACTTAGACACGAAGTTCAGCTGTTGCTAGGATAGCCGACCGTACTGGTTACCAGTGACCTTCGCGGTTATCCAATTTCGATTATTTTCATCCCATTTGAAAGGGCGTATGCGATGTCCTATTAGTGACCAATAGCTATCTCTTGCCGTTAAGCCACAATAGCACGTACCGATCTTCAAGGTCATCTGTTTTTTTGTACTACTTTCCCAAGTTTTGTACGTAAAGAGCCTCGTAAAAAGGCTAATTATCTGTGTAAAGAGTTTTCCTCTAACGCCTACCTCTTAGCCAGGGTACATCCGTTACATACAGATGACAGACAGGCAGACGACAACTCGTACCATAAGCTTGACCGTTGCTTCAGTACGGTCGGCTAAAAGATGTCAGATTGCAGGCATTCGTTTCACTGACTGTGTGTAAACTGTAAACTAAAACAGTAGCAAGTGATGTGTGTTAGGTATGACTATGTTCAATTTGCTCGTTCATTCATTCAGTCTTTCTGATGCAGGGAGTCGGCGACAGCGCTCAGGGTTTCGCCAACTGCGTTCTGTTCGTGTTTCTCGTTCCCAGCGTTCGAGAGCGCTATTTGCGGGCAGTTTGCGGCTGCGGCGGCAGATACCAGGCACGCTCTGTGACGACGACGGAACTCGATGATGCGGTTCAACGGCGGCACCGCGATGCCAGCACTAGTTGCGATCCACAGCTTTTCACGTGAACAAACCCCAGGCGTCGCCGTCTCCCATCTTTAATTATTGCAGTGGCGTCATTTCAGTAAATCGTTGGGGGGGGAGTCCCAATAATCATATTGATGACTCTCAATCTACGTATCGTATTGTTCTTGCGGCAGAAACGTAGTTTTAAAAGTACGACTTACAGGAAAAATTTTTTTAAAAATCATAAATCTTTGGGGGTTTATTGACCCATCTGCAGCCTCTCGTAAATGACGCCCCTGAATTATTGTTATTCAGGAAAATTGTTATAAGCTTCGATTACAAACATCATAACTGCTGCTATTAATGTTGTTGCGTATTCTCACTTTTACACCGTGTTCCAGAAAGAGCATGAGCATGAGCTCTTGCATTATTAAATTTTATCACATCTTTGTGAAACGGTGTCGATTTTCAAAATTCTTTCACTGATAGACTCGGAAGAAAGTTTGCCACAAAATTATGAACTTTTCGCCAAGCCTTTAAAAGGTGTCGCTACACTACGTTATCAAATATCATTTTAAAAATGCACCATGATGGGACACGGTGTATATTAGTTTTTTTAGAGCACAATGTATCATGTCTATTTAACATTCTATATTTTGTAATATTTTATCAGTAAACCAGTACAGTTGCATTGTTTCATATCGGATGTGCGTTTAATTTTGTCTGATTCTAACAACTCTTGATCACGGGGTATGTTTCGTTTGTAGGCCTACAACAGCAAATAGGTAAGATACGTAGGCTACATTGTATGCAGTAGGTAAGATAAAAATTAGTGCTGATCGTATAGGTGCCTACGAAACTGGTACCTCTTAAATACAGGGATTAAGCTTAGTCAGAGCCAAGCTTCAATACGGAAATTTGTGCTCACCCATTTGATTTGTAACGAGGCCATCACAAACGTGCTACCTGAGTAGGCTTACTCGCCACAGACGTCGCAAAGCAGTTTAATTTTGATGAGAGGATTGCAGAACAATGATAAGACCCTATCTAGACTAAGGCCAATTAAAGATTTTTTATGTAGCGTTAAGACTTAAATGGCTTAAGATACGTAGCACTGTGCCCTATACAAATAGGCTAAAGAAATTAACTGCTAGCGTACTTTGTAGTTTATTTGCTGCTCAGTTTGTGTTGCTTTTTGGGTTTTTATTGTCGTTCCTTTTCTTTTCTTCTTTTTTTTCTGTACCTCGTGTACGATTAAATAATAAATATATATAAAACGGAATAGAAGCAAAGTTTCTAAAAGTATGCAAGTAGGCCCTAGCTATGCATAGTCAAAATGCTATTGCACCTATGCAAAACAGTTTAGTAGGATAATTGCATGTACTGTACACCCCAGTTAGCCTATGTAACGTGTAAACTTAATGCGTGAGTCTGAATAGTTAAGTGTAGGGCCTATATAGTAACATGCTACATGGTAGGGCGCCTACTACAAAATGACCGCCGTTACTGGCAAAGAACTACAGTTTTGTAATCAGCAGCGTTGTTCTAGATCTGGTAATGCTGCTTGTCTGTGACCTTCTTTAATACATCGAAGTTTTTAATTAGAGCCAGTTAACTTTAGGCCTATCCTAATATAATAATATTTTTTTCAAAAGTTTTTGATAGGCCTAGTCGAGGAAACATCCTTGCAATCATAATCAAAACACAAAACAAGATTAAGCTTAATGTATACAAATCTTCCCATTGTTCTGCCTTTCTGCTTCTGCTGCAGTTTATGCATTCTACATCAGATAGGCCTATGAGGATATGCACAATGCACATTAAAAATTTAAGGATCGAGAAGAAGAAAAAAATAATATTGTGTAGCCTATTGTGTACCTTATACTGTTTCTAAAAAATTCATTTTTTGTTAGGCGATTTTCTGCTATGGCTTTCAATGCAGGGCTGGAAAATTGGTCGGAAAAAAATCGAGTTTTCATCATCATCATCATCATTTATTTGCCAGCAAAACCATAACATAGTGCACAAGGTTGACACAAAAATACAGTTGGCAAGACATACCAGGCTCATAGAGCACTTACATTAGCCTTCCTAAGCTAAATACACAAACACGAGTGTAGCACGGCAACTGAAACAAGTTAAAATAAAATCAAATCATAAAATCCAATCATAAAATCAATAAAAACACACAAAAATAGCAGCAGGTTTATACAGAACATTTCATATAGGGTGTAAAATCAGTATTCTTCAGTGATCTCTTGAATGCGGATAGAGAAGAAAAGCTGACTGTGGGTGGTAAAAAATTAAAAAAAAATTGTTGTAAAATTTATTACATATCATATTTTAATTCATACTTTAATCGTGATTTTTGAGTTATGACTTTAATCACGTTATTATGTCGTTCACTCATAAAAGAGTGTATAGGCTAGTGTTTGCAATCCCGGGATCCCGGCCGTTTTCGCCAATCCCGAATCCCGGGATTGGCCGCGTCTCAATCCCGGGATTACGGGATTACAAAAATTCGTCAAATAATGTATTTTTTGAGTGTCAAATGACACAAATAACACTTCTAGCCTTTTAATGAATAAAATATTTGATACGCGTTATAGAGTTCTAACTTACTTCTTCTGTGCACTGTAATTTGTGTTTTTACAGTTATGGTCACTTCCTACACTCGCAATGCCTTCCGTACAGTCGGCTTACTACATCCTCATGCACGAAATAAGTCTACTATGGATACCAAAACAGCGACCATTCTGTAAGCCTAATCCCGAAACGGGATCTCGGGATCCCGGGATTACAAATTTCTCAATCCCGGATCTTGCGATTGAGAATTCAATCCCGGGATTGCAATCACTAGTGTAGGCATGTGGTGTAAGCCTATAGCACGTAGGCTTACGTACGTGTTTCCTGGGTTGTAATTTTGTGCACGGTGTTGATTGGACAAAAGAAATTTTTAAAAACCTAAATAATTTTATAAACCCCAAAAAACTTTATAAAAATCTAAAACCTAAAATTCTTTCTTGAAGAAATCTAGGTTTTTTTCCAGCGACGTCAATGGCTATTTGATGAGTTTGATGATGGAGATACCGCTTTAATCATGTTCGGTTTCAATTCTGCTCGCATTTTAAGTACAAACTCAGTATTTTTTTTCCGGTTTCGATTAGTGGTTATCAAATGACTTAATTTGTTGAATTGATTATAAGAATGACTTTTAAATAGTTTAGCTTGGTACTATGCAGGACATAGACGACTTAGAAGTAAATCAGCTATTTAGAGCGCTTCAGGTATTTTGCTGGATTCTTTAGTAGGCCTAGTGGTTGTCCGTATCATTCGGTGCTGATATGCGTCGAATTTATATTATTATTTTTGTGTCGTCATAAAATCAGAAAAATGTCTAGTACTGTTATCGTGCTTATTTATGGACAGAAATAGGGACGAGTGAAGATCACGGTAACTATTCATTACTATAGGTGGTTTGCGATCAAGTTTTGCAGTGATTGCGAATGCTAAATAACTGACAGAATACAGCATTGTGATGAACAAACCTGAAAGAAACATATGCCACTTGTTTTTAATGGAATTTGTTACACAACGAGTGAAATTTTAGATCGAAAGTTGTTATAATCCGCCAAGATTCACTGTAGCAAAGCGCAATAATATCTTATGTGTATCAAAGTAGTTTGTCGCATTAGGGCTGTGCAGTTTAAATAATTTATTACTAAGGTGCAGTTTCCGAACCAAATTATGTTTTAGTGACAAATTCATCTCATTTTTATTATCCTGGGGAGGTGGTGCTGCCCCCTTTTCAGACCCCACCCCCATTTTGTGGTGAAGGTGATAATTTTCATAACAGGTTTGCATAACTGTGCATTAGGCAACGATCCCGTAAAGTTTTTTGAGCCATAGGCAAATGGCTGTGATGAATGAAGTTTGCGGAAACAAGCACTAAATATGTACTAAATAGCATATTAATAATTAAACTAACAGCGAAATATACTGACTAAATGAATTCTGTTAACAATACATAAAAATGTGCACTGGCGGGAATGCAAATGCCCGTGTTATGTGGAACTATATTTTTTCGTGCGAGTGCACAAAATGGTGGATCGGTTTGTTTGTTTACATTTGTTCCTGCTTTCTTCACTCTAGCCCAGAAATATTTAGCAGACGATGGTAAAAAGCGGATCGGCAAATGTGCGGATTTGCAGATGTCGCAGCAGGGTTAAGGCTAGGGTTAGGGATAGGGTGAAGATTTGGGTAAAGACTAGGTTTAGGAATATGGTTAGGGTTAAGGTTAGGAATAGGGTTAGGAGATGGTTAAACTAATAAATTACAGCTTAATTACAGCGTTGCATGTTTATCCGCACATCTGCAATCTGCTTTTTACCCGTAGCCATATTTTGCCGTCCTGTCAGACAGTCAGACAAACTGTGACACTGTACGCTTCTCTCAGAAGCAGGAAGCTTTGTACTTTGTGACTGTATTATTTGCGCTAATTTTTGCCACACCTGCATTCTGCTTTGCTCTGTTATGATTTGTTGCATAGCTGCCAAGGTCTGGAAATCAAAATGCGTGAGATCGATCATTGATTCTTCTTCGTTGCTTTTTTATCTCTTTCCCTTGTTCTCTCTTTTTCATTTTTTCTTTTTTCCCCCTTCATTTTTGCCTTTTTCCCCAATATCCAAAAGTCTGGGGAATGCTGTAATTAAGCTCTCCAAGCAAGGTCTTGGACAGAGCCTCAGCTGCCAAGGCATTTTTGTGCATTTTAAGTTTTGAAGTTGTGACTAATGGAAACAATTTTCCATCGCTCCCACAAATTATGTGAAAGAGACAAAAAAATGAAATGCATGAGATAAAACTTTAGCAGGCGGAGAAGCACGCATTAACTGAAATTGCATGAGACTCACGCAAGATGCATGAGACTTGGCAGGGCTGTTGTTTTCAGTTATCTGTTTTAAAAGTATTTTGATAGTCTGTATGATGTTAATTATGTTGTAGTTTTACTGTGCTGGCTGTTGGCATAATAAAATATTGATAGACAATGACGACTGCAGCACAGATGGGAAGGGGAGGGAGACCAACAGTTATACAGTTAATTTATGATAATGTGCTGTAGACGGAGCATGTAAAGTTGTTCAGATGGGCTCAGGAATCTCGAGGACTGATATGTGTTCCACGTAGCTTGTCTATTTCTGGTGTACATATTGATCGGAAATTCGCTGGTGAGTATTGCAAAGCTATTTGCTCAGATAACATTAATAGCAGCAGTAGTTATTATATTTTTCCTCCTTACTATTAAACATAAGAGGTCGTTAGTTATTTCTTTCTTGATTTAGTTTATTTCAGGGTTGGCTTGCATTTGCTCACATACTTTTGCTGCAAATTTTGTATGCTTGTTTGTGTCACAGAAATGCATGTATTTCGGCCATCACCATTTCTGAAAGAGTACGTAACTTATTACTGTGTTTAATGATAATTGTATATCTGTGAATTTTTGCAGTTTGAATCTGAAGTTTGTCATTGAATCTTGGGTAAAATCATGGAATAGTGGCTTACTATTAATGAGTTTGATTTTAACTGTCACTGCCTAAATTTATTTAAGGCACTAGAGAACTTTGTATTTATATTGAGTATATAGCACATTTGAGTTGGAAGCCAGATTCAGATTCAGAACACACGAAAGCAGCTACTGCTTTCAGCGTGTCTTGGCCATTGCAATTCTGTTTGTCTGTCTGTCTGTCTGTTCCTGTTCGTCTGTCCGTCACACGAGTGGATCAGTCAAAAACGGTGCAAGCTAGAATTACCAAATTTTTACTATTGGCTGCCCGGAAGACTATAGTTTCAGGAACCGTAAAGCTTTTCCATAAATTCGAAGGGGGTCACCCTGAATGAGGGTGCTAAATAAGAGGGGGTGGGCAAAATTTGCGATTTTTGGTTAATAAGTCGCTGTATCTCAGTAACAGTGCGAGATAGGGCCTAGGTTACTGTTAATCACTAATAGGAAGTCGTATACTAGCTCTCGATTGGCACCGAATTCAATGACCTTGAATGACCTTGAACGCCAAAATAGGGGGTTTTATGGATTTTTTGGCAGTTTTAGGCTGCGACACAAGTCTTTATCATTCACAAGGTGGCGCCACAGTACTGTCATTACCGGTATGCGATCCAGATAAAGAATTTGGTATTTGTATATTAACTTAGCATGAACACCTCCATTTTTAGCTAAACTACTGAACCGGAACTGCTATAGGCTTTCGCGTGTCTCGTGAGCATTAGTTCAAATTTCTTGTTATTAGAGCTGTTAAATTAGTGCATTAACAGTCGCTTTGCACATGGGGGTCATTTCTGACCCCACGGTCAGTAATGCGATGATATCGGCAGTTCTAAATAATACTGTGCTAAATGGTTCCACGACATTGTAGCCAAATGTGTTCCATGTCGAACAATGAAAAAATAGCGACAATATTCTTAAGAGAGAAATTTTAATGATTTTTTCTAAACCTACCTGGTGTAAAACCACCGTGTAGCTTAGAAACAGTGGTGACGGGACCGCGGGAGGTGGTAATTGATACAGTACATGGCTGCAGCTCCAGCAATCAACTCTGCGTGTAATGCGTAGAAAGATATCACTGCTGATAGGCAATAAATCCACCGTCACGCTCACAGGGAAGCAACCTGCTGGGGACGTGAGTGGGATGCTATAACAGTTGACACTAGAAATGTTTGATTGCTGCTCATCATCTGCACGATATATTTCATTGTCGTCTGTTGAGTCGTCCAAGATCGTCGTCGTACTACCGTCTGCAGCGACTGACAAGGTGCTTTATGCCCACCACAACAAACGGTGTACATCCTATCACTCAGTAAAAAGTTTCAGAGGTGGTCGTCACCGGCATTGCACTCAACACACTGCACCTGACATCCTCGCACTTGTTCATTTGTCGACCTGGTGTGCAAACAGCACATCACGTCTGTCAGCGCGATCGCATGTCCGACGTGCACCCCGGGTGGGCCGTCCGAGTCGACAGAACCGCTAATGACTTATACAGCGGGTCGCCGGCAGCTGCGGTGCTCTGAATACCGTGAGACTGCTTGAGTTTCAAGCTGACAGTGGGTGAAAATAATGTACAATAGCAACACTATAGCAAAAAGTTTTGCACCAAACAGCCTACAGTTTTTGTACAGAAGGCATTTTGCTAATAAACTGTAAAATCAGTTCTTATGTACGTGTATAATTAACGAAGATATTATGCTCTAAGTTTGGGTCATTTATGACCCCATGTGCAAACAACTAAACTATTTTCGATGTGCAGATGGATTGTTAATTAATGCATTAATAAATTAACGCACATTAAAAAAATTAACACATGTGCGTAAGTGTATTTAATTTACTGAATTCTGTGAAGCAAAAGTTCCAATATTTTGTTAAACTGTGGCTAATTGACAATTGAATGAATTCAAGTAACCAAACTGTAGTTGCCGTTCCATTACTAACTGTAAATAAATATTCTTTAGATGACATGCTAATTGATTTCTGTGCTAGCGATGACATCAGTTATTGTTGAAAAATGTGTTTGTATTTGCTTTCTGACTTTCTATATTCCACAGGCGGCGCTCCCCAAACGTTGTGGGGTTCAGGATAACTTCTCCCCCCACTCTCCTTCTCGACGGGCCTTTGTGCGTTAATAAGGCGTTAATTAATGCATTAAAAAATTAATGCGTAGACAGCTCTGATTTTTATCAAGTAATTCATGTTAATTGTGATGTTTATGCATCACAGCCTGGTGACTGTTCAACTAAGAACTGAATTTGTTTGCAAGTGTTTGTGTGTTTATATGCATGCTGAATGGAGAACTTGAGTGCAAAAGTTGTGCTGTTGATTCTGTTTCAGTCACTACATTACAGCGGATTCCGGCAATGCGTGTTGTGTTGTTCTTGAAGGTGGATTTATAATAACGCAGGAAGGTGAGCTGAAAACTTTTCTTTGTATCTGTCATCTGGAATTAGTGTAAGTTTGGTTCTCTAGGAACGTCCTGATGTTTTAGCAGCAGTCTTGTTTCTATAATTGAATTGTCACTAGTCTCTCACTGTAGTTTTTGCAGTGTATTTGTAGTTATAGTACCATGTCAGTCATTGCAGATAGTATATTTAGAATTTCAGTTATAATAAAACATTGACTTGCAGTAGATATGAATAGCAATCTACCTTGTATTAATATCTGCTAATAGTAGCTAACTTGCTACTCATGCTTTTGTCAGTAAATTGTAATATTTAAATTATTAATATTAATCAGGCATTAATGGTTACTGCACTGATAATGCCCTGTTGAATTCTAATCCAGTAAAGCTTCATGCCAGTGTTGTGGATATTACTTTTATGAAGTCATTTATTGCTTGAGAAGTTGCTGTGGTTATTTGGAAAAAGAAATCACGACAGAATTTATGTGTTAATCCGGGGCATTTTTTGTTGTAGGTTTTCTTCAGCCACCAAGAAAAGTGAAAATTCTCGGAGAAGAACTCGGTTACAGCCAGGTAATTTTTTCTGTTTGTGTTAGCAACAGTTCAACTGCTTCAAAACATGCTTCATTTTTAGGCATATTTTGCCAGTTAATTATTTCTTTATCCACGTTTCTTTATTACCAGACTGTTTCTGCCAGCTACACAATGAACAGCACCAACTATGACTAACTTAGAAGGCAACACACATGAATAGCAATTTTTTTGTATCATCAGAGCGTTGTAACAAGGCACTCATTGGTTTAATTACTCAGCCAGTCTTGTTTCTTGTTTACTATTCTCATCATTACTGAGATGTTTGACTCTATCGCTACTGTCTGCGATGTTGACTTATTACCATTGTTTTAACTTGTTTCAAATCAAATCAAATCAAATCATTTATTTAGACAAGCAGATACAAAAAAAACGTTGACAAAATGAGTAATGAAAAGGCTTGAGCAAGGGCACAAAGGGCTGCAAGAGCCTCTTACA
>Ga0056128_1012427_pt1 | contig 10401 bp, 4 predicted proteins | sample WorMetLIZISLAND2_FD_71113 | JGI IMG/M metagenome (GOLD analysis project Ga0056128, IMG submission 71113) | Marine gutless worms symbiont microbial communities from Max Planck institute for Marine Microbiology, Germany - Olavius geniculatus... ... | reverse complement strand
CCCCCTCCCCGATGCCCCTCAGCTTCAGATTTCTAGTGCCGTCCATGCTTTGCGCATAGGTATCAATTAACAACAGTTAAATTAATAGTCACAAAGCTGGCTATCGATCATGTTAATCGCCGTATGAATCCACCCAGTGTAAATGATGTGTGCCAACATGTAGGGGAGCCATTACTGTCACCACGTTGCCTGGCAACTACTGATATAATAGTCGCAGTCATTAGTCGAAATAGATCTAGCGTCGACTAACTATCGTGTCAGCGAACAATTTACGTGCGTCGCTTTGTCGCTCGTCCGCCCTGGCTACCTCAATGCACAACGACTCATCACCAAATTCCACTCGTTTTGATTTGTCGTAAATTTGTTGGACAACAAGTCGTGCAACGAGCTCTGCAACATCTTGGCGTCTTGTAATGCTGTGGACTTGTAGGCCTTCGATTTTCGGTGGACTTGCGCCGTTCAACTTGTGTGGATTTCCGATTTGCTGTATAGACTTTTGATTGTAGCTCGCTCTACGGCATGTTGTACGACAAATCCACGGCAAAACGAAGCGAATGGAGCTAGCGCCTAACGGCGGCTCGATTGGCCAAGTGACAGCTCTTGCCGGGGCGGCAGCACTGAGCAGTGACCTATGGCTGCTGCTGCTGCGGCTGCGGCTGCTGCAGGAATTGGTCTCATTTGATGCGTCCGTGCGGCGTCGAGCGACACACGTGAACGACTGCAGGCTCAGGCATCATGGCACCGCAGACCAACGCTCCGACGGGGCACCTGCTCTACTAGCAGCCAGGCTCATTGGACGTGAGCGAATGATGGATTAGATTATACAGACTGCAGACAGGTACCGCCAGCAGTCAGCCGGCGGACCTTATTGACAGCCAGATTAGCCGCTGCTGCAGCTGAACGTTAGCACGGCACTGACAAATAGACCGTGCCTATATTGACGACCGCGCGCGAACGCATTACCAACACCGATATTGAAGCATAATAACGCCGACGGTTGGTCACAGTAATGTGATCGCTGATAGCGGCACATCACTGCAAATGATGACAATGACGATTACAGACGCTGATGTGCAAATGCTGCGGCAACTGCTCCGATGACGTCCATTGAATGACAACGAAGCTATGATATCTCGCCTGTTAACCTTGACACTGCTGCTGCTGCTGCCCGACGTGGCGTCAACCGGTCAAGGTAAGAATTTAAAAGTTTCCGACATCATAGCCGGGTCAAAATCAGTCTTTTTGCTAGCAACATTTTAATTTTCACTATGTCTGCTATCCGTCTTTCTTTAATCTTTTGTCGCGTACAAAAGGTATCTTTTCACAAAACAACATAAACCATTTCACCATCTACGGCTGATAACTTACAGACTGCATTTACCATGTTTGAACTGCATTTTGCGTTTTCAAGACCACCGTGTTTTTAGTTCTTTTTCAGAAAAACAACAATAATTAACTTTTGTTTCATTTTTATGGAAAAAGAATAGACTGGCTACTACAATACTGATCAGTTAATGTTTTTATTGCATTTTAGCTCAGTCATTTCAGCTCGGAAGTCCTTGCTGAGATAGCTGGTGTTACTGCTGTAATAAAATTATTAGTGATATTCAAAAATATCTTTAACTTTTACTTTCTTCCCGTAGGCCTCTTGTGTCCTGGCAACGAAGACTCGGTCGACGCGCGCTAGCAGCCTAACTTCTTCAGAGCAAATCTCCATCTGTTCCAGTCGTGGGCAAATCTGTCAGCCTCGACTAGAGACAGTTTCATCTCTGCGCAGTTTTTTTGGTAACAAATGTTAAAATAAATGACTATAATGAAATTTAAAATCATTGGCAACCAAACTTGGCTTTGATTGAAATTGCTGTTTTGGTTTTTTGTTTGTAAAGTAGGAACTGTAACCATTTCCCAGAGTTGATTTTTATGTTTCTGAGCTTTTTTGCAGACATTAATTTTAAACTACGAGGGGCGTTCAATAAATTCCAGGACTGTTCTTCTCAGTGAGTACACATTGACAGCTGAAAAACAAAACTGTTATGAAGTTGTACTGCCACTATTGTACATCACTTACCATGGTCTCATTTATGACGTCATGTTGTGACGTCATTATTATTAAGATATAAATGATGAGCGTTGACGTTTGTTTAGACGGTGACTTCTAAGCAAAAATGTGATATTTTGAAAATAAAACTATCTACCATACCGAATGGTGGAAAACAAATAGCTTAAATAGATCGTTGTCCACAATAGCTGTTCAAGAGCGTCGTGTGCTTATGGACGAAGATGAACGATACAGACCTATGGGCAGCTAGCATGTTTTGGTGTGGCTGCACCGCTGCTGCTTGGTGCTAGCATGACGCTTATCGTTCTTGGAGAGAGAGAGAGAAGCGGAAAACAAAACCGTCATTTCGACGGTTCGATCGTCAGCCGGCGACGTCGCAATCGAGCGCTGGCGGCGGGTCGATTGGCGACCGACTAGCGACGGAAAGCTCGCTCGCTCGCGGCGGATGAATGCAGAAGAGACGGCAAGTCTGCGGTCCCACGGGTACGATTGACCGGCAAGCACGCTCCAGCAACCGTCTCGACCTGGTTGACCTACGCCCGGCCGGTCGGACCTGACGGACTGACGAATGACGGGCGAACTGATGAGTGACCAGTGCCTCCGTGCTCGGTCCGTCGGTTGGTCTGCATGCTCGACGGACGTCCTTCCGTATGCTGTTCGTTTTTCTATCGGCCTAAATACTCGTAATTCAGAAACAAATACAAAGGGCGTGAAACGTTATGGCTGAAGCATACACTTTGCGCTATATAGTTTTTTTTGCTCTGTGGTCTGTTGGCTTGACGTCGTTCCGTATGCGGCTGTCCGAGCTGTGCGATCAGCTACTGTTGACAGCAGGCAGCGGCTATTCTTGGATTGATTGTGCGCAGTGCAACCGACCGCCATCAACAACTTACTGTATTTTCTGACTCAAAGCCAACTGTCCGCTATTGAAAATACGTATATAAGCTTTACTCTCTAGTATACGTGATTGACTAAAATACTGATCAACTGATCTCGGGTTTTGTACAGCTACAGCTTTTACTTAACTTTAAAATATGTACATCTTTATTTTGCCAGAAAGGCAGCCAGTTTAAAAATTACATAAAACATTTAACTAAAAATATTTGATTATTTATAACGTATTTATTGTTTTAGCAGACGTTGAGCTAAATTTGTCGTTACCGGACTGGATTAATTTCTGCAATATTTTGTTTATTTTTTACCCATTTTTTTGTTTATAAATGATGCGCATGAATTTAATCTATCAACTGCAAACCTGTCGACGTAAATTTACATAGTGGTCTACACCGTGACAAAAACGACTTTTATACAAAGCACAGTTGATTCTGTCTAAATATACGCATAATGGAGTTTCCTGGGAAAGGTCCGTCTTCAAAAATTATCGGCTAAGTTGAGTAGACCCTAAAGCGAAGTCGAATAAGCACTATAGCATGATGATGGTGTTGCATTCGAGTTGAAGCTTGTGTGCTAATTGTCACATAAATGGCGCTGACTTGGACAAAAATGTCCGTTAAATTTCATATTTATGCATATAGGTATTGCGATAATGTTGGTGGTCAGTTATTTCGGCTATATTTAAAAGCAGTATTTTACACGGTATAACGCATGTGGTGGGAAATATATAATGATCGCATTAGGCCTATTATTAGAAACGTACTGCTAAGTACTGTGTAAAAAGATTATGAAAATCGGTCAATGTTAAATTTTGATGAAGCCTGACAGACATAGTTGCAGGCTTGCAGCGTTGACTGCATGACATTAATGTTTCGGCCCGCTTTCTATAAGACTTCTGAAATTTTCACACAGTCTGCAGGTGATCGTCATCCTATAGACAGCGATTTTGTGTCTGTCAGATAATAAACTATTCAGTTAATTACGCGTACAGCTTTTTTTACTTTTTTCCGAATTCGGTTTGAAATAGTTAATCGGAAGCCGTATTTAATCACCGAGTAGTTTGCTACACTCCCTGGTTTGTACACACCAGACGTACAAGAAACTTCTATACCCAAACCACGGCGTCAGACGAATTTTTAATTATTGCGCCGTAGACAAACACAGTTCGATACAACTGCAAATAAAAAAAACTAAATTTTACAGACGGCTTGACACAATGTCTGCAGTGCTGCATCCGATCGTGTTTAAAATATGGTGTGTTTCCACAAAAACGTGCATAAGGATTAGGGAAGACATTCCTCGGTTATACACATATTTAGAAATAATATCGACAAAATGGCAGTATTGAAACTACTTGGTATGACTGGTATGACATTTAGTAATTCAGATTTGTCACGGAACAATCATGTTGCGTATGTATAGCCCACGTCAAAAGTTGCAAAGGAAATTTGCTGTATGTAGATTTTAGAGTCCCTATAAAGCCAACTCACTTTATAGTAAAAGTTTGTAAGTTGTTGCCAGCCACAAAACATTTGTCAGTGACGGCTTGGCGAAAAACACTGTCATACTCGTTAAACTAAATTAGCAGGCCTACTGCGTACAGTTTTTGATTTAGACCTGCATTGTACTTAGCCTAATTGATCGATTCATTCGTTTTATTAACTCACAACTAACAAAAGTCTATGCCTACGAGTTTAGTCTATGCAGGCTGTAGTTAATGCTGGTTAACATCCGTTGTTGCCTTAGTGTATCAAGACCTTGCACAAAGATGGATGTAGACAAACTGTCTCCATGTTACTGCATTGTAGTTTTGTGTTCATTTCCGTTTTCACTCCAAATAATGGAGCTTTTTCCAGCATGTCAAGTTTAGTCAGATTGACATTTTTGTTACACAGAAATCAAGAGAATACGTGTCACATGTAAGAAAATCGTGCAACTGGCTATTGGCTTTTTTTGCGAGTGATTATTGTCTATCCATATACGTACATGTATATGAATTTGCAATTAAATACATTAGACACGGACATATGGATTGGTAAATTCGTCCAATACGCGTTCGTGTCTGGCGGACCATTTATTATGGCGAACAGAGTAATTAAAATTTCCGTGGCGTACATATTTATCGCCATAACTTTCGACCTGCACATTGTGGCTATTGTATACGAGAGGCAGTTAAGCATGAGATCGATACGAAATAAACCTGATCCGCTTCTCAGTCGCACCGGTGGACTAGCGTGCGATACGGCGACACGTATTGGCACGTAATGGCGGCGACGTGTGTACGACCGGCTGAGTGCATGCTATTGTTGGACGCCAGCCGTCGTTCGGTCGTCACAAAGGAACGCGCATCTGCGCTGCAGGCGCGACGTCCACGTTTCGTCATTCGCAATGACGTAATCACCTCGTGCGTACAGTTTATGTGACGTCCAGCCGCCATTTGCGGCCTCAAACTTCCGGTTAATGATCGTTCGCGAACCGGAAATCATGGCCGTGGCGGTGGTATTGAAGCTGGACGACGTGTGCGGTCTGGCGGCGACGTGACGATTAGCGCTCGGCGACACGCCGATGACGCGATGATGTATTGGTCCGTGTCGACAGGGGTTGAATCGGTCAGTACGAGTCGGGTCGGCAAGCCTCGCACCACTCGTTCGTTGACCGATGGTCAGTGCCCGGCCGTCCGCCCGGCCGGGTCTGCCGCCCGGGCGCCCGTTCAACCGGTCTGGTCCGGCGTGCGGTGCCGACTCAAGTCTCGGCGGGCAGGCGTCGCGGCGTCTGATCGAAAGGGCGAGCGAGCACTTGGCTCAGTGGCTGCTGTGTCGCCAAGCGCGACGGACGGACGACTTTACAGCCACCGACCGACCCGACCACTGACCAGTCGTCAGCGACGTCTGATGATCACTGGAAATCTCGCCCACTCGCTATCAATCTAGATTTGTAACGCGTCAAAAGTCATAAGCCGCGCGCCAGCTCGCCATCAGTATCGTTGTCAAATGTTCAAAGTCGACTGAAGTATGACTTTCTCCGCGTTTATCCTGCAAGAATTATTTCATCTTCGCAATCGGCGTCTTCCGCGAATCGGCGACGCCAGCGTGTATTCGTTGCATTTATTTTCTGTTTGTTTCGTGTTATGTTCTGTTTATAATAATATACACACAACGAACAAATGGCAATTATTTGGCAGACATCTGAGGGTTAAAACCTTAGTCAAAATTTGTATTGCGAGTGCGCTTACCCAGCAAAATTTTTCCATAGCGGTAGTTGATGTAGAGCAATAAAAATATACAGGATTTATAAAAAATAAGCCTCTAGATTTCCTATATTAATAACTTCGTTAAATGTTAATCGATTTTCAACATTCGTTTAATTATTATCCACATCTTTGGTAAACTTAAGGTTTACCTACAGGTCTATGCACACCGTAGATGCGTCGTGAAATTATTAAGTCAGCTTGAGAACATTATTATAGACTACCAAAAGTCACAATGTAGTGAAAGACTTTGTGACTCATTTATTTTTAACTTGACTAGATTTTTTTTGTGACGTGTTTGGAATTTGACGGGATCTGAAGCCTAAAAATTGATCTGCAGAGTATATCGATGATAGAATCTTGAAATCAAGCCAATATTTTGTGCAGCTATGACAAAAACTTGTTGTTTATTTTTGTTGGGCCACTCTCTATGGCTCAGCGACTAATATCGTGTTATTTGAAAAAAATTAGTACTCACAGAGGTACTTTTGAAAAACACGATGACTTATTTTAGTATTTTTAGAACTTTTTATAACTAACGGATTTGGATTCCCGGCCGCTAGCTCTATGGTCATGAGCGATGGCCGTTAGTCAGTGGGCGGTTCCCTGTCAGAGTGGTCAATAATGCCTTAGCTGTAAATGGCTTCGTTTTGGGGATAATGGCGTAGCTTGGACAGACAAACAGACGGGCCGACAGCCAGACATTGCTGATGCTGTGAGCGTTTCATCACTTTTCTAGCTCGAGGAACGCCTAATAGTTTGCTGACACATTTGATAATCTTTATTCACCAACACAATGTGGTAGGTAATGAAACAAAAATACATAAAACAGTTACTAGGCTATGGCACATCACAGACGCACATGACCTTAACTATACAGAGAATTCCAACAGGTTAACGTAGAGCGTTGAAGTTCAAGTTTGTTTATAAATTTCTGAAATCTACAGCGGATTATTTCACTTGGTAACTTAAATTTGAAATACGTGCAGCAATTTCCCATTATATCTGTATTGCACGTGCGGAATAACTTAATCAAAAAGCGCGCGACGGTAAAGTCAAGAGACCTTCTGTCTGCCTTGTTCAGAGGACAAACTTCTAAAGAGTATTATAATACTGGCACGCATTTACTATTTAGCAGATGTAAAAAGACTTTCTCAGAGGCTATAGTCTACCAATCTTGTTAAACAAAACGTTTACAGATTAAACGATTATAACGAACATTTAAATTTGCAGAATTGTACAATTATAATACCCAAGTATCTGATGCTATTCACCCACATAATGGGTCACTTGGCTGTACTATCACCACTCAAAATATCAGCACATTTAACATTATACCGCTAACCAATGCCGCATTGCGCATACAACGTGATTTTCTGACGTTGATTCGCATATCGAGAAAATTCAGTTCACGTTCACATATACTGACAGTGTTCTGTAGCTCGGTGACTGACGGAGATATCATTAGTACGAGCGTATATCATCAGCATATAATATAATAAAATACCGCCGAGATACCGACAAACGACTGACAACATCGTCAATTACACGTTAGCATAGCAAGACAACATTTAATTTATGCCCAAAAAGCTGTCAGTCAAGACTCGGTGTTTCTTTAAAAGACTGCTTTAGTAACTAGAAAACTACACTGTGTCTCAAAAAAGCATTCCCGACATTTTTGACTGCAACTTGAAAACCAATTATCAGATTTTAATAATTTTTGATACTGCAACATTGGGTGAGGTGGGAAACTGAACGGTCATTTGATGGCAAGTTATGTCAGGAATATTCGTACTAAAATTATCGAAATCCGTTAATTGGTTTTCAAGTTACAGTCGAAAATGTCGGGGATGCTTTTTTAAAACACAGTGTATGTCGGCCAAATGCTGACTTTGATATGCTAACAGACAGCACTTCCTGATTTTGACCGACAATTGAATGTCCACTTTTGCGTTGCCTAGCTAAGCGCCGAGCCTGGTGTGCCTGGACTGGCTCGTAGAAGAACGTTTACGACAATTGTTTTTGTCTACTTACGCCTTTTCATTTTCGAGTGATTAACCATTACTGGACAGACGGAGACAGGGAAGACTCGTACTGCGGCCTATTGAGACTTGACATGCATGTACTGCAGAATAGCGGAGTATGCGGTCTCGTACATGGCGTATAGGGTTAGTAAATTCAATATTCTGCAACATTTTAACTCGCAAGTGGTCTTCGCGTTGTCACGTATGCTGCTGACCCCATCTCCGCATGTAATAACCACGTGTTTTAGCCTCATCCCGTCCCTGTGGTGACATCATGACCGTTAGTACGGTATTATCGAACACACCTCGGGGTTCCCAGCGTCCTCGTTATTATATGCAACTCACTGTGTCTGTAATACACTATAGTAGCGCGGTGTAATTGCGTCGTGTTTGTTCTGCGCTGTTTACTCAGCCATAACGCTGATGACGAAACGGCTGCGCATCACCGCAGTCTGGCGTGCAGGCGCCACAGTTGATGTCGCTGAAAAATTACTGCATTTTTGCCTCCACCCGTGTACGCATTGTAGTTTGATGTCATCCGTCCGTCCGTCCGTCCGTCTGTGCATGTGTTCGTGACGTTTCTGAGATATCTAACCGACTGATTGACTGGTTTATTGAAAACACAACAGACGTTCGTCAGTACAGAACGACGTGCAATACAGAAGCAAGGTGAAAGTGAAAGAAGGTAGCTTGATGGTGTAACAGTATAAGGGTGTCGGATTTACGACCGAGAAGTCTTGGGTTCCACTTACGGTCGGGTTGCTATCAAGTGGTTACTAATTGGATCGGTGACTGTATACGTAAGTATATAACCAACACCAAGGTCAACTCAGCTTTTCACCCTTCAGGGGAAGGGAAATTGAGTACAATTTCTGGCCGTTCACCTGGGTTGGGTGGCAATAACACTATGTAATTTCATATGGCAAATGACGCTTCGTAGCGCTGTGATAGGTGGATAGGTGTTCCATTAAAAGTTATACACAACCTTTAACTTTAATTTTAAAAACGTTATTAGATATATACAAGCCCGTCTTTAAAAGGGGTGGCACCTTGGCACTGTGCCAAAGGGGCCCCGCGCTATGGCGGTGATCGCTGCAACGGAGGATGGATCGATGATCAGTCTAACCAATTTTTATCGCCTCAGGTATGAATTATTGTCATAACTTAAACTCGATTAAAAAATCATTTTTTGCGAGGGGGAGAGCAGCTAAAATCTAGGGTCCAATTTTTTTTAGATTGAAGGCCTAAAACACCCAAGATACAGGCCTACCTTACAGACAGAGGCCTGTCCTACAGTTTGTGGTGTAGTGTGGTCACAGGTATTAGGGGTGTTAGGTAATGTGGTATTAGGGGCCCCGCGAGTAAATTACGTGCCAAGGGCCCCGCGCTGGCAAAAGATGGCACTGGATATATATTATAGTCCAAACAAGCACCTATTCTACAGTATGCATTACATCATTAGTTGAGTTGTTCTGTTTGTCAGATAAAAAGATCAAAGATGAAATCACATCACGACGAAACATGCTATGCAAAGCGGGCAGAGGCATACAAAACTCATTACAATCCATCTTTAGTTTTCTGTACAAAACACATCATCGGTCGTGATATTCGTTAACAACGACGTCGCTGACAAAAGTGGACAGTACGGAGTATGGATGGAAATTACTTTTTAATGTGATAAATTTTCAAAGTCAGGGCAAGAGCGCGCTCGTCGACATGGCGGATTTAGAGCATTAGTGCGGGGCGGGAAACTTGACGTATTGTTCAGAATCGTAAACCATGGTGGGTCGGCGAGCGAGCGTCTGGCAGGGATCAGACGGCGAGATTACTGCGTTTGATTATTCCGATGGATAAGACATTGCCGGTCCAGTCGGTCACTAGCTCGTAGTCGTATCATCATGACTGATCCCGGCGACCGATGACTGGCTGCTGAGGCTGAGGTTGCAGCAGCTGCGTGCTGTCGTCGGGATGACGTCACCGACCGACCCGATGCGACTGACTGCGACCCACGATTTACGTCGTCGCGTCGCGTCGAGTCGCGTCGGTAGCGTTTGTAGATGCAACCGACGACGACGCGATGCGCTGACGACTGGTTCTAATGCATGGAATCAACGACGTAGTAAGTTGAAAATGTAGGCGGGGTCGGGGCGGGGGCGGGGCAGAAAGTTGCAATTTTC